>SL_5KL_010_SEDDRAFT_10002016_pt1 | contig 11681 bp, 8 predicted proteins | sample SodLakKL_010_SED_FD_9118 | JGI IMG/M metagenome (IMG submission 9118)
GAGGCCCGCAGTTGGGGATGACTGCCGGTGATTTGGTTACGAATCACCAGTCGATCTTGATCGGGACGCCACTCCAGCTCGTTGCCCCGCAGAATGGCGTTATTTTTGATGCCAGTGGCCACAATGTTGCCCCGCAGAAAAATCACCCGACCGTTTTCCTGCACTTCCCCCGTGTCGGCGGTCACTTCGTAAATGGCCTCACCGTCCTGAAACAGCTGCCCATCGGGCCGCACAATGTAGGCTATTTGTAAGTCGGGGCTGTAGGTGACCTCGTCCCCCTTAACCCGCCACATAGGGTTCCCTTCCTCGTCGGGTTGTTCTAGGGTGACATCCCGCAGGGTTAGGCCGGGTTCGGTCACCTCAGAGTCCCCTACCAGGTCAGTGCCAGGGAGCACCGCTGGATCGATGGTAAAGAAGCTGTACAGCGCGATCGCAGCACCAAGTCCCAGGGCACCCCCAGCTATAATGCGCCATTTCACCATGCTATCGACTCCCCTGTTAGGCGATTATCCCTTCTCGTCAGGGCGCAGGGCTGCGCCCTTCCTATTCTGGCAGGTCGCCGTCAGAATTAACCATGACCGGTAGGGGCCGGTAAGTATAGCTATGGTTGTTGGTTACAGGGTTGCGGGGTTGCTTCTTAATATCGTCTTTGACCCCATCCAAGTCAATGTAGCGATCGGCGACGTTGATCAGACTATCGCTCGTCATAGACCGCAGGCTGACCACTTCAATCCGGGCTCCCCGGTAGCTGGCGGCATCAGCAGCATAGGCCAGGTCACCATCCCCGCTAACTAAAACAGCGGTATCGTAGTAATCCACGAGGGCCACCAGATCGACGGCAATTTCGACATCCAAGTTGGCTTTCTTAGACCCATCCGGCAGTTGCACCAGGTCTTTGGCAATCACCCGATAGCCGTTACGGCGCATCCACAACAAAAAGCCCTGTTGCTTTTCATTGGTGCGGTCTACCCCAGTATAGAAAAAGGAGCGGAACAGGCGAGAACCAGCCGTGAGCTTGCAGAGTAACTTGGTATAGTCAATTTCAATCCCAAGCTGTAGCGCCGCATAAAACAGGTTGGAACCATCAATAAAAATGGCCACTCGCCCCCGGTTGCCAAGTACCTGTTCGGGGGTAAAGATGGCGTCTTCACTAATCAAAGAATGGGCATCTAACATGAGTTTTTATCCGTTGTCTTCATTATGACGTTGATGTGATTGGGGCTTAAAGGGGGCAAAATAGGCTAATTCATCGTCCAGCAGCGATTAAGCCGTGGGCATAGCCTGGGGTAGTTCGAGACGCTGGAATACTGGAGAGGCTTGGCCGAGAGACTGACCAGGGGGCAAGTATCCCCAGCAGGCATGATCGGCAAAGGGAAGGCGATCGCCAATAGATTTATCATTAAAGTCGGCATCGAACCCTAGCTGCCGATAAATGTCGATGCTAATGGTGGGAATCACGGGCGACAGCAGGTAGGCCGCTAACCGCACCGACTCCAGTACGGCATAGAGCACTTGCTCAGTTTCAGCCTGCTTGCCCTGCTTGTACAGACTCCAGGGGGCTTGTTCGTCTAGGAATTTGTTGCTAGCCTGCACCAGCGCCAGCACTGACGTACAGGCTCGGCTAAAGCTGAGGTTGGTGTAGGCTACGGTCACGGTGTCGGCCAGGGACTGGCCTAGAGCTTTTAACTTGTGATCAGGGGAAATAGCGCTAGCATCAACATCAGGTACTCTTCCTTTACAATAGCGCGCCACCATCTTGGCTGTGCGATTGAGTAAGTTACCCAAATCGTTAGCGAGATCAGCATTAAGCACATTGATAAACCGGGTTTCGCTGAAGTCACCATCTTTACCAAACTCGATTTCCCGCAAGAAGTAGTAGCGAACGGCATCCGCACCGTACTTTTCCGTCAGCTCTACCGGATCGAGGGTATTTCCTAGACTTTTGCCCATCTTTTGCCCATCTTTGGTCAAAAAACCATGCCCAAAGACGCGCCCAGGCACCGGCAACCCCGCCGACATCAGCATGGCTGGCCAATAGACGGCATGAAATCGCAGGATATCCTTGCCAATTAGGTGAATGTTAATCGGCCACCACTGAGCGATCGCGGCGTCTAAGTCCGGCGCTTCTGCCGGATCTTGTAGGGCGGTCACATATCCCAATAAGGCATCAAACCACACATACAGAGTGTGTTCTGGATCGGTGGGGACTGGAAACCCCCAATCCAAATTCACCCGAGAAATTGAAAAGTCTTGTAGCCCGCGTTTAACAAAGCTCAACACCTCATTGCGGCGAGTCTCTGGCTGAATAAAGTCAGGCCGCTCAGTGTACAACTTCTCCAAGGATTCCTGGTACTTAGACAAACGGAAAAAATAATTTTGCTCGTCCCGCCATTCCACCGGCTTATTGGTATGGATAGGGCAATGCTTGTTAGGCAGCAAATCGCGTTCTTCTTTGAATTCTTCACAGGAGACGCAGTACCAGCCCTGTTGTTGCCCTTTGTAAATGTCGCCCTGGTCCCAGACCCGCCGAAAAAACTGGTTCACAATGACATGATGTCGATCTGCAGTAGTACGGCTAAAGCGATCGTAGGCAATATTCAGTTGTCGCCACAGTCGCTCAAATCCAGCCGCCACCTGGTCACAGTGCTCCTGAGGGGGCACATCCCGCTCTTGAGCCGTACGCAAAATCTTTTGGCCATGCTCATCAGTGCCCGTGATCATCAACACCCTGTGTCCCCCTAGCCGATGGAACCGAGCCACCACATCAGCCGCAATTGTCGTGTACGCACTACCAATGTGAGGCAAATCGTTAACGTAATAAAGCGGCGTTGTAATTGAGAATTTTTGCGTTTTAGCGGGGGATGGGGTCATAAAAAAAAATGAAAAATCGGCCTCCTACAATGTCTTTAATCATAACAGTAGGGGCTGTTAACATTGCACCTGGGGTAGTTCACACCGTCCCTAAGCCATAATCAGGAAAGCAGCTCTATCCGCTATTTCCCGACAGTTGCCAGTGGTCCACTAGGTGAAGACAGCTGAGAGCGGTGCAGCCCTGATGTTACAAATACCCCAAATACTGGGCACAGGCTACATCTACATGTTTCTAGTGCAATCACGACAGACACCATCACGATAGACCCAAAGAACCTTAAGGGGTCTCCACCCATCACCAACTTAGGAAATCCTCAGAGTATTTCATCGCGATCGAGCCGTGCTGCTGTCATGGCTTAATCGACAGTCTAGAAACAGTGGACCTAAAACCTTCTAAAAAAATCGGGGTAAGCTCTAGTAGAGTAACAGCCACAATTTAGGCCAATCAAAAATGACCCAAAACATTTAATGATCTATACAGTACGAGTAGATATGGCGGATTTCACTCGGGTGAAGTGCATCGTGAAATCCCCCCTGTCCCCCTTATTCAGGGGTGTAAGCGCATAACTTAGACTGCGACAAGCTGGAGGATCCAGAACTCAGCCAAGGCATACCTCACTCCATCAGGAATCACTATAACCAAGTTCAAGATGAAAAAGTGGTCATAGTTCTGCCAGCCAACACTAGTCGTCAATCAGGCCAACTCGGCTGGGGGGCCAGAAGCGGACCAAGGCCCGGCCAATGATATTTTCAGCAGGCACGAACCCCCAAGAATGGCTGTCATAACTGCTGTTGCGGTTATCTCCCAGCACCAAGTAAGACTCATCGTCAACCTGTTCAGGCCCCCACTCGTAGCTGGGGGGAGCCATGATGTAGTCTTCTTCCAGGACAACCCCGTCAATAATCACCTGCCCATTACTGACTTCAACCACCTCACCGGGCAGGCCAATCACCCGCTTAATAAAAGCATCCCGTCGTTGGCCAGGGGGAGTGAGACTGTCTGGGGGCCAAAACACAATGATGTCCCCCCGTTCTGGCGGGTTGAAGTTATAGCTGATCTTTTCCACCACCAGGCGATCGTTGATCTGCAGGGTAGGTTCCATTGAGCCCGATGGAATATACCGGGCTTCGGCCACAAAGTGACGAATTCCCAGAGCCAGCACCACACTCAATCCAATGGTTTGCAGCCCTTCTACCCAAGGGTTAGTCTGGGGGCGCTGTTTTTTTGGCTCTACCTTGGGGAGGGATGTCTCTAAGGAGGGGTCTGATGGCAGTGGTGATTTATCAGGCTGGTCGGTCACAGGTATTATCCCCGCAGTTAGGCGATAGTAAACAGTGGATGAGATAGCGCCTCTGGTCGAAAGCGGCTATTCACAGATCATACTCACAGATTTTACCCTTGGGGTAATCTTGGCAGACGGTTTAGAACTTGGCCCTGGAATTAGCGGGGCAGCAAGTCATCTGACCACAGTCCTTTTGCGTCTAGCCAAGCACGGCTGTAAATGCGTGACTGGTAACGGGAGCCACTGTCACACAGCACGGTAACAATCCGGTGACCTGGCCCCATTTGCTGGGCCAGTTGAACCGCCGCCGCTACATTGATCCCCACTGAACCGCCCATAAACAGCCCATCTTTATACAGAAGTTGGTAAATCGTTCGCAGGGCGTCGCCATCGTTCACTTGAATGGCATCGTCAATCGGTACATTTTCCATGTTGGCAGTCACTCGGCTGTTACCGATACCTTCGGTGATGGAGTTACCCTCCGGTTTAATTTCCCCAGTTTTGATGTAGCTGTAAAGACCGCTGCCCATGGGGTCAGCTACGACGCAACGGACCTCAGGCCGTTGTTCTTTTAAAAACAGGGCCGTACCGGCATAGGTGCCACCCGTACCAGTGGCGGCGACCCAGCCATTAATGGTGCCCTCGGTTTGAGCCCAAATTTCGGGGCCGGTGGTCTCATAATGGGCCCGACGGTTGGCTAGATTATCAAACTGGTTGGCCCAAATGGCGTTCTCCATCTCATCTGCCAGGCGACCGGAAACTTTGACGTAGTTGTTGGGGTCTCGGTAGGGGACGGCCGGCACGGTTCTGACCTCGGCCCCCAGGGTGCGCAGCAGATCAATCTTTTCTTGAGATTGGGTTTCAGGAATCACAATCAAGCAGCGGTAGCCTTTGGCATTACAGATGTGGGCCAGACCAATGCCAGTATTACCGGCGGTACCTTCGACAACGGTACCGCCAGGTTTTAGCAACCCCTTCTCTTCGGCGTCTTTGATGATGTACAGGGCGGCCCGGTCTTTCACCGAGCCCCCGGGGTTAAGAAATTCAGCTTTTCCTAAAATGTCACAGCCAGTGGCTTCACTAACGCTGTGCAGGCGAATTAGGGGGGTATTACCGACGGTGTCAACAAAACCGTGCTTGATATCCATACTCTTTGTAATCGTTGACAACAGCTGGAGGTGCTTCTTCATCCTACGGTGAAATGGCCCGCGTCTCGGCTAGAATCGGGTTGCCTAAGGCGATTCGGTGCTCATGTCTGCTAATACTTTCCTATGCTATGTCCCGAGGCTTTAATTTTTGATGTGGATGGCACCCTGGCCGAAACCGAGCGGGATGGGCACCGGGTGGCCTTTAACTTAGCATTTCAGGACTTTGACCTGCCCTGGTACTGGCCGGTGGGCCTGTACGGCCAGTTGTTACGGGTGGCGGGTGGCAAGGAGCGGATTTGCCACTACATTAACCGCTACCAACCGGCCTTTCAGCGGCAGCAAACGGTGACCGTTGAGTCCGAGTTAATTGTGGCGCTTCACCAGGCTAAAAATCGCCATTTTCAAGCTTTGCTAGCCCAGCAGGTGATTCCACTGCGGCCTGGGGTAAAGCGGTTACTGACGGAAGCCCGACGGCGGAGGATACGGTTGGCGATCGCGACGACTAGCGCCAAAGATAATGTCATCCCCCTGTTGGAAACCCTACTGGATCCAGAGGCACCCACCTGGTTTGAATGCATTGCCGCTGGGGATATGGTGTCCGCCAAGAAACCGGCCCCGGATATTTATCAGTTGGTGCTCAGTGCCATGGATCTAGACCCGGCCTGTTGCCTGGTGTTTGAAGATAGCCAGCAGGGTTTGGCCGCGGCGATCGCCGCAGGACTGCCCACGGTGGTCACGGTGAACGACTACACTCGCAAACACGCCCTAGAGGGAGCAGCCCTGGTGATCAGCCACCTGGGGGAGCCTAACCTGCCCTTCGAAGTGTTGCAGGGAGACCCCCGCCATGCTTACTATTTTTCCCTAGAGCTAGCCCAGACCCTGTTGGCCCAGGTGAGCTAACGGATGTCCCCCCTTACCTATCCCTGCAACCCCATACCCCATCGCCATGACCCTTTCCACCGATCTCTGGCAAGCCCATCACAGGACAGCTGTGGCCTGTCTTAATCATCCTTTTGTGCAGGGCATTGGCGATGGCACCCTGGCCAAAGCCAAGTTTGCCTATTACGTCGGGCAAGATGCCTTTTTTTTGGAAGCCTTTGCCCGGGCCTACAGTGTAGCGGCAGCCAAGGCCTCCAGTTGGCACATGTTTCAAACCTTCCATGCCCTCGCCGCCGGGGTGATGGAGGAGTTAAACCTGCATCAAGACTATGCCCAAGCCTGGGGGGTCGATCTGCGTCACGTCAGCCCAGGGGCCGCCACCCGCCGCTATACCGACTTCTTGCTCAGTACCGCCTGGAGCCAAGATGCGGGGGTGACAGCGGTGGCCATGTCCCCCTGTATGCGTCTCTATGCCTTTTTAGGGCAAGCTCTGGCCCAGACGCAACCGCCCCACCATGCCTACAGCCAGTGGATTGAAACCTATAGCAGCGACCAATTTGAACCCTTGGCCCAACAGTTGGAGCAGTTGGTGGATGCCCAAGCCACCGATTCCCCCTTGATCCGCACCACCTATGGCTATGCCATGGACTGCGAGTTGGCCTTTTTTGAGGCCGCTTGGCAGGTGGCGTAGGGGGAGGTGGGGATGGTGGGGAAGTGGGAAGGTGGGGATGGTGGGGCGGAGCCGGTGCGGAGCAGCGGTAGGAATGGGAGGGGGGGTTCGTTCTTCTCTTTTCTGTTTTCGGTTTTCAAATGCGTAGGGGCAGACCGGTGTGTCTGCCCGGCCGGGGGTGTCTGCCCGGCCGAGGAATGGGCATAGACGCGATATATTACTCCAGCAGATCCAGGTTGCGGACAGCCCCCCGGTCAGCGCTGGTGGCCAGCAGGGCGTAAGCCTTGAGGGCCGCTGTGACCCGACGCTTGCGGGGCTGGGCTGGTTTCCAGGCGGCTTTCCCCTTGGCTTCCATAGCGGCCCGGCGGGCGGCGAGTGCTGCTGGGGAAATGTCCACATTAATGCTGCGATTGGGAATATCAATCAGGATGCGATCGCCGTCTTCCACCAAACCAATGGCACCACCTGCGGCCGCCTCGGGCGACGCATGGCCAATGGAGAGCCCTGAGGTGCCCCCAGAGAAACGCCCGTCAGTCAGTAGGGCACACACTTTACCCAGCCCCTTCGATTTCAGATAACTGGTGGGGTAGAGCATTTCCTGCATCCCCGGTCCCCCCCGGGGTCCTTCATAGCGGATAATCACCACATCTCCGGGTTGGACCTCGTCCTTAAGAATGCCATTGACGGCACCATCCTGGCTTTCGTAGATGCGCGCCCGCCCTGCAAACACCAGAATGCTCTCGTCGACCCCCGCCGTCTTGACGATGCAGCCTTGCTCGGCCAGGTTGCCATAGAGTACGGCCAATCCCCCCTCGCGGCTATAGGCATGATCAAGGCTGCGGATACAGCCATTTTGCCGATCCAGGTCTAAGGAAGGCCAACGGGTTGACTGGCTAAAGGCTTGCTGGGTGGGAATCCCCGCCGGACCGGCTGTGAAAAAGGTGTGCACCGCTGGGTCATCGGTGCGGATTACATCCCAGCGATCGAGGGCCGCTTTCATGGTTTCGCTGTGCACCGTGGGCACGTCCGTGTGCAGCAGTCCTGCCCGATCCAATTCCCCCAAAATGCTAGGGATGCCACCAGCCCGGTGAACATCTTCGACATGGTAAAGAGGCGTATTCGGGGCCACCTTACACAGCTGCGGCACCTGCCGTGACAGCCGATCAATATCGGTCAGGGTGAAATCAACCTCGGCTTCCTGGGCGGCGGCCAACAGGTGCAGAATGGTGTTGGTGGACCCACCCATGGCAATGTCCAGCATCATGGCATTTTCAAAGGCTTTGAAGCTGGCCACCGACCGGGGGAGCACCGAGTCATCCCCCTGCTCGTAGTAGCGACGGGTAATGCTGACGATGGTGCGGGCTGCGTTCAGGAAGAGATCCTTGCGGTCAAAGTGGGTGGCCAGGGTGGTACCGTTACCCGGCAAGGAGAGGCCGATGGCCTCGGTTAAGCAGTTCATGGAATTCGCGGTGAACATGCCGGAGCAAGATCCGCAGGTGGGGCAGGCGGAGCGCTCGTACTCTTCCACTTCCTCGTCACTGAGGGTATCGTTGGCGGCGGCCACCATGGCGTCTACCAGGTCCAGCTTGTTCTCCGCCAGTTTTGTCTTGCCCGCTTCCATTGGACCACCGGAAACAAACACCGTAGGAATATTTAGCCGCAGGGCCGCCATCAACATGCCGGGGGTGATTTTGTCGCAGTTGGAAATGCAAACCAAGGCATCGGCACAGTGGGCGTTGACCATGTACTCCACGGAATCGGCAATAATTTCGCGGGAGGGCAAGCTGTAGAGCATGCCGTCATGGCCCATGGCAATGCCATCATCCACGGCAATGGTATTGAACTCCTTGGCCACCCCCCCAGCCGCTTCGATTTCGCGGCAGACCAATTGCCCTAGGTCCTTCAGATGCACATGCCCAGGCACAAATTGGGTAAAGGAGTTAGCGACAGCGATAATCGGCTTGTCAAAGTCCTCGGTTTGCATGCCAGTGGCCCGCCAAAGGGCCCGAGCACCGGCCATATTACGTCCCTGGGTGGAGGTTTTAGATCGATAGGTCACCATGGCACAATCCTAGTCGGCTAAGGGGGTAAAGGGTGTTCTCAATTGTGATCTAGACCAAGTCCAGCTCTAGATCTGGAGTTTTCTCGCAGACAGAACGCCAAGTCTAGACTTGGATTTGGTTTAAATCTAATTTACGCCTTGGCTGCCCTGGGACTCCACCCTGATCAGGGTCAAGGTAATGGTCAGTTCCCATCGTCTGCCGGGGCCATCCTGCTGGGCATTGCTCCCTGTGCCGCGAGAGTACTGATGTGGGGCTATCTCTCCTTAGCCCAAACAGGCCAACCTGTCAGCCCCCGGTTATCACCCCCCAGGTTAGGGTAAGGGTATCACCATCAATGGAGACTTTTGAGTAGCCCGTGATCACATTTCCTGCGGTACAGCATCCCCGACGCTACGTGTGGGACTTTTGGTATATCTTTGACGCGGCGACTCGGCAATATCACCTGTTTTACCTGAGTGCCGAGACCGCCTTGGTGCCGCTGGGGCAGCACCATTTTGCCACAAGGCTAGGTCATGCTGTGACCTCAGACTTTAGCCACATCGACTGGGGGGATGGCCACCGCGATCATGTTTTGATCCCCCCGAGTGACCACTGGGCAGATGCCGCCCTTTGGAGCGGTGATGTGATTCAAATCAGCAATGGCTACCTGTGGTTTTTTACCGGGCGCCGTCGCCACCAGGATGATGGCATGACCCAGGCGATTGGGATGGCCTATAGCCCAGACTTAACCAGCGATCGCTGGCAAGTGACAGCCCTGGGTATCTCCCCTGGGCATGGCTACCAGCCCAAGACGGTGGCGGGGGATACCACGTTCCATGCCTGGCGGGATCCGTTTTTGTTTCGGGACCAGGGACAAATCTATATGCTGGTGGCGGCCAAGGAGACCGATGCTCCCCTTGGCCGGAGCGGGGTGGTGGGGCTGCTGCGCCTCAAAGACAATGACGTTAGCCAAAGCCAGTGGGACTATCTGGATCCCCTGGTGCAGCCCCGACGGTTTTCGGAAATCGAGGTGCCCCAACTTTACCAAACGCCCCAGGGGCAATACGAGTTGGTGTTTTCCTGCTGGGCCAAACATGATCGCGAAACGGCGATCGCCCCTACCGGTGGGCTACAGGGGTTTAGTGGCCCCCATTGGACCACCCTGTCCCCCACCCCTTACACCCTGCTGGCCGAAGGCTCTGGCCTCTATGCTTGCCGGGTGATTCCGGAACTGGGGGGCGAGATCGTGGGGTTTGATGTGCAGCGGGGCGGCATTCGCCGTAGCGGCATCAAGACCGGCTGGCAAGCGGTGAATCGCGATTTCTCGGACTGCTGGTTTAGGGCTGCTTAGGGATTGCTCTACATCGGGACTCGCAGGAAAATAAGCTACCCGTTGCTCCCTAAGGAGGGGGTCTCAGCCTAATGCCTGGAGCTGATGACTCATATTCAACGCCACCGCCTCGGCCACCTTGATGCCGTCAATGCCGGCAGACAAAATGCCCCCGGCATACCCGGCCCCTTCCCCCGCTGGGTAAAGCCCTTTGGTATTCAGGCTTTGGTAAGTGTCGTCCCGCTTAATCCGAATCGGTGATGAAGTGCGGGTTTCAACGCCAGTCAACACGGCATCGGCCCTGGCAAAGCCCTCAATTTTTTGGTCGAACGCAGGTAGGGCTTCGCGAATAGCTTCGATGGCATAGTCGGGCAGGCTAGTGCTTAGGTCTCCCAACTGCACTCCAGGGGCATAGGAGGGGATAACGTTGCCAAAGGCCTGGGAAGGGCGGCCGGCCAGAAAGTCCCCCACCAGTTGGCCTGGGGCATTATAGGTGCCGCCCCCCAGCTCAAAGGCCTGGGCTTCTAGGCGCCGCTGGAGGGCGATGCCCGCCAAGGGATGCCCCGGATAGTCATCGGGAGTAATGCCCACCACAATGCCGCTGTTGGCGTTGCGCTCGTTGCGGGAGTATTGGCTCATGCCGTTGGTCACCACCCGCCCCGGTTCAGAAGCGGCAGCCACTACCAGTCCCCCGGGACACATGCAAAAGCTATAGACCGAGCGCCCGTTTTTACAGTGGTGCACCAGCTTGTAGTCGGCGGCCCCCAGCCGTTTATGGCCCGCATAGTCGCCAAACCGGCAGCGATCGATCATCCGTTGGGGGTGCTCGATGCGAAAGCCAATGGAGAAGGGCTTGGGCTCGATATAGACGCCGCGATCGCATAGCATTTGGAAGGTGTCACGGGCGCTGTGGCCCACGGCCAACACCACATGTTGACTGGCGATGGTTTCCCCACCGGCCAGGGTTACCCCCTGCACCTGACCATTTTCAATGGCAATGTCGTCCACCCGGCTTTGAAATCGAATTTCGCCCCCCAGGGCTTCAATTCTGGCCCGCAAACTTTGGACGATGCCCACCAGCTTAAAGGTGCCAATGTGGGGTTTGTTAATGTAAAGAATTTCAGGGGAGGCCCCAGAGGTAACCAGTTCTTGCAGCACCTTGCGGCCGTAGTGGTTGGTGTCTTTGACCTGGCTGTAGAGTTTGCCGTCTGAAAAGGTACCGGCGCCCCCTTCCCCAAACTGGGCGTTGGACTCGGGGTTGAGGGAGGTTTTCTTTTTCCAAAAGGCAAAGGTATCGGCGGTGCGATCGCGCACGGCTTTACCCCGCTCTAGGATCAACGGCCTAAACCCCATCTGGGCCAGCAATAGCCCGGCAAACATACCGCAGGGGCCAGTGCCAATCACAATCGGTCGCTGGTCGAGCTGGCTGGGGGCCTGGGCCACCGGGTGATAGCCCAT
>SL_5KL_010_SEDDRAFT_10002017_pt1 | contig 11677 bp, 8 predicted proteins | sample SodLakKL_010_SED_FD_9118 | JGI IMG/M metagenome (IMG submission 9118)
CGAGTCGATGAGTAGATTGTTATCTCTTTCATACTCTTCTCCGGTCCAAGGTGATATATAGGGGCAGCCTCCACCACCACCTCCAGAGGAAGAAAATTGGGCCGTTATAGACTTGTCTTCTGTCATCTCCAAGGTTACGGTGGATTCCTCACTAGATATGTCGCCATACCAGGTTTCAAACTCGAACCACGGAAGTGAGTGAGCTTCCACTTCCACTACATCTCCATAAGAATAAGTATAAGTTCCAGAAGAAGGGGTTGTATAACCTCCGGTGTCAGAGCCTATCGAAAGTCGAGGTCTATAATTTCCAACTATATCTTTAGTTCCAATATAATCATCGCAGCCCTGAATTGTTCGTGCGTTGTCACGCTCGTCCTCGATACCTGTGGCACCTTCATCATCATATTCTACATCTGGGTTTGAGAAATGAGGAACGCGTCTATCCAAAGTGCCTGTGTATGACATCACGGTAGCATATTCTCCAAACACGTATCTACTTCCAAATTTATGACCATAGGAAAAATCATATATCCCATCTACATTTGCATCATCAGGATTATGTGCTAAACCAAGATTGTGACCTATCTCATGAATAAATGTATATGGAGAGCCTTCTCCGGCTCGATCAATGTCAGTAACTGAAAATCCATAATTTGGGCTTCCTGTCTCAGAAGTTAATACCCACGCAGAACTCCCGGCTGTGTCCCCGATCAAAGCAACAAGATCGGCTCCATAATCATCTCGCCAATCGTGTACATCGTTCATGTAACCAAGCATATCATAACCGTTCCATTCATCACCCCAAGGCTGAAAAGTAGGAGAGGTCGTCAATCTTCGTCGATCTGCATAATCGTTGTCAGATTCATCATAATCCACTTCAGCAGTATGAACAAGATTCAATTCGGCATCTATTTCACTATTGTCAAATACTGTATTCCCGGTGCCTACTGAATTGCTGATCACTTGATCAATATCACTCACTTCATTGTCTGCAGCACTAGTGTAAACTACCATAACATCGATGATAGCATTACCCGATTCCATCGGTTGAATATCATCCATTTCGTTGGTATAGCTGTCCTCTGATTCATCATTCATATAAGTGGGGTCTTCGCTTTGGAAAGGATCATCGGAACTGTCAGTATCAGAACTGGTTCTATTTTCCTTATTTTCCGGGATCACCTCTCCAGAACTCTCAGGCACTTCTAAATCTTCAAGATCCACCTCGGAAACGTAATGTGAACGAGAAGACGGATCATTTTGGACTACGAACCTTTCATTTTCCTCGGGTATCTCTATAGTTCCACTGACTTCCCCGTCCCTTATAGACAACACAACAAAAGAATGATCGTAACCTTCGATATCTCCCCGGATTCTAGTAATATTGTTTATTTCCTCCCTCTGAGTGTGTATCTCCACAGAATACGTGGTATCCTCAAAAAGATTCAGCTTCAATGAGGACCCCTCTATTATATCTTCAGGAGCGTAAAATTTTGGGTGCAACTCTACAGGTCGCTGACGAGCTGAAGGGAATCTATTATCAAAGAAATTTTCTGAGACGGGTTCCTCAGAACCAACGTCTAGGCTGATCTCAATAGGGCCTGAAGACAGGGAGTCACTGTCACCGTTTCCTTCAGGCGAATCAGCCATAACTCCAGAAGCCAATACACTTACCAGCAAGATGCCGGTCACAAGCACGATCGCAGTCCTTATCGATTTTTTACCCTTCATTTTTTCCCTCCTTCTTTACTCTTCTCCAGCCTACTCCTAAAATAACTAGCGAAACTCCTAGGAGTATGGCTATATAGTAAAATGATCTCGTCTGAAACCATGACTCATCATCATTATTACTGCTTCCATCCTCCGTTGAAACACTTTTGGCAATTTCTTCTTCTACATTGATAAAGGTATTATTCTCGATATTGTTATCTTCCGGCCCAGATTCACCATGGTCAAGGTGGTACCCTATACCGATCCCATACGTTTTGTTGGAGATCGTATTATTTATTATGTCGTTTAATTCCGATGAGGCCCCCGAAACAGAGATCCCGGACCCGCGAGGAGAAGAAATATTAGTGTTCTCGATCGTGTTTTGGGTGATAAGGTTGTGAGAGGAATGAGATAGCCTTATCGAGCTATTCTCGAGGTAGTTATTGATAATTGTATTATCCTCAGAGTTAGAAAGCCGGATTTTAGATGGCGTGTTCGTATATCCATGCTCATCCAAGCTTCCTCCATATAGTCTATTTTCCTCAACTCTTCCGTTCTGAGAGTTGAAAAGATATATACTAGCAGGACCTAAATATGAAGGAATAGTATCAGGAGGGTCTGGGAAACCCTCAACATTATACACATAACATTCCCGAACAAAGAAATGATCCGTCACATTCCCGATATAGATTCCATATCTGTATCCTCCACCGTCTATCTCGTAACCCTCGATAACGTATGGATCGTCTTCCGAGCCATCTCCCGGCCAACCGTTTTCTTCCGCTTTTTCAGCGAAATCTTCGTTACCGTCTATGCGGACCGGATCTCGGGTAGTGTAGTTTTCAGAGCTGTCTTCCTCGTTCTCTGATTCCCGAGGCAAATCAGCCATGACTCCTGATCCAACTAAACTTACCAGCAAAAAGCTGGTGACAAGCACGATCGCCATCCGTATCGATCTCTTACCCTTCATTTTTTCCACTACCTTTTACTCTACTCCAGCCGACTCCTAAAATAACTACAGAAATTCCTAGAAGTACGACCGAATAGAAAAAGGATCTTGTCTGAAACCATGAGTCATTATCATTATTACTGCCTCCATCCTCTACAGCCGCTTGCTCGTCAATTTCTTTTTCAATGTTGTTAAATGTGTTATTTTCAATCTTGTTCTCTACTGGGTTTGTTTCTCCATGAACACTATAGTACATTATGGTGATCCCTATTGTTTTGTTGGATATAGTATTATTTCTGACATCATTATATACAGAATTTTCAACTGGGTCAAAAGATGAAGGTATAATGGTGATTCCATGTCCGTCAAAAGAAGAGAAATTTACAGATCGAATAATATTATTGGTGATTACATTGTAGGATGAACCAGACAGTGCGATAGAGCTATATATTTCATTTTTTTCAATTCTTCCATTCTGTGAGTTATGAAGAAAAATACCAGGTGGAGTTTGCGTAGAATGATGATGATCATCAAGCCACATATTCTCACTTATAATAGTAACATTGTGTATGTAACACTCCTGGATCACGAAATGCTCCGTTACATTGCCGATATATATTCCGTATTCATAACGTCCATTAGCCCTGTAACCACTCTCATATCCTCCACCGTCTATCTCGTATCCCTCGATAACGTACGGGTCGTCTTGCGAGCCATCTCCCGGCCAACCATTTTCTTCTGCTTTCTCAGCGAAATCTTCGTTACCGTCTATGCGGATCGGATCTCGGGTAGTGTAGTTTTCAGAGCTGTCTTCCTCGTTCTCTGATTCCCGAGGCAAATCAGCTATGACTCCTGATCCAACTAAACTTACCAGCAAAAAGCTGGTGACAAGCACGATCGCCATCCGTATCGATCTCTTACCGTTCATTTTTTCCACTTCCTTTTACTCTCCTCCAGCCAACTCCTAAAATAACTACAGAAATTCCTAGAAGTACGACTGAATAGAAAAAAGATCTTGTCTGAAACCATGAGTCATCATCATTATTACTGCTTCCATTCTCCACTCCAATACTTTTGTGAATTTCTTCTTCTACATTTATAAAGCTATTGTTCTCGATGTTGTTATCCTCCGGCGCAGAGTCACCATGACCAACATCGTAAGATATGTGGATTCCATAGTTCTTGTTGATTATTGTATTGTCTTTAACGGAGTTGAATTCGGTTTGTCCAAAAAGAGCAATACCATTCCAAGACCCTACAGATATATTCTGGTTTTGTATTAAGTTGTGACTGATAATGTTATGGGAGCCCCCGCTCAATCTTATCGAGCCATTCATAATACTGTTATCGACTATCATATTTTCTTTGGAACTACTAATTCTGATTTTCCTACTAGAATTCGATATTCTTCCGTCCTCGAAACTCCCACCTCTAAATTTATTCTCTTCGATCTTTCCATTTTGGGAATTATACAGGATTATCCACCCGTCGCTTAAATATGAAGGAAAAGAAGAGTCGGTAGTCTGAGTGCCAGTTATATTGTGCACATATGAATTCCGGATCACAAAAAAATCCGTGACATTACCGATATAAATACCATAGCCATCGCCTCCCCCTTTTATCTCGTAGCCCTCGATAACGTACGGATCGTCTTGCGAGCCATCTCCCGGCCAACCATTTTCTTCCGCTTTTTCAGCGAAATCTTCGTTACCGTCTATGCGGATCGGATCTCGGGTAGTGTAGTTTTCAGAGCTGTCTTCCTCGTTCTCTGATAGACCAGTGCTTTCTCGAGCATTTATTTGTTGATCAGGAGAGAAATTATTTGCTTCACCCCGCTGATATACAGCCACCACCATAGCCGCCAAGAGCATCACTACGATCGGTACTACTATCATCCTAATTTTGCCTTCTTCCGTGATTCTATCCCTCAAGGAGTATAATGCACTACTATTATATTTTTTTTTTCGATGACCGCGTTATAAGTTATCGAGGGAAATCCATCTACTGTCATATATCGTACATTCTCAATTCTTTTTCCGCAACCTCGATCTAGTAACGCTTCTCTCCGTCCTGCTGTATCAACTGAATAGCATGTTTAAAGTCCGCCTATGATATACGTATATCGAGGTGCTATGAACATGCTATACGCCGGAATTAGATGATTTAAAACCAAGGTCAGATGATTAGATTTTACGAAAAGTTAAATTGATATAGTTAGAACTCACTTAATTTATATTTCGGGTATAGATCCATATCATCTAATACGATCCATATTGCATTGGTTTTAAATATAGAAACCGGGTCTAGCCTTGATGCATGTTGCTCAATGTAGAGAATCTGGATAAAACTATAAGAGAAAGGAGATTGCTGAAGGATGTCTCCTTTACCATCATGGAAGGGGAAGGAGTTGGATTGATCGGCCCCAATGGAGAGGGTAAATCTACATTGCTCAATATCATCACCGGAAAGGATAGATTTTACACTGGAAGTGTCAAGTTCAAGAATGATATCTCATATTCATTCTTAACTCAAGAGATTTCAATGAACAGAGAAAATACAGTGAGGGAAGAGCTGGAAAACGTCGAGGACTTGAACAAACAAAAGAAGAGTGAGCTTGAAAGGTATCAAAAACTTCTCGATGAAAAGGATCCCTCCAGCAATGAATACAGTGTGATAGCACAGGATTATTCAGATCTGGTCAACGAATTCCACCATGAGGATACTGGAAGTTCCGAAGGTATCGCTAAAAAATTCCTCCTAGAAGATTTTGGCTTCGACGAATCGATGCTAGATAAGAAGATCGAAAAATTAAGTGGTGGAGAAAAGAGAAAGGTAGAATTGGCTAATTTTTTCTCTAATTATAAGGATGTAGACCTATTCATAATGGATGAGCCCACCAATCATCTAGACCTGGAGGCGAAGAAATACTTTGAAGATTTTCTTAACGATTTCAACGCAAGTTATCTGATGGTGGAACATGATAGGGAACTTTTGGACAATACTGTTGAGAAGATCCTTGAACTGAAAGACGCTGAGATAGAAGTCTTCGTGGGCACGTACACAGGATTTGAAAAAAAGAAGAAGACCAGGACTGAAAATAAGAAACTGAAATTGGAGAGGCTTGAACAGAAAATCAAAAGTGAGAAAGAGGCCATAAGGAATCTAAAACTGAAGGCAAGCGGTGGGGGAGATTATATCAATAAGGACAGAGAAATTAGATTAGAACGGCTGAAGGAGGAGAGAGATAAATTACAGTACGAGTTGAGAGCAGAAGATATAGATATCAACATCAATCTTAAAAACACACCAGATGAATATACTCTTATCGATGTGGAGAGATTAACAAAAAGCTACGATGAAGTCGTTTTTGAGGATATCACATTCGATATAAAACTGGGGAAAAAAATAGCCTTAGTCGGCCTAAATGGCTCGGGAAAGACCACACTTATGGATATAATAACAGGTGATAACTATGCCGATTCAGGTAGTGTAGATGTAGGTAAGAAAACTAAGATAGGATACCACTCCCAAGAATTCACACCGGCTTCTGAAGATTATAAAGTCTTGGACGATATCTGGGATAAGACATACGGAGAACATATACCGATAACTGAAGATACCAAACACCTTTCTAAAAGAAAGGAAGAGAAACTTAGAACTTATCTGGGCGGTTTTGGGTTCACCGGTAACGATGTTTTTAAGGATATCAAAGACCTTAGCGGAGGGGAAAAAACCTTACTTTCGGTGGCTGAGATGATATTTGGTGGCTGTAATCTGATCTTATTAGATGAACCTACAAATAATCTGGACATCGAAAAAAGAAAGAAATTGGAGAAAGCCATCAAGAACTACGATGGTGGTGTTCTCATCGCCTCCCATGACCGTAGATTCATCAAAAATACGCTAGATGAGACCTGGAGTATCGAAAAAGACACCATCGAAAGGTATCCCCTGGGCATATGAACGGTCTAATGAGTGACACGTGACCAAATCGAGAAAATAAAAATTTTTTATACGTAGTCTTATATTGGGATACCAATAGTCAAAACGGATCCTTTTATTTTAGCCATCGATGGAGGAACAACAAGTGCGAAATCATTTTTCATAGATAAAAGTGGTCGGTTTTTTCATAATAAAATTTTTTGTTAAAATCCTCGGCCTCTTCACCAGAATATTTAAATTAAAAATATGGATAGAGTATCGATACATTGAAGAAAAGGGGATTTTACAAAGGAGTCGTTTTTACCCTAGCTTTTCTCGGCTTCAGTAGGGGTTTTGGTTTTGCCTTGAACAAAGGGTTCACCTTTCCTTTACTCAGTCATTATACCGAATCTGCATTTATACGCGGATTAGTTCTGAGCCTGCAGGGACTTATGGGATTGCTTATACCTATATTACTTGGTTATATGAGCGATACGTATAGATCGAAAAATGGTCGTAGAAAACCGTTCATATTAGCTGGTGGTGTACTATCGGGCATCTTTGCATTGATGGTATACACGAGCTACACCATAGGAGCACCCCTGTGGATCTTCACACTGGTAGTGGCGATATTCTATTTTGCCCTGTATTCCTATATCAGTCAGTTCAGGGCTCTTATGCCAGAACTGATACCCAGTGGAGACCGGGGGAAGAGCAGTGGATTCATTACCCTCGGCGAGTGGGCCGGAAACCTAGTTCTTTTTGGATTATCTGGGTATGTCATCGCAGTGTATGGTGGTTCAAGCCAATACATCATGTTCATACTCACCGCTATCTTTTTGATCCTAGCAGCAGTCTTTACCTATTTCAGAGTTAAAGAACCTAAAATGCCTGAAAACATACCAGCACAGAGCTTGAAGACTTATTTGAAGAGCGTTGTAAAAGATAAGAATTTCCTCAACTTCTATACGGCCCAGATCTTGCTTTGGATGAGCTATCAATTGGTTGCTGTATTTCTCTTTGGGATAGTAGCGTACATGATGCACGGTGATGCTTCTCAGGCAAGCGTAGATCAAGTCCATTCCTTCGGCCTCTACGCGATGGCGGCCTTCAATTTCACAGTTCTCGGAGGGTCATTAGCTGGGGGATATATCTACGATAAGATCGGTAGACGGGTCGGAATAATCGCAGGTGCTGCTATGTTAGCCATACCTCTATCCATAGGTTGGATAATAACCACAAAGACACAGATATTCCTAGCACTCTTCTTCGCTGGTATAGGATGGGGAGCAGTACTAGCAGCGTCATTTCCCGTGGTTGGAGACCTACTCACAAAATACAAGAAACAGGTCTTCAACGGTAGATACTATGGTGTATTCGAAGCTACTAAAGCGCTGCCAATATTGATAGCGTCGGTTCTTGGAGGTCTAGTAGTAGATCTAGCTGGCGGTAATTACCTGATTTTATTTCCATTTGCAGCTGTATTAGCATGGATATCGATACCGTTGATCCGGACACTCCATGAGCTGGAGGAAGATTGATGTTTTTGATGTCTTCGATAGTATTAGCAGTGATCCTCCTGGCTTTAATCGTCTTCATATCCCACAAGATGACTCGGCCGAAAAGAACTGTAGGGGACTGGGATCCTAGTGATCTCGGTATAGATTACGAAGACGTATCTTTCATAACTGATGATGACGTAGAGATAAAGGGCTGGTGGATGGATAAGGGCGGCGATAAAACTTTGATATGTCTTCACGGATACACTGCTAGTAGATTGCATGACGTTTACATGAAACCACTTTTGAAGATATTGAAAGACGAACCTTACAACCTCCTCTCTATCGATTTTAGAGCCCATGGTGAGAGCCTGGGCAGTAGATGTACCTTTAGCGATAAAGAATACCTGGATCTAGAAGCTTCCATAGACTGGTTGGAAGAGAACCATGCTACGGGATGTGAAAAGTTAGGATTGATCGGTTACTCCATGGGAGCTATGGTAGCTATCAAAGGATTGGCATCTGATGAAAGGGTCGATTGCAGCGTTGCCGACAGCCCACCTATCGATCCTGACGTCACTTCATCTCGTAGTCTCAAGTATTTCGCTGGACTCCCCTCAACCCTGTATCACTTGATCAAACCCGTGAGTAGTTTACTTTACGGGATAAAACATCCAGGCATGTATTGTTTTGCTGAACAGATCGATAAACCACTCTTGCTTATCGGAGGTAAGAACGATCCCATCGTCAAGGTAGATGAGATAAGATCTTTTTATGATATAAATAGACAAAAAAACAAAGATGTCACCCTGTGGATAACGGAAGGTGAGCACGTCAGATCCCTTAAACGGGTTCCAAAAGAATATAAAAAGAGGACAATATCTTTTTTAACAAGATACATGAGAGGCTAGTTTATGGGATGTAAGATAATCGCACATCGTGGTGCTTCTGGTTTAGTGGAATATGATAATTCCTTAGAATCATTTCGAAAGGCAATAGAGATCGGAGTAGATATGATAGAGTTCGATGTAAGAAGAACTAAAGATGGAAAATTAGTAGCTTTTCATGACTCTGATATAGACGGGAGAAAGATATCATCATTAACTTATTCTGAGATCGTTAAAATATCGGAAAGTATCGGTTTTAAAGTACCTCTGGTCGAAGATGTTATAAAATTATCTAAAGGCAAGGTTGGACTCGATATAGAACTCAAGGAGGAAGGGTATGAAGATATCCTTATTAAGTTAGTTAGAGGTCATTTAGATCATGATGAATTTGTTATGAAGTCTTTTTCTGATAGAGCAGTTAAAGCTATCAAAAGACATGATCCAAAGATCCGTACCGGTCTTTTATTAGGTGTTGAAAATCCAGAGAACAAGTTAAAAACCCGTTTATCCGAGCTGTTCCCGGGAAGAAGGTTGAAACGATGTGGTGCTGATTTTGTTTCACCTAATTATCGACTGTTGAAACTATTTTTTATGAGAAGGATGAGAGAAAGAGATGTTTACGTTTGGACTGTGAATGATGTTGACTTGATGGAGAAACTGATGAAAAAAGGAGTCGATGGCTTGATCACGGACAGGCCTGACCTTGCTTGTAAAGTCCGGAGTAAGATCGATCTGTATAATTGATCTTTCTGTCACAAGAGAAGAAGATAAATAAAACACTCTATTATTTTTAGATATGCAGTTCATATCTGCCAAAGAGATAGTTGAAGATACAGAAAAAGGCGCTTCCCAGTTGTTCTTCGAAGCCGGCCAGAGTATCATTCAGTTAAACGCAGAGGAAGCAAAAGAATATGCTGTAGAGTTGATCGAAAATCGCTATTCGATGTCGTCCCTGGTCAACCTTGCCGATAGAACTTTCAGTGCGGTGGAAGAAGGTGATCATAAGGAGAAGATCAGAGAATATCTTTCAGACGTTAAGAAAAGTAAAGAAAGGGTCGTTGATATCGCAGTGGAAAAGTTGAGTTCTTTTGAGAGGATAGGTACTTTGAGCTACAGTTCTACGGTTCTAGAAGTGTTAAAGAACTTTGAAAAGGTATCCGTCCTCGAATCTGGTCCAATGTTTGAGGGGAGGACGACTGCAAAGGAACTATTTGAGGAAGGGGTATATGTTGATCTTTATCCAGACAGTTCAGTTTACGACTTTGTAAAGGACGTAGATGCGGTATTACTTGGTTGTGATTCCCTTTCCGGAGAGGGCTTTACAAACAAGACAGGGACATATACATTGGCCATAGTGTGTGGATATCTCGATGTACCTGTTTATGTGGTATCTGACCGTTCCAAGGTTGTCCCTTCAGAGATCCCCCTTCCCGAAGGTGAGGAACACGACCCCAAAGAAGTATGGGATACCGATCTAGATATCACGATCCACAACGATTATTTTGAGAATATACCCTGGATGGATCATATACATCCCATAACTGATGTTTCGATAACAGAGTGACTCATGTTTATTTTGATATCTAAAGAACGAGATCAGTTAAAGATCAATCTAGTTTCTTTTTGGTATATCCCGATCTGACAAGGCTATAAAATCGAGGAAACGACAGAGAGTCAACTCCTTCAAAATTTTTCAGGTCAACTGAAATGTGTGATACCCGCCCAAATGGCACTGATGGCACCTACTCCCAGGAATATAGAAGACAGTTCAAGATAAAGCAGAGACAATCCGATGAGTATCGGAGCAGCAGTCATACCGATATATTTCATGGTGTTGAATATGGCTATCACGGAGCCGGTGACTTCTGGTGGCGATATCCGTGCAACTCGATCGTATATCGTCGGTGAGACTATACCCATACCCACACCATATATGATGAAACTCAAACTGATAAGATAGCTGCCTTCAGGCCAGTACGGTAATAGCAAGAAGGATAAAGATATCAATGCGAAACCTAAAGAAGCACGTTTCCGCCAATCAAGATGATCAGCGATGGTCGTGGCCCTCCAGGCCAACATAGCAGAAAACACAGCTTGTCCAGAAAGTGCGATCCCACTGAATATCTCGTCGAAACCGTGGACTTTTATCAGATATAGAGGTAGGTAAGTCACAAGGGCATAAAGGAAGAAGTAAAGTGTGAAAGAATGGATCATAAGATTACGGATGTTCTTGATCTTAAGTGTGGAAAACAACTCTGATAGATACTCGTACAGGGACCCACCTAGTCTGGATCCGTTTACAGGTCTGGTTTCCGATAATTCTTTATGAAAAATCAGTGCTAATACGAGCGAGAACCCGTACACCCCGAATACTAGTCTCCAGTGTATGTAGGCTAGTGCTCCACCGACTGTAGGGATTATCATAGCTCCTAGAGATATGCTTCCGGTCAGATAGCCCATCATCTGTAGTTTCTTTTCTCCGGAGAATAGGTCGTCTATCATAGTCATAGCTACCGGTACCAGACCCGCTATACCTATTCCCTGGAAGAATCTAAGTATCAGCAAAGTTGAAAAGTTAGGAGCGAAGATTATGGTAAGACCCGCGATCCCGTCCAACAATAAACAGCTAATCCCCACCTTTCTGCGTCCAATGGAGTCGATGAAGTAGCCGATAACCGGCAGACCGATGGCTGCCGCTAGCGTATATATAC
>SL_5KL_010_SEDDRAFT_10002019_pt1 | contig 11664 bp, 12 predicted proteins | sample SodLakKL_010_SED_FD_9118 | JGI IMG/M metagenome (IMG submission 9118)
GTGAACAGCTGGAACCCCGCCGTGCTCGACCAGATGGCCTTGCCGCCCTGTCACATGATGTATCAATTCTACATCAAGGACGGCCGCCTCTCGTGTCAACTCTACCAACGGAGTGCCGACGCTTTCTTGGGCGTCCCCTTCAACATCGCGAGTTACGCCCTCCTGACGATGATGGTGGCAAAGACCCTCGGCCTCGTCGCCCACGAATTCATCCACACGATCGGTGACGCCCACATCTACAACAACCATCTCGAGCAAGTGCAGGAACAGCTCACAAGAAAGCCCCGCCCCCTCCCCCGGGTGAAGCTGCGGGAAGGCAAGGGCCTTTTCGATTTCACTTTCGACGACATCGTGCTCGAAGGCTACGACCCCCATCCCACGATTCGCGCGGAGGTGAGCGTATGATCGCTTTGATCGCGGCCATGGATGCCAACAACATCATCGGCCGGGGCAACGACCTCCCCTGGCACTACCCCGAGGACCTCGCCTATTTCAAGCGGATGACCCTCGGAAAGAAGGTCCTCATGGGAAGAAGGACCTACGAATCGATCGAGAAGAAACTGGGAGGGCCGCTTCCGAAACGGGAGAACATCGTCCTTTCCCGTTCGCTCCCCGAGCAGGAGGGTATTGTCGTCATCCGCGATCTGCCTTCCTATCTTGCCCGTTTCCCGAAGGACGAGACGCTCTTCGTCATCGGCGGAAAGAGCGTCTATGCGGCCGCTCTTCCGTATGCCGACCGGCTCTACATCACCCATATCGACGCCGAGCACGAAGGCGACGTGACCTTCCCTTCCTACGACCGGGACGATTTCACCTTGGTTAATCGTGAGCAAAAAGGCCCTTTGACTTTCGCGGTCTATGCGAGAAAGGAGAGAGAGTGAGATGGCCACCACAGTCTTTTTCGCCCTGTATGCCCTTTTCACCTTCCTTTTCATCTTCCTTTTCGACGCCTTCAGTCTGACACCGGTGAGTGTCGTCCTTTGGTTCGTGGCCCTATTGCCGGCGTTCGCCGCGAGTTTTTTCGTCATGAGCGTCGTCGTCTATGCTTACGGGCGCGTCCATGTGAAACGCGCCGATCCTTTCGACATGCGTCATCACGCTTTCGCCAACAGCGTCATGCGGGCCATCCTCCGTGTCGTGCGGTTGAAGATCACCGTCACGGGTCGAGAGAACATCCCCAAAGAGCCTTTCATCCTGGCCTCGAACCATCAGACGCTTTTCGACATTCTCGCGATGAAGACGATCCTTGCCGACCGACCGCTCGTCTTCATCGCCAAACGGGAACTCTTCCGCTGGCCCGTGGTCGGCCGNATGATCAAACTCCTCGGCAACGTCCCCATCGAGAGGGAAAGNGACCGGGCGGCGGCCCAAGCGATCATCGAGGGCATCAAGATGTACAAATCGGGNGCCCCGGTGATGGTCTTCCCCGAAGGCCACCGCACGCGGAAGAACGAGATGATCCCCTTCAAGGCCGGCTCCTTCAAGTTGGCCATGAAGCCGAANGCCCCTTTGGTCGTGGCCTGTGTATACGACATGCACAAGGCGTGGAAAGGTTGGCCCTTCTTGGCGCAGAAGGCGCGCATCCACTTCCATGAACCCCTCCGGCCCGATTTCTATACCGACAAGACCTCCTACGAGGTTTCCGACGCCGTCCGTGAGATCATCCAAAACAGACTCGACACATTCGCTTCCGGCGCCGATTGATGTAAGAAACACCGTTTTGTGGTATGATTATGGATAAGGAGAGTGATGCACATGCGCATGGTGGACATCATCGAGAAGAAACGCGACGGACATGAACTCTCGAAAGCCGAAATCGATTTCTTCGTGGAAGGCTATACGAAAGGCGACATCCCCGACTACCAGATGTCCTCTCTTCTCATGGCGATCTATTTCAACGGCATGAACGAAGAGGAATCCNNCCGCCTCACCGAAGCCCTGCTTGAAAGCGGCGAGACCGTCGATCTTTCCTCCATCGAGGGCAAGAAGGTCGACAAGCACTCCACGGGTGGCGTCGGCGACAAGACCACCCTCGTCCTGGGCCCCTTGGTGGCGGCCTGCGGTGCCAAGTTCGCCAAGCTTTCGGGCCGCGGACTCGGCCACACGGGCGGCACCCTCGACAAACTCGAAAGCATCGAAGGCTTCGACATCTCCCTCTCGACGGGGAGTTTCTTGGACCAAGTCAACGACATCGGCATCGCCATCGCCGGGCAGACGGCCTCTTTGGCTCCNGCGGACAAAGCGCTCTATGCGCTCCGCGACGTCACGGGGACGGTGCCTTCCATCCCTCTCATCGCCAGCTCCATCATGAGCAAGAAACTCGCCAGCGGCGCCGATGTCATCGTACTCGATGTGAAAATCGGCGAAGGNGCCTTCATGAAGACCCTTGACGACGCCCGTGAACTCTCGCGGCTCATGGTCCGCATCGGGAAGGACTTCGGCAAGAAGGTGACCTGTTTCATCACCGACATGAGCCAGCCGCTCGGCTTCGCCGTCGGCAACAAGCTCGAAGTCATCGAAGCCGTGCAGACCCTGCAAGGGAACGGCCCCGCCGACCTCCAGCGACTGTGCACGGAAATCGGCGCTTATCTCCTGCAAGGGGCCGAACTCGCCGAAGACATCGACACGGCGCGGAAGATGATCCAAGAGTCCATGGAGAGCTTGAAAGCTTCCGACGTCTTCAAGGAGATGGTGGAACGCCAAGGCGGCCAGATGCCCGATTTGAACGAGTTCATCAAGACCGGCAGCATCGTCGCCGTGAAGAGCGAAGCCGAAGGCTATGTGCGGCGTGTGAACGCGCTCGACATCGGCTTGTCCGCGATGCGTCTCGGTGCCGGTAGGGCCAAGAAGGATGACCGGATCGACTACGACGTCGGCATCGTCTTGAACAAGAAGGTCGGCGACAAGGTCGAAAAGGACGAAGTCCTCGCCTATGTCTACAACAACAAAGAGGACATCACCGAAGAATTGAAGACCGTGCTCGGCGCCTTCACGATCACCGAAGAGACCGTCGAGCGTCCACCGCTCATCAAAGATATCATCGAAGATTGAAACCGGAAGGTTGGTGAAAAGATGAAACCGAAAGACGTCATCCATTTCTACAAGACCTACGACTTGGAGGAAGTGCGCCGCTTCTACGGCGACGTCCTCGGCCTCGACCTCTACAAGGACCAAGGCAAGTGTCTCATCTACGACGCCAAGGGGCACGGGAAGATCGGCTTTTGCACGCATCATCCCGAAAACCCCGCGAAATCGACCTGCATCACGTTCGTGTTCGAGCGGAGGATCGATGTCGAGCGGATGTATGAACACCTGAAGACCCGGGCCAAGGAAGTCACGAAGCCCCGCTTGAACGACGAGTTCAAGATCTATCAGTTCTTCGCCAAGGATGCAGACGGCCACACGCTCGAGTTCCAGATGTTCTTGCATTGATGTGTGAACCACTTGCGTAAATCTTTGGCGCCTGGTTACAATGACGGTGTCGATAAAATCCGGGGAGCTTAGAGAACTAGGCTGAGACGTCCTTGACACTAGGACGGACCCTACCTGATCTGGGTAATGCCAGCGTAGGGAACCAAAACCATGAAACCGAGGGGTTTTGTCCGTACGCGGACGAAACCTCTTTTTGAACGGGAGTGATTCACATGAGCGAACATCGTCTGACAAGCAGACAAATCAGCGAGACCGGGCTTCTCATCGCCATCGCCGTCATCATCGAACTCGTGTTTCGCGTTCTGCCGAGACAACCCCAGGGCGGAAGCATCGATGTGACCATGTTGCCGCTTTTCATCATCGCCTATCGATTCGGATTGAAAAGCGGCATCATCGCGGGGATGATATTCGGGATCATCAACTTCCTCATGAGCGGGCTGGTCCTGCATTGGGGCTCCATCTTTTTCGATTACATCCTCGCTTTCGGTGTGCTGGGTCTGGCCGCCCTTTTCTTCAAAATGAACAAAGACAGTGTCGTCCTCTTCGGCACGGGGATCGTCGTTGCCGGCATCTTGCGGTTTTTGTTCCATTATCTTTCCGGCATCATCTTTTTCGGCCAATACGCCCCGGAAGGGACGCCGGTCGCCCTCTATTCCTTCACCTACAATATCACCTACATGGGACCCTCGATCCTTCTCACCCTCCTTGTGGGGGTGCTCGTCTTCTTGCGCACGAAAGAACAACTGCAGTCCGTGGAATGACGCACACTCCCCGATTTTATCCGACAAAAGACCCGGCGACGGGTCTTTTTCCATTGGCGGAACGAGGGATCCGTGTTATAATTCAAATGTGATCGGAGGGATTGGATGATCCGCAGTCCTCAAGGATGCACATCCGGAAAAAGGGCCGTGTTCTCTCACGCCCGCCATCTCGCAGAAGGCCCCGCCGCCTTTTCCCGGGGTGTTTTGCAAAATGTGTCCTTCCGGCAAGAGGGAAAAGTTTGCGATGTAAGGGTGATTGGCGGATATAGTGTAAAAAGCCGTTTTCTTGCGGCTTTTTGTTTTTTGGTACAAGACAAAAAGATCCACCTTTGATGTATAATGAATATGAAGAGGAGTGATACCCGTGAAGGTAGTGTTTGTGGGGAGTGAAGCGACTCCCTTTGCGAAGACCGGCGGACTGGCGGATGTTCTCGGCAGTCTCCCGAGGGTGTTGAGCGATCTCGGCCACGATGTCAGGGTGATCCTACCGAAACACGCACCGATCCGTAAGCATTACAACGGACGCATCGAGACCCTCGGCACGACGAGGATTCCCGTCCACGACAAGGAAGAGTACGCCGGTTACCAAACCATCGAAAAAGAGGGCGTGACCTACTTTTTCATCGACAACGAATTCTATTTCGGCCGTAGAGAACATCTTTACGGCGATTTTGACGACGGTGAGCGTTACGGATTCTTCAACCGGGCCGTGCTCGCCCTCATCGAGGATCTGAACCTCAAAGTCGACATCNTGCATCTCCATGATTGGCAGTGCGGCTTGATCCCCTACATCATCAAGCACACCGACGACCATCCCCGTCTGCGCGATGAGGCCAAGACGATCTTCACCATCCATAACATCGCCTATCAGGGTGTCTTCGAAAAAGACCTTCTCCCCTATCTCCACATCCCCGACAAAGGCGAACTCCATCATGATGAGAAACTCAATTTCATGAAGACCGCCCTCGTCACGGCCGATTTCGTCACCACCGTGAGCCCGACCTATGCCGACGAGTTGACCTACGCCTATTACGGAGAGGGCATGGAACGCTATCTTTCCGATCGGAGAGACACGTTCCAAGGCATTTTGAACGGCATCGACCACGAGACGTTCAATCCGAAGACCGACCCGGTCATCAAGAAGAAATACGACCTTTCCAACTATCTGAAAGGCAAAAGCGAGAACAAACGGGCGCTTTTCGAGATGTTCCACCTGCCCCATGCCGAAAAGCCCGTCTTCGGCATCGTCAGCCGTCTTGCCGAACAGAAGGGGTTCTCGCTTTTGAAGGACGTCGTGCCGCCCCTTTTGAAGGCGGGACGGATGCGTCTCGTCGTCCTCGGTGAGGGGGATGCCGAACTGAAGGATTTCTTCGAATACTTGAAACGCGAATACCGGGATGACGTCGGTCTCTATTTCGGTTTTTCCGACAAGATCGCCCGGCAGATCTATGCGGGGAGCGACTTTTTCCTCATGCCTTCGCGGTTCGAGCCTTGCGGCCTCGCCCAGCTCATCAGCATGCGTTACGGCACCCTGCCTGTCGTCAGAAAGACCGGCGGACTGAAGGATTCGGTGGAACCCTTCAACCGCCACGAGAAGACGGGAGAAGGCTTCGCCTTCTTGAACTATGACGCCGATGATCTGGCCGCGACGCTCGAAGAGGCCCTCGAGGTCTATGGGAAGAAGAATGTTTTCAAAGCGATGGTCCGTCGGGCCATGAAGAAGGACCAAAGCTGGGAAAAGAGCGCGCAAGAATACCATGAACTCTACATGCGACTCAAAGGAGGCAGATGATGGAGACGTTGGCACTCATCCTCGCCGGCGGAAGGGGCTCCCGACTCGACATTTTGAGCGAGAAGAGGGTGAAACCCGCCGTGCCCTTCGCCGGAAAGTACCGCATCATCGATTTCACCCTGAGCAACTGTTCCAACTCGGGCATCTACAACATCGCCATCCTGACGCAATACCTTCCCTTGAGCCTGAATGAACACATCGGCGTGGGCAAGCCCTGGGACCTCGACCGCCGTGACACCAAACTCACCTTGTTGCAGCCGTACAAGAAATGGTATGCGGGCACGGCCGATTCGGTCCGCCAGAACCTCGACTACATCAGACGCTCGAACGCGAAAAGGGTCCTCATCCTCTCGGGTGACCACGTCTACAAGATGGACTATCGCAAGATGCTCGCGACGCATGAAGAAAAGGACGCCAAACTCACCATCGCCGTGCAGGAGGTCCCTTGGGAGGANGCGAGTCGCTTCGGCATCATGAAGACGGCAAAAGACGGCCGTATCGTGGAATTCGCGGAAAAACCCGAAGACCCGCCGAGCAACCTCGCCTCGATGGGGATCTATGTCTTCGACACCGATGTGCTCGTGCGCGTGCTCGAAGAGATGGAGGAAGAAGACCTCGATTTCGGCAAGCATGTCATCCCGAGACTGCTCGGCAACGGGGTCTATGCCCACATCTTCCGGGATTATTGGAAGGACGTCGGGACCTATGACGCCTATCTGGACGCCAATCTGGAGTTGACCTCGACCGTCGACAAGATCCCTTTGGACATGTATGACAGGGATTGGCGGATCTATACAAGGAGCGAAGAGCTCCCGGCCGTGAAAATCGGCTCGAAAGCGACCATCCGCCAAGCGCTCATCGCCAACGGTTCCATCGTCGCCGGCAGCGTGGAACGGAGTGTCCTCTCCCCCGGCGTCGACATCCGCCCGGGCGCCGTCGTCAAGGAAAGCGTGATCCTGAACGACACCACCGTCCATGAGGGGGCGCGAATCGAACGGGCGATCATCGACAAGAACGTCGTCATCGGCAAGAATGCCGTCATCGGCTCCGGCGACGACTACACCCCGAACAAGGACCGACCGGATCTCCTCGCGAGCGGTCTGAACGTCATCGGGAAGGGGATCACCGTTCCCGAGGGCGCCGTCATGGAGAGAAACTGCCGGATTTTCTCGACGGGCTCTATCAAGGAAAAACACATCAAAAGCGGCACCACCCTGCGTTAAAAGAAAGAGACCATCCGGCGGATGGTCTCATTTGTTGTCGAGATAGCTGTCGACGGCCTTGAGGTAGTCCAGGCGCGGCCGGTAGCCTTCAACGATCTCGAAGCCTTCGGCGGCGATTTCGGCGAAGGTCATCGATTTCCGCCCGCTTTCGGCCCGGGCGAGATAAGGCTCGATTCGCTCGAAGGGGAGGAGGAAGAAGGCATCCTCCTTTTTGATGTGGATGATGAGGAAGGCGAGACCGCCGTGGTCCTTCACGCGGCGGAGGTGTTCGATCTGGTGGTCATGGACGTTCTTCAAGGCATATGAGGTCTTGTGGTTGGTCTCTTTGACGTCGAAATCGATGTAGAAGCCCTTGTAGATGCCGTTGTAGTCGGTGGTCGAGGGCTTTCGGTAGTAGGCTTCGGTGATCTTCGCCTTCTCCCGGGCCGGGTAATCGACATGCACGGTCTGGATGGGGGTGGGCTTCTTGTGGATGACGGCCCGGTCTTGTTCGAGATAGAAACGGTTGGCTTCGTCCACGAGTTTCTCCAGGGCCATGCCCCGGTTGCGCTTGGGCGATTTTTTGCGACTCGGACGCTTCTTTTTGGGAATCGGATAATCGACCATGGGACTCACCTCACATCCAGTCTACCACAAACGCGGCCGCCACCATAGATGAAAAGACGTAGAAAACCCCGCCTCCGTCTCGGCAGGCGGTCCTCGATGTGTTATAATACGTTCGAACATCCACACCGAATCGCCAGGAGGCGTTAATATGGCCCGAATCGACTTCTACGCACTCGGGGGTCAGGGTGAAGACGGCAAGAACATGTACTGTCTCGAAATCGACGAGGCCATCTTCATCCTGGATGCGGGATTGAAATACCCCACCGACGAGCTCCACGGCGTCGACGCCATCCTCCCCGACTACGAACATCTGCAGGAGAAAGGCAAACGTATCCGCGGCCTTTTCCTCTCCCACGGCCACGAGGACCACATCGGGGCCGTGCCGAAATTTTTGAAAGAGTTCGACGTGCCGGTCTATGGCACCTATTTCACGCTGGCGCTCTTGAAGGACGCCATGGAAGAAGCGGACGTCAAGAAACGCACGTTCCACGAAATCACCAAGGACACCGTCCTCAAGTTCGGCGATGTCGAGGTCTCCTTCTATCGCACGACCCATTCCATCCCCGGCAGTGTCGGCATGGCTTTCGAGACCCCCGACGGCGTTGTCGTCTACAGTCCCGACTACACGTTCGACCAAAACGTCGACCGGGCGTATGCGACCTCGTTCGAACGCCTCGCCCATATCGCGAGGAAGAACGTCCTCGCCCTGATGTCCGAAAGCCTCGGCGCCGAACAGAGCGGCTATTCCCACACGGGACGGGAACTCGACCACGAACTGAATCGCGCCTTTCTCACGACAAAAGGCGAGCGCGTCGTCGTGAGCACCTTCTCGACCGACATCTTCCGGATCCAGAAGGTCGTCGACATCGCTTTGAGACACGACCGCAAAATCGCCATCATCGGCCGGAAGGCCCAACGGATGGTCGACATCGCCGTGAATCTCGGGGTGTTGAAAATCCCGCAGGAGAAACTCTTGAAACTCCGTTTCATCGACGAAAAGAACAAGAACGAGCTCCCCGACGCCGTCGTGCTCGTGACGGGCGACAGGCACGAGCCTTTCTACATGTTGCAGCGGATGGTGCGCAAGCTCGACCGGCTCATCCACCTCGATGCGAACGACCACGTCATCATGATGACCCCGCCCGTGCCGGGCACGGAGAAGATCGCCGCGCGCACCCTCGACATCCTCTACAGGAACGACATCCATATCCTCCGCATCCCGAAGGAAATCCTTCCCGCCGCCCATGCGAAGAGCGAAGACATCAAGCTGCTCACCAACATCTTGCGGCCGAAATATTTCGTGCCGGTGGTCGGCGAACATCGCCATTTCTATGCCATGAGACGGATCGCCAAGAACCTCGGCTTCGCCGATGACGAGGTCCACACCCTCGAGAACGGTGAAGTCCTCCGGTTCGAAAAAGGCGCCTGCAAAGGCGTTGTGCACACGGTGAAAAGCGGTGACGTGCTCGTCGACGGCATCCTCGAAGGCGATGTCGGCGACGTCGTGTTGAAGGATCGGGAGATCCTCTCGCAGGACGGACTCATGGTCATCATCGGCCACATCGACACCCGCCGGAAGAAGATGGTGTCACCGGCCGAGGTGGTCAGCCGTGGTTTCGTCTATATGAAAGAGAATGAACCCTTGATCCAGAAAGTGAAAGAGATCTACGAGGACGTGGCCCGCCAAGCGCTGAACANACAACGCGTCGACTTCCGNTCCTTCAAGGAGAAACTCCGCGAGGACGTGAGCCGCCATNTGTACAAGGTCACGGACAGAAGACCCATCGTCATCCCCGTCATCATCGATGTGGACAAGGAGTGATCNNGTGCTGATCGAAATCCGTCAAGACGGACATGAAGCCGCCNNGGCCGACAAGCTGCCCAAACACGAAGGAGTCCGCGCCGTCATCGTCCGTGACGGTGCGTTGTTGTTGCTTCATCTCAAGAAGAAAGACCGCTATGTCCTCCCCGGAGGCGGCGTGAAAAAAGGGGAAGATCTCTTGATGCTTTGCGGCGGGAAGTCAAAGAGGAGACCGGCTACGAGATCGAAGCTGTGAAAAAGACATTGCTTCTGCGGGAGTGTTTCACGGATTCCGTCTGGGTCCATCACATGTTCAAGGCGCGACTCGCTTCTACCTCGCCCGCCCCGCAAGAACTCACTCCCGAGGAGCGTTCCCTCGGCCTCGAGGTCGTCTTCCTTCCGCTCGAGGAAGGCTTGCGGCGTCTGTCGGAAGAGACGGACGACATCTTCACGGCCAACATCCATCGCCGCGAACTCATCGGCATCCTCCACAGCATCTGATCGGACGAAGAACACGTCCCGTTTCCGCGAAATGTGAAACTGTCGCGGAGCGGTTTACATTCATTCTCCATGTGTTATAATTGATAGGAGTCGAATCTCAGGAGGTTTATAAAAGAATATGGCAAAAATCGAAAACTTAGGAAAATCACGTGTGAAACTTGAAATCGAGGTCTCCCCGGAGAAGTTCGAGGAAGGACTCGATTACGCTTTTGAACGCATCAAGGACGATGTGGAGATCAAGGGCTTCCGCAAAGGCAAAGTCACCCGCAAGATCTATGAACAACACAAGGGTGTCGAGAACCTCTATGAAGAAGCCTTGCAACATGTCATCCAACAGACCTACATCGACGCCGTCAATGAACATGACGTCGCCGTCGTGAGCCAACCCAAGATCGATCTTGATGTGAACAAAGTCGAAAAAGGAAAACCTTTCACCTACACGGCCACCGTCGCCGTCCGCCCCGATGTCGAACTCGGCGAGTACAAAGGTTTCACGTATGAGAAACCGAAAGTGGAGGTCGGTGAAGAGGAACTCAAGAAGGAACTCGACCGTCTCCGCGAACAGAACGCCGAACTCGTCGTGAAAGAGGAAGGCGGACTCGAAGAAGGCGACACCGCCGTCTTTGACTTCGAAGGCTTCATCGACGGGGAAGCTTTTGAAGGCGGCAAAGCCGAGAACCACGAACTCGAAATCGGCAGCGGCGGCTTCATCCCCGGCTTCGAAGAGAAGATGGTCGGCATGAAGACGGGCGAAGAAAAGGACATCGAAGTCACCTTCCCCGAGGACTATCAAGCCGAACATCTCGCCGGCAAGGAAGCGGTCTTCAAAGTGAAACTGCACGAGATCAAACAAAAGGTCGTACCCGAACTGAATGATGATTTCGTGAAAGACCTCGACCGTGACGGCATCGATAGTGTCGATGCTTTGAAGGAAGACACGAAGAAGTCCATGGAAGAACAAAAAGAAGAAGCCAACAAGAACAAGGCCATCGATTTCGCCGTGAGTGAAGCGAGCAAGAACGCCGAAATGGAGATCGCCGACGAGATGATCGAGGAAGAGAAGAACCGCATGATGGACAACACCAAGCGGCAAGCCCAACAATACGGCATCGACCTCGACACCTACCTGCAGCTCACCGGCATGGACAAAGAGGCCTTCGAGAAGAAACTGACCGAAGACGCCGAAAAATCCATCCGCTACAATCTCACCATCAACGCCATCGCCACGAAGGAAGGCATCGAAGCTTCGGAAGAAGAGGTCGAGAAGAAAATCAAGGACCTCGCCGAACAACACAACATGGATGTCGAACAAGTCAGAAGCCAAGTCTCCGACTCGGCCGTCGAACAGGAAGTCATCATGAGAAAGACCATCGACTTCCTTGTCGACAACCTGGAGATGGAAGAAGTCTCCCAAGAAGAGAAACAAGAAGACAAGGAAGAAGAATCAAAATAGAACGACCGAAAAACACTTCTTCGCGAAGTGTTTTTTGAGGAAGTGAACCCGATGATACGACTAGCCGTGTTCGATTTGGACAACACCCTGCTCAC
>SL_5KL_010_SEDDRAFT_10002020_pt1 | contig 11658 bp, 12 predicted proteins | sample SodLakKL_010_SED_FD_9118 | JGI IMG/M metagenome (IMG submission 9118)
CGATGGTATCGAACAGTTCGTCGGCGGGCGCGTCGGGATCAATCTCGACGTGAATACCGTTGATTCCGACCTCCTCGCAGTCGCGCTGTTTCATCGAGACGTAGGTTTCGCTGGCCGCGTCGTCGCTCATCAGCACCGTGGCGAGACCGGGGGTGACGCCCTCGGCTGTGAGCGTCTCGACACAGCCTGTGATCTCGCTTCGTATATCCGCAGCAACCGCTTTCCCGTCGATAATCTCGGTCATTAGATTCAAAAGCGCCGGCAATCGGCAAAAGGATTCGGAAGCCACCTGAGGAAGAACGCACCGTACGGAGAAAGACTTTCGTCAGTTGAGAGCATTACTCACGTAATATAATGAGCACACTAAACGTCAAAATTCCGGACAAAATGGACGAAGATCTCCAGGCGTTTCTCGAAGAACACCCGCATTATCTAAACAAGAGTGAGTTGGTCCGAGACGCGCTTCGACATCACATGAACTCCCCACGACTCTCTAAGCGCGCCCGCGAAGACATCAAAAAAAGCCGCGCACAGATCGACGCCGGCGAGACGGTCGCGCTTGACGACCTCGAATGACCGAGGTACTGCTGTCCGAACAGTCGAGAGATCGGCTCGCAGACCTCGAATCAGATATCCGAGAACGGATCAAGACCGCCCTCCGAGAGCTTGAGCCTGAACGGGATCTTTCGCGACTATCGAGCGAAGACACGTACAAACTCCGTGTCGGTGACTACCGTGTGATCGTCGACTGGGACCGCAAAAACGAAACAGTGTACGTGCTCACGCTCGGTCACCGTCGAAACATCTACGACCGCGGCTGGTAGGCGGCGACTATTTATATAGTGGGTGCTCGTCGCAGAGTTCGTCGACCCGCTCTGCGACCTCGGAAATCACATCTTCGTCGTCGTGGTTGTCGACCACGTTATAAATCAGATCGCCGACTTCGGCGATAGCTTCGGCGTCGAAGCCACGCGTTGTCAGGCCGGGTGTGCCGGCACGGATGCCGCTGGGGTTGAACGGCGAGCGCGTCTCGCCGGGGACCGTGTTGGCGTTGAGGACGATGCCAGCCGCTGCGAGTGCGTCTTCGGCGTCGCCACCCGGCAGATCAGGGTGGGACTCTCGGAGGTCGACGAGCACAAGGTGGGTGTCAGTACCGCCCGAAACAACCTCGAAGCCGTGGTCGGCGAAGGTGTCGGCCAGCACTGCGGCGTTGTCGACGACCTGTTGGGCGTACTCGGTGAACTCATCTTCAAGTGCTTCACCGAAACCGACGGCTTTGCCCGCGATGTTGTGCATGAGTGGGCCGCCCTGGCCGCCGGGGAACACAGCGTTGTCGATGTCGTCTGCGTGTTCCTCGCTCGTCATCACGATACCACCACGGCCTGCGCGGACCGTTTTGTGCGTCGACCCTGTCACAAAGTCCGCAACGCCGACCGGCGAGCGGTGGACGCCTGCGGCAACAAGCCCCGTGATGTGAGCGATATCCGCCAGATGGTAGGCTCCGACGTCGTCGGCGACGTCTTGGATCGTCTCCCATTCGACTTCCCGGGGGTAGGCCGAATAGCCCGAAACGATCATATCCGGCTCGAATTCGGCGGCCATCTCCGCAAGTCCCTCGTAGTCGATGTAACCCGTCTCTGGGTCGACCTCGTACTGTTCGACATCGTAGAACTGGCCGACGAAGTTCGCGGGATGGCCGTGGCTGAGGTGCCCACCGTGGGTGAGATCCAGCGAGAGGATTTTGTCGCCCGGCTCAAGAGTGGCAAAGTAGACCGACTGGTTTGCCTGCGTTCCGGAGTGGGGCTGGACGTTGACGTGTTCAGCGCCCCAGAGCTCTTTGGCGCGGTCGATGGCGAGCTGTTCGATGTCGTCGGCGTACTCACAGCCGGCGTAGTAGCGTTTGCCGGGGTAGCCCTCGGCGTACTTGTTGGTCAGCGCGCTGCCTTGGGCCTCCAAGACGGCTTTGCTGACGTGGTTTTCGCTGGCGATCATCGCCAACGTGTTTTCCTGTCGAGAATCTTCGCCTTCGAGGGCGTCTGCGACCGCCGGGTCGACCGCACGAACCTGCTCGTAGTCCATGTATACACCGGGGCTTCTCAGTCCAATAAGTGGTTCGTTAGCCGCTCGAAGCCCCCAGTCCTTCGGTACGCATAAAACCGCGGCCGACGGATGCGGGGTATGGAGTACCACGAGGCGGCAGACTTCTGTTTCGATCTCCGCCGTTTCTCGGTTCGCCCCGGTACGGAGTCGGTTGCGGCCCTCCGCGCGGAACTCAACGAGCCCGGCGCGGACCTTCCGTTCGTCCAAGTTGCTGGTTCGAACGGCAAGGGTAGCACGGCCAAAATGCTCGAATCGATTCTCCGAGAAAGTGGACTGTCGGTCGGTCTCTATACCTCGCCGCACCTCACCGCACTGGACGAACGCATCCAAGTCGACGGTCGACCGATCACCGCCTCGGCGATCACCGAGTTTATCGAACGCGTCAAACCCTGGTTGGTCAGGCGCGCGGGCGCTGGCAACCCGCTGACCTTCTTTGAAGTCGTCACGATGATGGGCATCTGGTATTTCGACCGCGAGGACGTCGACATCGCCGTTCTGGAAGTCGGACTCGGCGGTGAGTTCGACGCCACGAGTGTCGTCGACCCCATCGCCAGCTGCGTCACCACGGTCACACTCGAACACACCGCGGTTCTCGGTGAGACAATCGAGGAGATTGCCGAAACAAAGGCCAAAGTCGCCCCGAGCGACCGCCCACTCGTGACCGCAGCGAGTGGTGCGGCACGCGAGGCGATCAGNGCAGTTGTAAACGAGATTCAGACCGTCGGAACTGACAAAGGAGATGATTGTACGGTAAGCTACGGTGGCCGGGTTAACCACACTGAAGCGACTGCCAGTCTCACGCTCGGAGATCGACTCACCGACCGCGAGCCGTGGGGGGAGTTCGATGCGACGACGCTTGAGGTGAGGTTTCCGTTGCTCGGCGAACATCAGGCGCGCAACGCTGGCATCGCCACCCTGTTGGCCGGACAGGTCGTCGACGAACTCGACGCAGACGAAACCGAGTTTTCCCCCTCAACAATCTGCCGCGGGCTCCGCAATGCCCACTGGCCGGGTCGGTTCGAAGTTATGCAGCAGACACCACTGACAGTGCTTGATGGTGCGCACAATCCTGCCGCAATCGAATCACTGGCCGAGACGCTCGAAACATTCGAATACGACAACCTACATCTCGTTTTCGGTGTGATGGGCGACAAGGAGTACACCGAGATGATCGAGCAGCTGCCGACCCCAGATTCTGTGATTACGTGTCGGCCAAACCATGAGCGCGCTGAGGACCCCGAAGTGCTCGCGCGTGTCTTCGAGGACACAAGCACCACAGCGGTGACTACCGGTGGATCAGTTGCTGCAGCGGTTGCCCGCGCCAGCAAGCGAGCAGCCGAAGACGACTGTCTGTTAGTCTGTGGCTCGCTGTTCGCGGTCGGCGAAGCCCGGTCAGCCATGACCCAACGGGCGGTTCCGAAACGCGTCGACGCCCCACAGCATGCACAAACGATACTGAGAGCCGCCCACGTCGATCCAGATAAGCGAGAGATCCACGCTGATCGAGCCGTCCACCACACGGTTAGGCTCCGCCTAGAGGGTCGCCAGGCAACGATTATACAACGAGAACTCCGTTCGCTCGGCGGCGACTGTGCGACCTCAGCGGTTACCGCAGCGGGCGAGCACCACGATATCGTCTGTTCGGCAACGCTCGCACAGTTCCGACAGCTCACGGCGACACTTAACAGCGAACCGTTCGGTCTTCCGGCTGTCGCCGACGAACTCCGTCGACAGGTTGGGCTACTAACGGCTGACAACGACACCGACAACTCAGCCACATACCCGTGGGATGACCGCACCGCAGTTATGGGGATTCTCAACGTCACACCCGACAGTTTCCACGACGGCGGGGAGTTTTTCGACCCACAGACAGCGATTAAAGGAGCCAAAGAGTTGGTTGAGGCAGGCGCAGACATCATCGACATCGGCGGCGAATCAACCCGGCCCGGCGCTGATCCGGTAAGCGCCGACGAAGAGATCGAACGCATCGTCCCCGTGATCGAGGCTGTCTCCGAACTCGACGTCTGGATTTCGGTTGATACGCGCAAGGCCGCCGTCGCCGAGGCCGCACTTGATGCGGGCGCAGACATTCTCAACGACGTGGCGGGGCTCGAAGATCCCGCGATGCGGTTTTTGGCCGCTGACCGCGAGGTGCCCGTGATCGTGATGCACTCGATTGATACACCGGTCGTCCCCGACCGACGCGTCGACTACGAGGACGTGGTCGAAGACGTGATTCGCACACTCGACGAGCGCATTCTTCTCGCCGAAAAAGCCGGCATCCCACGCGAGCGAATCATCGTCGATCCCGGAGTTGGATTCGGCAAAACCGCCGCCGAGAGTTTCGAACTCCTCGGACGTCTCGATGAGTTCGACGCGCTGGGGTGTCCGGTACTTGTCGGGCACTCTCACAAATCGATGTTCGACCATGTCGACCGCACGCCCGACGACAGGCGCGATGCAACCGTTGCGGCGACTGCGCTGGCAGCCGACCGCGGGGTGGACATCGTCCGCGTCCATGACGTGGCTGAAAACCGGGCGGCCGTCGATGTCCATCAGGCAGTCAAGAATCGGGGTAGGGAGTGACTAATGACGGAGTTGTATGAAGTAGTAACCGCCTACCCCGAGGGATCGAGCACCGTCAGCCGGTATGCCAAAACAGCCGCAGCCTACGGCTACGATGGTATCGTCGTCAAAACACGACAGACCGAGTATGCTGTCGAACCAATCGCCGAAGCCTACGGCATCGACGTTGTCAAAGGTATCGAGATCACCGCTGACAGCCCCGACAGCATCTCGGGGTCGATCGGCAACTTCCGGGCAGGCTGTACGCTGTTGTTGGTCCGGGGCGGTACCAACGCTCGCAACCGGTATGCCGTCGAGCAAGACCGCGTCGACGTACTTACCCGGCCGATGGCTAGCGACGGCGATTTCAACCACGTTCTTGCACGGGCAGCCAGTACCCACGGGGTTCGCATCGAGTTCGATTTTGGCCCCGTGCTCCGGGAGACGGGCGGCAAACGCATCCAAGCACTGCGTGGCCTCCGAAAACTCCGTGAACTCGTTGAGTACTACGAGACACCCTACGTCGTTACGGCGAACCCGACTACACATCTGTGGCTCCGCGCGCCGCGAGAGCTACTCGCCGTTGGCGAGCAGATCGGCTTTTCGGCCGACCAGATTGAACAGGGCCTCGCTGAGTGGGGTCGACTTGCCGAGCGAAACCGCCAACGCGCCGACGAGGCGTTTATCGAACCCGGTGTGCGACGAGGACGATACGAGGACCCAGGATGAAACACCTCCCGAAACATATCCGGCCGCGCTGGCGATATCTTGCGGTCGAAATCGAATCAACGCCTGATGCCGAAATCGACCGTGGATCCTTCCAGCGGGAGCTGTGGTACGCTGCAGGTAACCTACTCGGTGACCCAGGGAGTGCGAACGCCGATCTCACCGTTTACAGCTTCGGGTTCGAAGACGGCGCAGGTGAGGCCATCGTCCGCGTTCGTCGGGGCGAAACCGACCGGGGGCGAGCAGCGGTGGCCTGTCTCAGCGCGGTCGACGGTGAGCCAGTTGGCGTGTTCGTTCGCGGGATTTCCGGGACAGTGCGTGCCTGTGAGGAAAGGTATTTACGAGACGGGACCGGAGAATTTGAGCAGAGACAAGTGGTATTCGCGGACGCGACTCGGCAGGCGGTGTCACGGGACAACGTGATCGAGATTTCGATGCCGAGTGGGTTCGTGAGTGCGACGGAACTCGATTTCGAGTGAGACATACATGCAGGGACAAGCCCAACAGCAGGCGTACGACCGCGGCATCACCATCTTCTCGCCGGACGGTCGGCTCTACCAAGTCGAATACGCCCGCGAAGCAGTCAAACGCGGGTCAGCCTCCATCGGCGTCCGGACCACGGAGGGAGTTGTACTGCTCGCAGACAAACGCAGCCACTCGCCGCTTATGGAGCCAGAAAGCATCGAAAAGCTCCACAAAGCCGACGACCACGTCGGGATCGCCTCGGCCGGTCACGTCGCCGATGCCCGCCAGCTGATCGATTTCGCGCGCCGGCAAGCCCAGGTTAACCGGCTTCGGTACGGCGAGGCTATGGGCGTTGAGACGCTCACAAAAACAGTCACCGACTACATCCAGCAGTATACCCAGATCGGTGGCGCACGACCGTTTGGGGTCGCACTCGTCGTTGGCGGTATCGAAAATGGCGAGCCGCGACTGTTCGAGACTGACCCGTCAGGAACGCCCTACGAATGGAAGGCACTGGCTATCGGTGAAAACCGTAAGGAAATCCGCCAATCGCTCGAAGAGCGGTACACCGAGGATATCAGTCTTGAAGACGGAATCGAACTCGCACTTCGAGCCTTGTCAGATGCAACCGACGAGTTGCTCGAGCCTGACGGCCTTGGATTGGCGACAATCACCGTCGACGACGAAGCCTATCGGCAGTACCCAGTTGAGGAAGTCGAAACTGTCCTCGAAGAATACGACCTGCTTGCCGACGAAGACGAAGACGAAGACACTGAAGCCGACGACGAGTAGTCGACTCCTACTTTTATATTCGCCAGTCACGAGAGGTCGTATTAAGCCGTCGACAGCCCTCTTGGGTGACAACGACTAGGTCCTCGATTCTCACGCCGAACTCGCCGGGTAGATAGATTCCCGGTTCGATTGAAAATACCATCTTCGGCTCTAGTAGCCTCTCACTACCGGCGACAATCTCGGGTGCTTCGTGGATTGACAACCCAACGCCGTGGCCTGTGCGGTGAATAAATCGGTCGCCGTAGCCTGCCTGTTCGATTGGGTCGCGGGCTGCTGCGTCGACCTCGCCCGCAGAAATTCCTGGCTCGATGGTCTCGATAGCCGCCTGCTGTGCCTCGCGAACCACGCTGTGGACTTGTTTGAACTCCTCGTTCGGCTCGCCGTCGAAGACGACTGTCCGGGTTTGGTCCGACGGATACCCCGCAATGCGGGTGCCAAAATCGAGGACGACCGGCTCGCCGGCCGCAATCTCACGGTCGCCGTGGGTGTGATGCGGCATCGCGCCGTTTGGCCCTGAGCCGACGAGTGGCTCGAACGACAGTTCCTCGCCGCCGGCCGCGGTGAGTTCGGCCGCAATCCGTGAGGCGAGTTCGGCTTCAGTCATGCCAACCGCATCGCTGCCAAGTGCTCGAATCTGCCGCATCGCATGGTCGGCTGCATTGGCAGCCGTCTGGAGTGCGTCGAGCTCGGCGTCGTCTTTGTGAATTCGCAGCCCAGAGAACAGTTCATCGGCCAGCCCGAACGTCGACTGTGGCAGTTGGGATTCGAGCAGCTGTGTAAACCGTGCCCACATCGTCTCCTCGACGAGTACGTGTTTGCCGTCGAGATCCAACTCATCGAGAAGTCGAAAAAGCGGTTCTTCAGGTCCCTCGGCGTCGGTCCACGTCCGCACAACTTCTATCGGTGTTCGCTCGGTGAGTTGCTGGGCAGCCAAATCAGGTGTGAACCAGCGTGGCTCGCGGTCAGCAGGCAGAATCAAAAACAGCGCGCGCTCGCTCGGTTCGTCTGCAAAGCCGGTGAGATACTGGAGATTCCGGCTCGGCGAGACCACGACAGCCGCAGCCTCGGTCGCACCCAGTCGACGCTGGATAGACGCGAGTCGATCCGTATGCGGGCCCATACATGCTGTTAGCTGTCGGCATCAAAATAGCCGTCGACGGCCGAAACCACCGAGTAGGAGCAAGCTACGTTTCCGTAGGTGCCGATTACTTATGTTAGAAAACGACACAACCGCTGGTATGGTCTTCGAGTGGCTTTCGAGCACTCCTTGTCCCTCCTGTCGTGTCATCCCCAAAGCAACCCTCTATGACGAGTTCGGCTATCCAATCTGTCCGAACTGCGGAACGCTCATTCGGTCGCCAACCGAGAGCGTCGAGCCAGTAGCCGCCCACGCCGAAACCGATTAGCCCAAGCGAGTTGGTGTGCTCGCTTGGATATGGACTACGAGCGGACGACAGTCGGCGACGAAATCGACGAGTGGACCCGCGAGGACGGCCACGCCACTATCCGACTCCGCGAGCGAGCCGACGGTTCGTATGCGGTTCGGTTCGATCGACTCCACCAAGCGCCAGCGGGCCGCGGCTATGCGTTCGAAACCGTTGGGAACCGTGCGGCTGCCGAGCAGTTAATTAACGACTGGCAGACAACTGATCCGGTCGACTAAGCGGTTGCATACCCAACGTCCCAGTTCAGTTCAATCGTAGCTACATTCACTGAAGTTTCTCGGTGGTCTCAACAAGTGGATGGCGGCCGTAGTCGACGATTTCGATGTCGTCGATTCGCTGCAGACCGTGTTCGGCGGCAGTGGCGGCCATTCCGAGTTCGACAGACTCGCTGAGAGAGATTACGTAGGCATCCATCTCGTCGATTCCCATACTGTCGGCAGCGAGCACACGGTGATGGCCGTCGGCCAGATACAGTTCGGGAACCTCACCGGATCCCGTGTTGTCGATAACGACAAGCGGTTCGGCGAGTCCGCGTTCGAGTTCGTAGCGTCGACCTGCCAACTCGTCGGCATAGACGCGTTCCTGTGTGGGAGTGAGTGCAGCCAGCCTAACTGTTCGGCGTTCCTCTGTAAGTTCGACACTGTCGTGGATCGATCCGAGACTCCGCCGAAGCTTGCCGACTTTCTCTGGAGTGACTCGTTCGATCTGACTTCGGACGACGTCAGTGTTCGAGAGAATGCCAACCAGCTGGCCCGCCTCGTCGACGACTGGCAGTTTTCGGATTCCGGACCGAAGAATCACTCGGGCAGCATCAGTGACCGACATCTCTGGGTCTGCAACCAAGATGTCGTCGCTCATCACTGATGAAATCGGCGTTTGGCCTGCCGCACCGAGAAGGTCTCTGGCGCTGACAAACCCCACGACAGCGCGCTTTTGGCAGACTGGAAACCCGTTGTGACCCTCGCTTTCGATAATCCGTCGACTCACCTCATCGACTGAGTCATCGGGCGAAACCGTCGAGACCTCCTGAGTCATATACTCGCTGACCTGCGGCTTGCTCTCCATACCGACCGTGTATGCTCAGCGCGCTCAAAAGGCTGCTGTCGAGTGTTACTCAGGGGGACTGTCCGGCGGCGAGTTGATCATATACGTTGCTGGCTCGGTGGCCATTTCGAGAGCGGTAAAAACGCGTTCGGCAACGAGATCGTGGACAACCGTTGTGATGTTTTCTCCGTCGTCGACATCACGGAGTATTCCCATCGGTAGCTGTGCGCCTGCCATATTGGCATGGCCGCCTGCACTCCCGATCTGATCGAGCGCCTCGCGCAGCACGGCACCTAAATCAAGTGTGGTGCCGCGAGTGCGGCCTGAGACATAGATCATCTCGTCAGTGTAGCCGTAGATGACAACTGTTGTTATGCCTTCCATATTTAACAGGTCGTCCGCGGTCTGAGCCAGCGCGTCTCGGTCGGAGATCCGACCCACACAACTCGCAAGCGCAGACCCACGAACGTCCCGTCGTTTGATCGCTGTTGAGAGCGTGTCGACGACTGACCCCGAGATACTGGGTGATTCGATCCGCTTGAGAGCCCCGCTGTTTGCAGTCTCCGAAAGCTGGCTTGCGGCCTCGAAGTCGGCTGCCGAAACCTCTCTGGTAAACCCCTTGGTGTCGGTCTGAATACCGTACAACAGTGCGGTCGACAGTGATTCGTCGGGTGTCATTCCCAGCCGTCGGAAGTACTCAGTGATAATCGTGCTTGTCGAGCCAATCGACGGTCGAATGTCGACATACCGTCCGGTTTCATCAATCGGCATTCGCGGTGGATGGTGATCGATAACGATTCCGACCTCGGTTTCCGGCGGTAGGCTGTCATTAACGCCAGGTTGGGCGTGATCAACCAGCGCGATGGTGCCATACTCGGTTGGCTCGAAGCTCTCAGAGTCGACAGGGTACAACGAAAGTCCCAACAGGTTGACCAGCGCACGGTTTTCCTGATGGGAAATCTCGCCGAAGTAGTAGGCATCCGCGGGGACGCCAACAGATTCGGCGATCGCAACCAGCCCACACGCACTGGCAATGGCATCCGGGTCGGGGTTGTCATGGGCAACAACTGCCAGTGGTTTCGACAGTGACCGGATACTCGACAGCAACAGCCCCATCCCTCCCGCAGGCTCGGTGCCAGCCGCATCGAGCAGACGGGCTGAAATCTCCCGGCGCGGATCAAGCACATGGTCGACAGTTTCGGCGAGCCGGCTTCGGGCGGTGTCGCTCGAATCAACGCCGACGGTTGCGATCAGACTGGCATCGGGAAACGCACGACGGGCAGCGACAGCCACCGATTCGGTACGGTTGATCTCGTCGACTGCAATAACAACCAGATCAGTCGACGAAGGATAGCAAGCAGGGTCGGCTGGGTCACCCTCAACCGCCGCAATTGATTCATCACGGAGCGTTGTCACCCAGCCAGTATCGGCGGTAACGACGTACAGCTCGCCGGGGGCGTCATCAAGTTGGCCGAGAAGCTGTCGACCCAGCGTGCCGTCTCCAAGAACGAGCCGGCGAATCATAGCTATAAAAACGAGACCGAAGGCAAAAACCCTGCCGTCGTCGGTTTCGGACCGACGATCGCTTATAAGCAATCAGTTAGCTACTGTTGTGTAGCAGGTTTGTACTCATATAGGAGTAGTCGACGGCCAGCTATGCGAACAGTGCGGCGGCAGCAGCCTCGGCAGTCGCAATGACTGGTCCGAAGCCGGGCAGCAACAGCACCGTGATCACACCAGCGGCGATCACCGCCGCATAGAGACCGGTTGGTTTGCTGTCGAGTGCGTCGAGATTACCGTTCGGTTCTTCGAACCACAGTGCTTTGACCACGCGGCTGTAGTAGTATAGCGACAGCGCGCTGGTGACTGCACCAACGGCGGCGAGCCACCAGAAGCCGGCGTTAACTGCGCCCGCGAACAGGAAGTACTTCGAGAAGAAGCCCCCGAAAACGGGCAAGCCGGCGAGACTGAACATGAACACAGCCATGGCCATACTGGCCATCGGTGCTTTCTGTCCAAGCCCGGCGTAATCCTCGAAGGTGCGGCCAACGCCCCAGTATTCGACCATGGCGATAAAGAGGAACGCACCCGTGTTCATAAAGCCGTAAACAAGCAGGTGAGCCATTGCCGCGCCCATCACTGCAGAGTTCGCATCGTTTGCGCCGGCGGTGATCGCAGCCAGTCCGATCAGCGCGTAGCCAGCGTGTCCAATCGAAGAGTACGCCAGCATGCGTTTGACGTTCGATTGGGTTGCGGCGGCGAAGTTTCCGAGCGTCATCGTGATAACGGCGAGAATGCCGAACAGCAGTGCCCAGTCAATGGCCACTTCGAGTGCCGGCATGAACGCCTCGGCGAACACACGGAAGGCGACGACGAAGCCAGCGGCCTTCGAGGCCGACGAGAGGAACGCACTCACCGGTGCGGGCGCGCCCTCGTAGGCTTCGGGTGCCCAGAAGTGGAACGGCACCGAGGCCGTCTTAAAGGCGAATCCACCGGCGATCATCAGGATTCCCATCCCGAG
>SL_5KL_010_SEDDRAFT_10002021_pt1 | contig 11657 bp, 4 predicted proteins | sample SodLakKL_010_SED_FD_9118 | JGI IMG/M metagenome (IMG submission 9118)
CCGAACGCCGAGCCGAAGGAACCCTCTTGGAGCTCGAGGCCGCCGAGCAAGAAGTGTTACGCCGCCGGCGCGCCGTGGCGCGCGGCGCTGCGGAGCTATACCACACCGAGCAGTTGCTCGCGGTGGACGGCGCTACCCTAAACCGCGTAGAGCAACTCCGCAGCGCCCTCAACGACGCCGAGACTACACTATCCCAGACGCTGTTGCAACTGGAGCGGCTCAGTATCGGCTATCGGGACCAGGACCTGCATTCCGCCGGCCGAGCCGTTCCGGTAGAGAGCGCAGACCGACGAGCCGCACTGATAGCCTTGAATACAGAGGCGTATGAGGCCGAGGTTGCAGTCGCTCGCGCGCGGCTCGGAGAGGTGCAAACGGAGTTGCGCGAGATCGATCTCCTGATCACCGGCGCTGAGCTCCGGTCACCGATAAATGGAGTCGTCGCCGATCGTCACCTCGATATGGGAGAGCGGGTAGCTCCCAATCAGGCGGTATTCTCGGTGATCAACACAAACGAGCTCTATCTCCAGGTGGAGCTCGACGAACGCGAACACGCTCTCGTTAACCCCGGACAGCCGGCGCGCGTGACAGTCGACCTGCCGGGAAGGCCGGTGCTCGCCGGGCGCATTGCCACGCGAGCCCCCTACGTGAATGCTCACACTCGAACCGGTCGCGCGCGCATCCTACTGCTCAATCGCGAATCCGAGTTGGCGCCCGGCGTGTTCGCCCGCGCCGCAATCGATCTCGGCCCGCCGCGAGAGCAGCTATTCGTTCCCGAAGCGGCGCTCCGCGACCCCGAGCTCGATCCTCATCTGTACATACTCAGCCGGGAAGGCGGCGTACCCCGGGTGTTCCGACGGCCGGTTACGGTGCTCGCGGAGGTCACGGCACCCGAGGGTAGCCGAGCCGTTTTAGGAGTCGACGCAGGGGTCGAGGTCATCGTACACCCTGCGAACTTCGCCTTCAGCGACGGCACCACTGTGGAGGTGATCGAATGAGCGCGATCTTTCGTCGAGAACGCGAATGGGTCACGGCTGCCCTCCCGGCAGTGCTCGCGATTGTGGTCGGCGCCGGTGCCGTGACCGGTTGTCGTTTCTTCGAGCTGCCTTCCGAGCCGGTAGTGCGGACCTACCCTGAGCGGCACAACCAGGTTCTGCATGAAGGCGAGTCAATCTCGACGACCTTCCGCTTTGCGGTTGACGAGACGGCGGCGGCTGACCTCATTCGCGTTTCGCGGGCNGACGGGGCGGTAAGCGGTAGTGTTGACTGGAACGGACGCACCGCAATCTTCGTTCCCGAGTTGCCGCTGCAGCCCCGCACGCCCTACCGGCTCGAGATCGACGGCGAGCTCCCTGACCGCAGCGGCCGCCGCCACCGAGTCTCCACCCATGTGCGTTTCTTCTTCGAAAGTTCCGCCGGGATCGGGCTCTTTCTAGACCGGGCTACGCCGGCGCCGGGCAACGCTATCGGCACGAGGAGCGCGGTCACGTTTCGGTTCTCACAGCCACTCGATCGGGGCAGCTTCACCGAGGCATTCACGGTGTCACCGGCGACACAGCACGATATCAGCTGGACCACGGATGCAACTACCGTCACCATAACCCCGCGCGACCGGTGGCAGCACTATCAACGCTACCGGTTCAGCGTCTCGGATCGCCTGCGTTCTGAGGACGGGCAGCTCGCGGAAGGCAGGTTCGATCTGCTGTACCAGGTGCTGGAAGACGCAGCCGCTCCACAACTGCTCACCGTCACGCCGGCACTGCGGTCCTGGCCGCTCCGCTTTCCCGCTGCGCCCGACCATCACACTCACCTCGCCCCGGAAGGCGCTGAAGCAAACCTTCCAACGGATCAGTCAAGCACGTCTGCCTCCGAGCCGGTTCTTATCGGATTCGATGATGCAATCCGGATTGAGTTCTCTAAACCTATGGATCACGCCCGTACCGCGGCGGCGGTGCGCGTGCTTCCGCCGATAGCTCTGGAGCGGATCTGGATTAGCGATGATACCCTGGTACTGCTTCCGCTACCAGAATGGGAGGCTGAGGTGGAGTACGAGCTTGCTGTCGCGAACGGGGCTGCGGATCGCTTCGCCAATACGCTTGAAGATGGCTATGCGTATCGCTTCACCCGCGCCGCCGGCCGGCTGCAGGTCCTCGAGATCGCCGGCGACCCGCGCGACGCTGCCTTCCCGCGCACACCGCCGTATCACGAACACGAGGCGCTGACCATTGGCGTTGGGCACGCTCCGCATGATTATCGCTTCCGCATTCATTTCAGCCAACCGTTTCGCGATGACCGCGTGCGGCAGCTGACGCAGGAACTGATCGGTCTACGCCCCCTACTCCCGGCCCATCTGCCGGCACCGGCGCGTACCGGGGCGGTCTGGAGCACCGACACCGAGTTGACCATAACCTACAACGGCGTTTCCCCCGGCTCGGAGACCGATCCGCACTACTTCATGCTGACGCTGCCGGCCGGAATCAGCAGCTCCTTAGGAGGCAGCCTGCAAGAAGATCTGCGCTTGCTTCTCAGGAGTGAACCGCGATGATGCTGCAGCCGCGAACAGTGCCGTCGGCACCGCGCCGGCACCTGCCGGTCCGCGAAAGGCCCCGTCTTGCGAAGGCCTTCTCGATCGCCACCCTTTGTGTTGCCGCGGTCGCCCTGGCAGCGGGATGCCGGTTCGCCGAGGAGCTACTGCACATGAAAGCGCCGGAGGTTAGATCGCACACCCCAAACACGCGCTTCGTCTCCACCGAATCAGAAGCCGAGGTTCCGTACATCAGCCTGCGTTTCACGAGCGAAATGGACCCGGAGGCTACCGAACGCGCCTTTGAGCTCACCCGCGATGGACGTCCGGTTGCCGGACGCTTTGCATGGAACGGTCGGTCCATGCGGTTTCACCCCGACGTGCCGGTGACCTCCGGCAGCCTCTACCGGTTCTCGGTCTCCACCGTCGCACAGGACCGCTACGGAAACTCCCTGAAGGGTCCCTTTAGTTTCGAGTTCCGAACCGGAACCGATGATCGATCTCCGCTTATCAACCGGCACAGTCCCGAGGCGGGCGCACAACACGTGGGACGGCGTGAGGCGATCCGGGTATGGTTCTCAGAGCCAGTCGCTCGCGAGTCGTTTCTCCGCGCTTTCGAAATCTCCCCCCGCATTTCGGGCGGCCTGGGGTGGGAAGCCGATGACGCCGCGGTCACCTTCACCCCTGCCGAAGCGTACCAGGTGAACACCGAGTACCGGATCTCGGTCGGTACCGAGCTTATCGATCGCTCGGGGAATCGCCTCGCTTCGCCCCTGGAGTTTCGCTTCCACACCGGGCCCCTGGAAACGCTCGCCGCTACCGCGGTTGCGGTGCTCGGAAGCGAGCGAAAGTTGCAACCAGTCGAGATGCTTTGGAGCAATACCGGGATTGAAACCAACGACGGATTCAGCGTTTTGTTTAACCGGGCAGTGACGATGGAGGAGCGCGAGACTGTGCTCCGGGTGACCCCGCGACGAGACTATCGGCTCAGCTGGGAGCCTGCAGGCAGTCGTGCCATAATAGAGTTCCCGTCCGGTCTGGTGCGCGGCGAATACTATCACCTGAGCTTTCCGGAGGCCACCTACCGCATAGCAGTAGACGGCCCCCGCACCCGGAGCCCGGAAGTCGCGGAGGTCAGATTCAACTCAGACCTCGAGGCCGAGGGGACAGAGTTCGTCAAGCTCGAGCTCAACGACATTATCGATCTTCAGAACAGCAGCGCCGCTGCTTTCGAGTTGGATATCACCCATGCAATCGATACGGTACTCGAGCCCGCACGCTTCCTCGAACAGTTCAGCCTCGCCAGCTCCAACGCCGCCGTCAGTGTCCGGATTCGGAGCATTGACCTGCGCATGACCGAGACGCCGGATCAGTCGCACAGGCTTACCACCGTTCATCTGACCGCCTCAACCGTTACCTATCCTGTCTCAGGCACGCTGACGCTACGACTTAGCGATCGTTTCACAGACTCCGCCGGAAATCGCAAGGCGAGCCCGTTCGCGCTCAGCCTGAACTACTGAGGTGGCGTGATGGTACTACAGCTCCGGCAGACCGTCCTGAATCGACCTCGCGCGGTCCTTGCTCTTACCGCTGCAGCCGTCCTGTTCGGAACGGTCGCCTTCACGCGACTGCCGGTCGAGCACCTCCCACGGCTCGAGGTTCCGGCGATAACGGTTACCGCCGTCTACCCGAGCGCCCCGGCCGCGGAACTCGAACAACTGGTTACCGTGCCGATAGAGAACGCGTTGGCCGCTGTAAGCGGGGTGACCAGCGTGGAATCGGTGAGCTCGCAAGGCCGTTCGGTGGTCACAGTGCGTTTCGCGTGGGGGACAGAGATAGACCGGGCCGCAGTAGAAATCCGCGAGCGTATTGATGCGGCGATGCAGCTGCTACCGAAGGCCGTCATGCCGCCTGCCATACTGCGCGAAGATCTGTCAATCAGGCCGGTCGCAGTGCTCGCTGCCGCCCCTAACCGAATGCAATCCGGTGGCGAGGCCTACGAGGACGGGGCGCGCGGCAAGGACGCGCCAAGCAGGCAGTCCCTGTTTGCAGTCACCCGGGCGGTCGAGAACGGGCTCGCTCCGCAGCTTCGGGCATTGCCCGGCATCGGCCGAGTAGCCGTGCTCGGCGCCGTTCATCCGGAGATCGGCGTGCAAGTCAACCCTGAGCTCGCAACCGCAGCCGGGATGAGCCTTCCGGAGATAGCGGTCGCCGTCTCGGACGCGGTGCTGGACCTGCCGGTGGGGCGGCTCTACGACGGCGAGCGCGAGTATCCCTTGCGCGTGCGAAGCGGGATCGACAGCATCGAGCGGCTGCGTGAGCTACGAGTGGGGAGCACGCGTCTCGGGCAGCTCGCCGAGCTCGTGCTCGGGCCGCGGGACTCATCTGCGTTCTTTCACACCGGCCAACACGACGCCGTCGGTATCGCAGTCTATCCCCAACCGGGGACCGGCGTGCTCGCCGCCTCAACTTCACTCCAAAGTGCCCTCCCGGCGCTCAGTCGCGAGTTCAGCGACGCGTTCACCCTCGAGGTTGCGGCCGACACCACGCAGGCTGTGCGCGCGGCGCTCAACGACCTCATCGCTGCGCTAGTCCCGGCGGTGTTCGCGGCTTCCGCCATCCTGCTTTTTCTGCGCCGTGAGCCACTGGCCGCTTTACTGTGCGCCGCGGTGATACCGGTAAGCCTCGCTTTGAGCGCTGCAGTGCTGTTTCTCCTCGGCGTGACCGTAAACATCGTCTCGCTTGCCGGCATCGCGATCGGCATCGGGATGCTCCTCGACAACGCCGTCGTGGTATCTGACAGCCTCGCACGCGCAGGCTCGCCGGAAGAGCGATCCGCCGCCCTCGGTCAGGCCGCAGCCGCCACCTTCGGCGGTACCGTGACCACAGTGTTCGTCTTCTTCCCGATCGCCCTCGTTCCCGGCCCGGTCGGGGCGGTGTTCGCGGATCTTGCCGTCAGCATCTCGACCCTCCTAGCCGCATCCTACGTCGTCTCGCTCACCTTCCTCCCGGCGGCAACCGTGGCATTTGAGTCGCTCCGCGGAACCCGGGGGAAGCCGACCCGAGGAAGGGAACGCGCTCGAACGGAAACCCACGTTTCCGACCATGATACCCGCGTTTGGGTACTAAGGCACCCAAGGAGCGACGCGCGCTACCGGCGTGTTCTTCGCTCCTTGGCCGGGCGATCGGCAACGGCAGCCGGAATCCTGCTGCTTGCAGCCGGAGCGGCGACGGGGCTCCTGCTATACACACCGCGTGTGCTGTTAGCGGACGAAGGACAGGCTGACTACGTCCTGCAGATGCGCTTTGCACGCGACCGTGATTTCGCTTCGGCGCGGAAGCACCTCGCGGACGCAACGGCTCGGCTCCGGGATCTGCGAACGGTGGAGGTCCAGTACATCGTCTCCGCCGACGATGCCTTCACCACGCCGCAACCGAGGCCGGCGCGCCAATCGGAGGTATTGGTGACGCTCATGCTGAGCGCTGACGCACAGGTCTACTCCGCTAACGAGCTTCGTCGTGCGGTCTCCACCGCGCTCGCTCCGATTTCTCATCTCGGACACAGCCTCCACCGGCTCGAAACACCGATAGAAGCCCTCCTCGGGGGCGGTGATCCCGGAGCCTTTTACGTCCGCAGCGACCGCAGAGAGGCACTCGACTCAACGGTCACCGAGGCCGTCGCCGCTATTCGCGAACGAGTACCGGGCGAGCTCATGTTCGACGGTATGGAACCGCTGAGCGAGCCGGTCTATGCTGTCGAGGTCGATCATGCCAACCTGGCGCAAGCCGGTCTGGAACCGTCGGACCTCCTCACGACCCTGCAACACGCAGTTCGCGGCGAAGTGGTTGCGCACTTGCCGGAAAGCGGCACCGAATTAGCGGTTCGGCTGAGTTTACCCGAGTCGCTGCGAGCTCCTACTCCGGCGTTCGAGCGGTTGCGCATCAAGGGCTCAGGCGGTCGGTTTGTTCCGCTCGGCAATCTCGCTGCGCTCAATAGCCGCACCGTCGAAGTAGGGCTCGAGCGCCTTGATCGTCGCCCCGCGCGTGGGCTGACCGTTACCCCTCCCTTGACGCCGGTTGTGACACAGGCGAGCGCTGACCTGCGTAGCGCTATCGTTGAGCTCGCCGCAACGGATCTCGATATTGTCCCGGCCGCTTTAGGAGCTCTGCAGCGAAGCAGGAACGAGCTTCTCACGGTATTTGCGCTCGCGTTCGCGCTGCTGTACCTGATTCTCGCCGCGCAGTTGGATTCGTTCTTGCTTCCGCTGCTGGTGCTCGCTACCGCGCCGGCATATGCGTTCGGTGGAATTGTTTCGCTCAGCATTACCGGAACCCCGTTGAGTATCAGCAGCCTGCTTGGACTGCTTGTCCTGATGGGTACTGCAGTCAACAGCGCGATTCTGCTCACGGTCGCGTACCGGACCGGACCGGCAAGACAAGCCGCACCGGCAGAGGGGCCTGCCGCCCGGAGCCCTCGACCTGATATGGTTGTCGAGGCCACGGTACAAAGGTCGCGCTCCGCCCTCGCGGCGTTCGCGACGACTGCGGCAGCCCTGCTCCCGGTGACGTTAGGACCGCTTGCCGGAAGCGCGCTGGTCAGCGGTACCACACTCCCGCTCCTGGTCGGACTCCTGCTGGGTACGCCGGCGACGCTGCTGCTGTACCCTGCGCTTTATCTCGCTGCAAATGCGGGAGAAAGTCCATGACCGGCCGGCAGTGTCCCGGAGCGAGGCGCCGGATTGTGATCCTTATCGCTGCGCTCCTTATCTCCGCGGCACTCGTTACCCAGGTTGAGCTCGGAGCGCCGCGCGTTGCCGTCCCACCGGTGCTCGGCGTCAGTGTCCGCTACGACGGCGGGTTCGCCGAAACCGTGGAGCGCTACGTGACCCGGCCTATCGAGGACGCGGTTTCCGAAGTCCCGAAAATGACATCGCTGCGCTCGGTGACCTCGCGGAACAAGACCGAACTCACGCTTCAGTTCCGGCCGGGGGTCGACCTCGATGACGCATACCTCGACCTGCGCGCCGCGTTACAGCGCGTTTCGCCGACGCTCCCGCAGGCCGCTCACCCGCCGCAGATACGCAGGGCTGACCGCGACAGCCGCGTTGCCGTGATCGTTGCTCTGGAGGCGAGCACAGCCGCAGCCCGTGAGATCGACGCGCGCATCGAGAACCTGCGGGGGCTCTTTCTGCAGGATCCCGATGTCGTCGAGGTCGCCGTCGCCGGCCCTCCGCTGCGCGAGGCGCACCTGGTCCTCATTCCCGAGCGTATGAGCCGGGCGGGAATCTCGGCTGTCGAGCTCGCGCGAGGAGTTCAGCGCCGGTTTATCATCGGCGGTTTCACCGGCGCTCACCGCCCTATCGGTGTCCTCGACACCCGCATCCGAACCCTGCCCGACCTCGAGGAGGCGTATCTCAAGCCGCTTACCCCGGTACGCGAGCTTGCCGAGGTGGGCTATGCGCGTCGCGAACCTGAGCACCGAGGACGCCTCGATGGAGCCGAGCGAACTCTGTTCTATCTCGAAGTCCGTCCGGATTCCGACCCGGTTGCCCTGTCGCGCCGCGCCCGCCACATCGCGATCGCGGCCGGTGCTCGCATTGTTTTCGACCGCGGCGAAGCGATCCGCGCGCACCTGAGCAACGCAGCCGTCCGCAGCCTGGCGGGCTGGGTGATTGGAGCGGCCGTGTTCGCCTTGCTGACCGGTTTCCGGACCGCGGGCGGTTCCCAGGCTGCGGACGGTTCCCAGGCCGGGCGTGGCTCCCGGAATGTGGGCGGCTTCCGCCCCGGGGGGCGCTCGCACCCGTGCTCGTACCCGAGGCCGTACCCGAGGCCGCACCCGTGCTCGTACCCGCGCGGTGTACTCTGTGGGCGGGCGATCGCGGCCGGGCTGCGTACCGTCTCTACACCGCTCGTCTCGAGCATCTTTGCGGCCGCAGCGCTTGGAGCGCTCGGGGTCGAGCTCGAGCTCGGCGGTATGCTGGGTGTCACCCTCGCCGGCTGGGTGGCGCTGATCGTCGCCGGGCTGCGGCATATGCGGCCTGAGCGTGTGCGAGTCACGGCGGCTCGGATCGCTACGTTCGGCTGCGCGCTCCTTGCCCCCGCCGCGTTCCTCTCGCCCCAGACAACCTACGTTCTCGCACCGGCCATAATCACTTCGGCAGCCGGGCTCACCGGCGGCTTGCTCGTCCTGCTGCTCCGGGACGCCGAAGAGCACCCGGCCGGCGCCCGGAGGCGGGCAGCAGAGCCTAAAGCGCTTGCATCCACCCTCGCGCACCGCCGCCCCGGCGCGCGGCGCGAAGGCCGCCCCGAGGTTAGTCCGGTTTCCCGCTCGAAGCAGGTGATGGTTATTGCGGCGCTCCTGATAGCATGCGGAGCAACGCTCGTTCCGCTCCTTTCAAGTGCGGCGGTCCGCACCGGCGTCATGACAGGCACTCGGCCGGGGAGATTATCGGCTCCAGGGGCCCGAGAGCGTGACCTTACGGTTACGGCAATCCTCGAGTTTCCCGCCGGCACGACTCTTGATACCGTCCAGCGGAGGGCGGCGCCGTTTGAGCACGCGCTTCTGCAACAACGCGCTGTGGTTTCGGCTGCTTCGCGTTACGAGCACGAACGCGCCCGCTTCGACCTGTCGCTTGCCACCGCACGCGATAGCGAACCGGTGGCCGCAACGCTTCGCCGTGCCGCACAAGACATACCCGAGGCCTACCTTGCCCTCTATCCGGACGACCGGCGGGCGGCACAGGCGGCCGTGGCGCTTAGCGGTGGGTCGCATTACGAGTTGCGCGCGGGCGCTTACGCCTTTGCCGAGCGGCTCGGAGGTGAGCCGTGGACGCAGGAGGTGATATTCGGCTTCAAACAGCCGCCGCGTTCGGTAGTGATCGAGCTCGACGCCGAGCGCACCGCCCACCACGGCGTGTCGGCCCGATTCGTTGCCGAGAATCTCGCCTTCAGTCTGGGACAGCGCGTGATCGCTAAATGGTATCCGGAGGACGGCGAGCGCGACGTACGCGTCTTTGCTCGCCGGCAACCGGCGGAACCGGTTTCCTCGGCAAGCCGTCATGGCCTGCCACGGTTCGGGCCTGATGAGCTCCTCGACTTGCCGGCAGTAACCGGCAGCGGGCCGGCTACCCGTCTCGGCGAGTTAGGCTCAACCCGTGGAGCCGTGGAACTGGACCGGCTGTATCGGTTTGAGCGACAGCCGGGGATCGAGCTTCGGGTCTTGTTCGCAGATGTCGGTGATTCATCCCCACTCGAGCAGCTCAAGGCCCTGGCCGCGGAGTCGTCTTCACAGTCAGGTCTCCGTGTTTCGGTCGGCGTTCCGGCCGACGGGGCACCCTTCCCGCCGGCAAGCGCTCCCCGGCGAGCATCGTGGATGATTCCGGCATTGTTCGTTATTCTGCCCGGCCTGGCGCTCACGGCCCGGGAGCGGTCCCTATGAACCCGGATGCACCACCGCTCAGCGACCGGCATCATCCTGAGCTCACCGAGCGCGACCCGATCGCCGCGCTCGCATCCGAACAGCTCGGGATACCGTACGTATTTCCGGTTCAGCGCATCGTGGTGGCCAACATCCTCGACCGGGCACTAGTGCCGGGCCACCGGCCACACCGCCACGATCAGGGCGCTCGGACAGCTACCGAAAATAACCGCGAAGCAGATGACCGCCCTCGCACCCAGCTCGTCATCCTGCCCACCGGCGCCGGTAAGAGCCTCTGTTTCCAGCTTCCCGCCCTGCTGTTGCCAGGCCTCACCGTAGTCGTCTTTCCGCTGCTCTCGCTGATTGAGGACCAGAGGCGCAGGCTCGAGGAACTGGGGATCCGCGGCGCGGTGCTCCGCGGGGGGCAAAGCGCTGACGAGCGGGCCGCGGCACTGCAAGCGTGTCGTGAAGGTACGGTGCGGGTGGCGCTTACAAACCCGGAAACCGTGCTTAGCGAGGCTGTTCTGGGCGAGCTTGAGCAAAGCAACGTATCGCACTTGGTTATCGACGAAGCACACTGCGTCTCCGAATGGGGCGAGACCTTCCGGCCCAGATATCTCGAGCTCCACACGGTATGCGAGCGCCTGTCAAACGCGGCCGTGACCGCCTTCACCGCTACCGCCTCACCGGTTGTGCGCGAAGGGATTGTGCGCCATCTGTTCGCAGGCGAAGAGCCGCAGCTGGTGCAGGGAGTTCCGGACCGGCCCAACATTCACTACCGGGTTCTCGAGACCCTATCCTCGCAGCGCACACTGCGGCAGCTGCTTTCCCCTGACACCGTTGGCGCGGTCGAACGCCCGGCACTGGTGTTCTGCCCGACTCGTCGCCGCAGCGAAGAGATCGCACGGCTGCTGAGGGCGGTTCTCGCCGAGAACGAGATCTACTTTTATCACGCCGGGCTCACGCGCGAGGAGAAGATTGATCGCGAGCAATGGTTTTTCTCGTCCGCCGACGGAATACTGTGCAGCACAACCGCTTACGGGATGGGCGTCGATAAGGCGAATATTCGCAGCGTGATTCACCTCGAGCCCTCGCCGTCGGTAGAGAGCTACCTGCAGGAGTCAGGCCGTGCCGGCCGCGACGGGAAGCCGTCGACGGCGATCCTGATTGCGCCGCTCGGCGGTTCCAGGCCGCGGGACTCGGCACCGCGGCAGCGTGATACGCGCTCAGAGCTGGAACACCAACGCGCCGCAGTTATGGAGCGCTACACCACGCACACCGGTTGCCGGCGCGACTATCTGCTGAACGCGCTGGGTGCGGAGATCGAGTACTGCAACGGCTGCGACCGCTGCGACGCCCGTGCCGCTTCCTCAGACTCCGTGCCGCCGGCTTTACCGGAGCCCCCGGGAGCGGCGCACCGCCGGGGAGCGCCGGAAGCACTGTACGACCTGCTCGCCTTCTTCGCCCACCAGGGCTCATCGCTCACCGGGAAGGCTGCGGTGGCCGCGCTCGGTGGTCTGAACGACCTCATCGCGCAACGGCATAACGTCTCCGAGCTACGCGGCTTCGGGCTGCTTGCCGACTGGGACGAGATCGAGATTCGCGACGCGCTGCGCGCCCTGGAACGCGGCGGCCTCCTCCGCAGGCCCCGGCGCGGACTGTTCAGAGGACGGCTTATTCTCACGGCAAGCGGGAAGCGGCAGCTCCGCCGAGGCGGGA
>SL_5KL_010_SEDDRAFT_10002023_pt1 | contig 11653 bp, 10 predicted proteins | sample SodLakKL_010_SED_FD_9118 | JGI IMG/M metagenome (IMG submission 9118)
GCCAGTGTGGTCATGAGAAATAACTTTAATCATCGTAAAGCAGGACGGTTGCTTGTAAATAAAAGCCGCCAAGCTAAAAAAGATATCAATATTTTCCTTGACTACATTCAATCTCTTTACAGAGATATTCCTTACCGGTACCGGGGTGGAAACATTTTCAACCTGTTATTTGGCATTCCCTACCGTTTGATCTATTCCTATGGTATTGATTTTCTGTTAAACCACTTTTTATTTGGTTTTGGGATTCACAAAGATAAATGCATTCAATGTATGACCTGCGTTAATCAGTGTCCCCAGGGTCTTATTGAGCTGGATGAAGAGGGTTATCCGATTCGGCTTAACCATTGTATGTACTGTCTGCGCTGCCTGAACTGGTGCCCTACCGATGCCCTCTACTTTTCACAGCTAACCAATGGAAAGGCCCGGTTCCCGGGTCCTGAAGTGCTGATAGAAGATGCCATGCAGGATCAACTGTTTTCTAGTCTCAGGCAAAAGTAGCAGTTCTTAAATTCATTCTTAGGATTACCTGTTGCTGCTTTTGGCCATGACTTTTTTGCCCCTACCTTGTGACGGTAATTGTTTCTAAACTCTTCATTGCTTCTTCCAAAAGATTTTCCAGATCCAGCCTTGCTTCGAAATTTTCTACTACCGCTAGTTTCGGTTTGGTTACCGGATTCTTCGGTAAAAAAAGGGTGCAGCAATCTTCATAGGGTCGTATTGATATTTCATAAGTATCAACAGCAAGAGCCTTGTCAATGATTTCTTTTTTATCCATACTTAAAAGCGGACGAAGGATAAGCATGCCTGTTGCCGCATCAGTTACCTTGAGGCTTTCTAAAGTTTGACTGGCCACCTGACCCAGGCTTTCACCGGTAACCAGGGCCTGCAGGTTTTGCCTTTCGCTTAAAAGTTCCGATAGTCGAAGCATTATTCTTCTGAGCAGTATGATACTAAGGTCTGCGGGACATTGTAAACGAAGTTCTTTTTGAATGTTGGTTACACTGATCATGTGCAATAAGATGCTATCACAGCTAATGGCCAGCTTGCGGCACAGGTCAACCGCTTTTTCCTGGGAACGCCGGCTTGTAAAAGGAAAACTGTGAAAATGAACTGCCTCCAGGGCCAGCCCCCGTTTTAAGGCCAGCCAACCTGCTACCGGGCTGTCGATCCCCCCGGAAAGAAGTAAAAGAGCCCGTCCGGTGATACCAACCGGAAGTCCTCCTGGTCCTGCTATTCTTTCCAGGTACAGGAAAGCTTTGTCAAAGCCTATTTCAACTGAAAGTATAAATGAGGGCTGCTTCAAACTGACAATAAGCTTGGGGAAATGATCCTGCAGGTGAGAGCCGAGCAGCCGGTTAATTTCCGGTGAGCTATGGGGAAAATGTTTATTGGCCCGGCGGGTTGTGATTTTGAATTTATTTCTGCCAGGGGGCAGATTACCGACAATTTGGACGGCAAGATGCTTAATTTCTTCCAGGTCGAGCCCGGCTTCCCAGACCGGACTAACCGATACAACACCAAAAACCTTGCTCAGTCGTTCAACCATGCTTTCCAGGTATTCTTCAGGCCCACTGACTATAAAACGGCCGTGCAGCTTTTTTACTGCTGCCTGGTAATTTTCAACAGCTGAATTCAGGTTGTGCTGCAGCTGCTGTTCAAACTGGCCGCGATTTCTTCCTTTTAAAGCAATCTCGCCATAACGGACCATGATTGTAGCCGGCATGGACAACCTCCCAAAAAAGGTTAGCTGGTAATCAGCTTTAATTCTCTAATGGCATCTGCGGTTTGTGCTGCGGCATAATTAACTTCCTGCTCATCATTGTAGCAGGAAAAGCTAAAGCGCAGGGCACTTTCAAGCCTTTCTGGTTTTAAGCCAAGAGCTTGCAAAATGTAACTCGGTTCGGGTTTGCGGGAGTGACAGGCTGAACCGGCTGAAGCGTAGATGCCGCGTTCTTCCAGGGCATGCAGCAGTGCTTCAGCAGGCAGACCGGGAAAAGAAAGGTTAATAATATGGACAGCACTTTCCTCTGCCGGAGGGCCGTTGATGAAAAAATCAATTCCTTCTTGTTGCAATCCCCGGTAGAAGGTTAGTTTTAAGCTGGCCAGTGCAGCAGCCTTTTGCTTTTGGTTTGCCCCGGTTAAACTGGCGGCCAGCCCAAAACCGGCAATTGCAGGTCCGTTTTCGGTACCCGGACGCATTTCTTTTTCCTGTCCCCCGCCATGCATCAGCGGCTGCAGCAGGATCCCCTTTTTGGCCCAGAGACAGCCGACTCCCTTGGGACCGTGCAACTTGTGAGCGCTGCAGCTGATCAGGTCTGCCTGCCAGGCTTTGAACTTAAGAGGCAGCTTACTAAAAGATTGCACGGCATCAACATGAAGCAAGGTGGTTGGATTTAGGTTTTTAATCAGCGGCCCGATTTCCTCTAAAGGCTGAATAGTTCCGATTTCGTTATTAACATGCATAATACTGACCAGTATGGTGTTTTTACTAACCAGGGTTTTTAGCTGGTCCGGGTCGACCAGCCCTTTGTTGTTAACCGGCAGGTAATCAACTTTAAATCTTTCATTTTCTTCCAGGTAACGGAAACAGTCTAATACCGAGGGATGTTCCACCATACTGGTAATCAGGTGGTTGCCTTTATTGCGGTTACGCAATGCCGCTCCTTTAATAGCCAGGTTGTTTGCTTCGGTGCCCCCGGAGGTGAAGATGATTTCATCTTCCCGGTTGTTAAAAAAAGAAGCAATTTGCCGCCTGGCTTCTTCGATTTGTTTTTCGGCTTCCACCCCTTTTTCATGCATCGAAGAAGGATTTCCATATATTTCACTTTGTAATCTGCTGACGAGATCAATTACTTCAGGATAAGGACGGGTGGTTGAACTGTTATCAAGGTAAACATCGGCCACGTTGTTGGTCCTCCCTCAATTGTCCAGGCAGCTATCCAGGCAATTACAGTCAAAATCCAGGCAGGCACAGTCAAAATAAGTGCAATCTGAATAAAAGCTGCCGCAGATGTTAATTGACATCGTCAATTAAACCGTTAAAACTATTTATGATCATAACAGGGTTGTATTAACCACGAGACAGTAATTAAGTAATAAAAGGGTCAAATAAAAAACCCGGGTTGCCCCGGGTTTTTTTCGGTTCCAGAAAGTTAAACGGCTACTACTTCTTTTACTGATGATACTTCCTGCATCAATACTTTTTCAATACCCTGCTTGAGGGTAATTGTCGACATCGGGCAGCCTCCACAGGCTCCGGTAAGCCTTACTTTGACTATACCATCGTCGCCAACTTCGACCAGTTCAACATCTCCTCCGTCCCGTTGTAAAGCCGGGCGGATTTTATCAAGCGCTTTTTCCACTTGTTCTCTCATTTCCTAATGCCTCCTTCTACAGTCTCAGCATACATTAGTATAACTGTATTCATATTATATCATAATTTGTCTCCGGATATTCAAGTTTTAACGTGTTTTAAATTATTGAATAAAAGTTCTGGCTTAGTTAACTAATTTACTCTGAGCAGGTGAAACATAGTGAAAAGTTATTGTAGGTTTTGGAGGGATGTTATTAAAGATATAGAAAGAGGAACCTCATGTTTATAAGTAAATTGACACTGCCGGATGAATCAATCATAATAATCATATGAAAATACATCAAAGAAACAGCTGGCGGTATTGTAGACAAGGAGGCTTCCATAATGGTTGAAAAGCAGTTATATGATCTGATTATCCTGGGGGGCGGGCCGGCCGGCTTTACTGCTGCTCTTTATGGTGTCCGGGCCGGTTTGTCAGTCTTAATCCTGGAAAAGATGATGCTAGGCGGTGAAATAGTATCCACAGACAGGCTGGATAATTTCCCCGGTTTTCCTGAAGGTATTTCCGGAGCAGAATTTGGGATGCTGTTACAGCAGCAGGCAGATAATTTAAGTATCCCCGTTAAGAATGTTGAGATTGAAAGTGTATCCCTTGATGGGGAAATTAAAAAAGTGACTACCCCTGACCAAGAATTTGAAGGCAAAACAGTTTTGATTGCTACCGGCACCGAACCTAACCTGCTTGGGGCAAGAGGTGAAAAAGAATTGCTTGGCCGCGGTGTATCCTATTGTGCAACCTGTGATGCCGCTTTTTTCAAGGATAAGGAAGTAGCAGTAGTCGGCGGAGGAAATGCAGCCCTTGAAGAAACGATATTTTTAGATCGCTTTGCTTCAAAAATATACCTGATTCATCGCCGTGACCAGTTTCGCGGGGTGAAGGGACTGCAGGACAAAGTGCTCGGTTTATCAGGGGTTGAGGTTCTTTGGAATACTACTGTCAGTGAAATAGAAGGTGAAAACAAGGTTAGAGGTTTGCAGATTAAGCAGGAGGGAAAGGATCGTTTTTTGGGGGTAGACGGAATTTTTATTTATGCCGGCCGTACAGCCAATGCACCTTACCTTCAAGATGAAGCAATTGAAGTAAGTGATACAGGTTTTATCATAACCAACGAAAAGATGGAAACCTCATTGCCCGGTGTTTATGCCGCCGGGGATATTCGTCGAAAATTTTTACGCCAGGTTATTACTGCTGCGGCAGATGGAGCGGTTGCCGCCACTGCAGCAGCCCAGTTTATTTTTTCCTAAGGAGGCCATTTTGTGACCATAGAATTCTGGGAAATATTAATCCGCCTGTTTTTAACTATAATTCTCGGAGGCCTGATCGGTTTTGAACGGGAAAGCCATAACAGGCCGGCCGGTTTCAGGACCCATATCCTGGTTTGTTCCGGCTCGGCTTTAATCATGATGGTTTCTGCTTATGGTTTTACCGGTCAGATCGGGGAAGGTTTCGAAGCAGATCCCGGCAGAATAGCTGCCGGTGTAGTTACAGGTATCGGTTTCATCGGTGCCGGAACGATCCTGCAGCAGCGGGGCAGTATCCGTGGCTTGACTACTGCAGCCACAATCTGGGTGGTTTCCGGGGTCGGTCTTGCAGTTGGCATCGGTTTTTACCTGGGGGCTATTGTTACCACAATTTTTGTACTGTCCAGCCTGCTTTTGTTAAGACGCTTTGAAAGATTTTTCTTTTTACGCCGCCGCTTGAAAAACTTGCAGGTCAGGGCGATTGATCAACCCGGATTGTTGGGCCGTATTGCTGCTGCCCTGGGAGATATGATGTTTAATATCCGCAAAAGTGAACTGGGTACTCCTGAACAGCAGGAAGAAACCGGGGAGGAAATGATCAATATTGAATTCCTGGTCGAAGTACCGCTGGAGGCTGATCTTAAAGATTTGTTTAGTCGTCTTTACGGTCTCGAAGGAATTATTGAAGTGCAGTGGGAAGGTGAGACAGTCAATAAGCACGGTCATCACCTGGAAAATTTCTGAGATCACTTTAATGCTTAATATCAAGCAAATCGACGTTAAAAGAAGCATTTATGATAAATAATCGCCCCAAAGGCTATTGATGACTGCATTACCATCTTGCAACACTTGCCTGTTCGCTCCCGACAAGCTATTATAAAGGTCAGAGAAGGTCAGACATGCATGTTAAAGCATGTTGATTTATACCGGGCAACAAAGTGTTGTATGTTTTTGTTGTATTTGTTTAAGGGAGAGCCGTTTAAAGTTTTGGTTTAGTTATACCTGAAAGGTTATATAAAATATGCCGAACTTAACAGATTGTATTGAAGATTACCTGAAAAAGCTGTTGGCTTTGAGTACAGAGCGTTACATCGAGATACAACGTCGTGAATTAGCCAGTAAATTTGCCTGTGTTCCTTCTCAAATTAATTATGTTCTTGAACGGCGTTTTTCATTAGAGAGAGGTTACCTGGTAGAAAGCAAGCGGGGTGGTAACGGTTGTATTCGTATTTACCGTATCAATCCCGGTCAGGCTCAGTCCTGGCAGAAAGTGATTGGCAGTTTTAGTGGAAGAGGCTTTGACCCGGCCAGGGTCAGGCAGTTATTAAAAAGAATGTATGAAGATAAGATAATTTCTATGCGTGAAGCCAGGCTTCTTGAAGCAGTCATACGCGATAGGATATATGATTCACATGGTATGAGCATTGATCAGGTCAGGAAACTGCAATATAGACTTTTAAGTGAAGCGCTGGAAGAACTGCTGAAAGTTGGTTATTAAGCAAGGCGTTAAGCAGGGAGTGAAGTTGATGCTTTGTCAGGAGTGCCGAAAAAATGAAGCAAACATCCAAATAATCAAGAGTGTAAATGGCATTCAGACCGAAGATTTTTTATGTGAGCATTGTGCTCGGCAAAAAGAAGAGCTGGATTTTTCTTTTGAGCCCAAGTTTTCTTTGCCCAAGCTCTTTACCAGCATGCTTAACCAGGGAGTACTGGGCAGTCGGGATTCGATGCATTCAGCAAAAACACAGTGTTCATCCTGTGGACTTTCTTTTGCCCAGTTCAGCCAGGTTGGACGACTTGGATGCAGTGAATGTTTTAACGCTTTTAAAAAGAGCTTAAAGCCAATTTTAAGGTGCATTCATGCCAGTTCGACCCATACTGGAAAATTACCATCCCGAGTTCGGCAAAGGGTTAAACGTTTAAGAGATTTGGATCAACTAAAAGAAGAAATGCAGGTCAAAGTTCATAATGAAGAATTTGAAGAAGCAGCGTACCTGCGTGACAGGATCCGGACCATGGAAAATGAGATCCAGAAAAATGAGATCCAGAAAAATGAGCTAAAAGGACAAGTAAATGATGATGAATCGGAAAAAGGAGACTGAATGTGAAACAAGTTCAATATAGTTTAAGCCGCTGGATGGAGGGCGGCGGGCCGGAAGCAGAAATAGTAATCAGCTCCCGGGTACGTGCAGCCAGGAATATTAAAGACTATCCTTTTTCCTGTCTTGCTGCAGAGCAGGAAACTGCAATGGTTTTGGAAAAAATCAATGATATGGTCTTAAACAAGGACAAATTTGCGGATTTCATTTACCTGCCCATGGAAGATATTTCTGAATTAGTGAAGCAGGCCCTGGTCGAAAAACACCTGATCAGTCCTTACCTTGCTTATGAATCCAGTAACGGGGCCCTGCTTTTACGCAAGGATGAAGCGGTAAGTATTATGATCAATGAAGAAGATCACTTGCGTATTCAAGCTATATTGCCAGGCCTGATGCTTGAAGAAGCCTGGCAGGATACAGGCTATTACGACGATCTGCTGGAAAGCGAGTTAGATTATGCTTTTGATGAGCAGTACGGCTATCTTACCACCTGTCCAACCAATGTCGGAACAGGTTTGAGGGCTTCTGTAATGCTTCACCTGCCGGCCCTGATCATGACCGGGCAAATCAACCGCTTCCTGGGAGCCCTTCCCCAGGTTGGGTTAACCGTGCGCGGCCTTTACGGAGAGGGAACTGAAATTACCGGCAACCTGGTCCAGGTTTCCAACCAGGTGACTCTGGGCCATAGTGAAGAAGAAATCATAAGCAACCTGGCCAGTGTTATCAGCCAGTTGATTGAACAGGAAAAGAATGCAAGGCAGGGCATGCTCGATAAAAAAAGAGCAGAGCTGACTGATAAAGCATGGCGGGCCCTGGGAATCTTAAAATATGCCCAGGTAATTGGTTCAACAGAAGCGGTCCAGCTAATTTCCGATTTACGTCTCGGTTACGACCTGGGTCTGATCAAAGCAGTTGATCACAGATTGCTCAATGAACTCCTTGTTCTGATTCGTCCAGGCTGTTTGCAACTGCTGGCCGGAAAAGAACTGGAACATAATGAAAGAAACCTGGAAAGACCGATCCAGATTAAACAAGCCCTGGATCGTTTCCGGGAGAAGAATCAATGATATTAAGAAAAAGAGGTGAACAATATGTTCATGTTTGGTAGATTTACTGAAAGAGCACAGCAGGTTTTAGTGTTGGCCCAGGAAGAGGCCAAGCGATTAAATCACAATTTTATCGGAACAGAGCACCTGCTTTTAGGTTTGGTTCGGGAAGGATCAGGCATAGCTTCCCGGGCATTGCAAAACATGGCTGTTGATTTGAACCGGGTTCGGCAGGAGGTAGAAAGAATAGCCCCGAAAGGTGAAAAAATAATCCAACAGGGCATCAGCTATACCCCGCGGGCTAAAAGGGTTGTTGAACTGGCTATCGAAGAAAGTCAAAACCTGGGGCATAATTATGTTGGCACCGAGCACCTGATGCTCGGATTAGTCCGTGAAGGTGAAGGTATTGCTGCCCAGGTCCTTTCCAACCTTGGCATTGATTTAAAGCGGGCCCGCAAGGAAGTGATCCAGCTTCTTGGCGGGGAAGATAGCAGTAGTAAAGTTGCAGAAGGTGAAAAAGCCGGTGGTCCCCAGACCCCTACTGTCGATACTTTTGGACGCGATCTGACCCAGCTGGCCAGGGATGGTAAACTTGATCCGGTTATTGGCAGGGAAAAAGAGATCGAAAGAGTGGTTCAGATCCTGAGCAGACGGACCAAGAACAATCCCTGCCTGATCGGTGAACCCGGTGTTGGGAAAACAGCGATAGCCGAGGGTCTGGCTTACCATATTATTGAGGGCAAGGTGCCTGAGATTCTTCGGGATAAGCGGGTAGTTACCATTGAGCTGGCTGCTGTTGTTGCCGGTACCAAGTACCGGGGTGAATTTGAAGAACGCCTGCGGAAGCTGATGAACGAACTTCGTCAGGCCGGCAATGTCCTGGTTTTTATCGATGAACTGCATACCCTGATCGGAGCCGGTGCCGCTGAAGGGGCTATTGATGCCTCCAATATTCTTAAACCGGCCCTGGCTCGTGGAGAGCTGCAGTGCATCGGGGCTACGACCATGGATGAATTCCGTAAACACATTGAAAAAGACCCGGCCCTGGAACGAAGATTTCAACCGATTATAGTCGGTGAACCCAGCTGTGAAGAAAGTGTTGAAATACTAAAAGGTCTGCGCGATCGTTATGAAGCTCACCACAAGGTGAAGATCACCGACGAAGCTCTTAAAGCCGCAGTAAGGTTGGGAGATCGCTATATTTCAGATCGCTTCCTTCCGGACAAGGCCATTGATTTAATCGATGAAGCTGCTTCCCGGGTGCGTATCCGCAATTATACTGCACCACCGGATTTAAAAGAAGTCGAAGACAAGCTGAACAACTTGCGTACTGAGAAAGAAGCATCGGTACGCAACCAGGAATTTGAAAAGGCGGCCAAGCTGCGTGATGATGAACATAAGCTTAAAGAAGAACTGGATGAACATAAAAAAGAATGGGAAAAGCAGGTTGGAGCTTCCGATATGTCCCTGGTTAATGAAGAGGATGTAGCCTATATCGTTTCCAGCTGGACCGGTGTGCCGGTTAAGCGCCTGGCTGAAGAAGAATCGACCCGTTTGATGAATCTGGAAGAAACTTTGCACAAACGGGTAATTGGCCAGGATGAAGCTGTGCGTTCGGTAGCACGCGCTGTACGCAGGGCCCGGGCCGGGTTAAAGGACCCCAAGCGCCCGATCGGCTCATTTATTTTCCTTGGACCTACCGGTGTGGGTAAGACCGAGCTGGGGCGGGCCCTGGCTGAAGCGCTTTTTGGAGACGAGAACTCGATTATTCGTCTCGATATGTCCGAATATATGGAGAAACATACCACTGCGCGTTTGATCGGGGCGCCACCCGGTTATATAGGTTATGAAGAAGGGGGTCAGCTGACTGAAAAAGTGCGCCGCAACCCGTACTCGGTAATTTTGCTTGATGAGATTGAAAAAGCTCACCCGGATGTATTTAACATCCTTTTGCAGATACTGGAAGACGGGCGCTTGACTGACGGCAAGGGACGGACAGTTGATTTTCGCAACACGGTGATCATTATGACCTCAAATGTTGGCGCCACCTTCCTGAAGAAAGCGGCGGTCGGCTTCGGTGCTTCAAGCGAAGAATCCGATTATGAACAGATGAAAGAGCGAATCATGGATGAGCTGAAGCGAACCTTCCGCCCCGAGTTTTTAAACCGGGTTGACGACCAGATTGTTTTCCACTCTTTAAGCGAGGAGCATATCCGGCAAATTGTTGATCTCATGCTTGATGAGTTAAACCGGAGGATCGAAGAATACAGCCTGCAGATTGAGGTATCCGATGATGTTAAAGGGATGCTGCTCAAAGAAGGATATGATCCCAGCTTTGGGGCGCGGCCGCTCAGGCGGGTCATTCAGCGCCGTCTTGAAGACGGCATTTCCGAAGAGCTGCTGCAGGGTAAAATTGCCCCGGGTGACACGGTTAAAGTAAATGTAGATGACAAAGAAAGTTTTTCGTTTCAAAAAAAGTAAATCAGGGGGAGCACGGTTGACCGTGCTCCCTTGTTGTGTAAATATTATGAAAGTACCAACTTTAACTTTGTCAAAGGATTTTTTCCCGGTATTGTCGAATAAAACCAAAGCGAGCAAAGATGGGTATATTTTTTTGCCCTATTAAGAGGTGTCAAATTTGAAAATCGCTGTATCCGGCAAGGGCGGAGCTGGAAAATCGACTGTATCCGCCCAGTTAGTACGCTGTTTTACGCTACATAAAATGCCGGTATTTGCAGTCGATGCTGATCCTGATGCCAACCTGGGGCTGGTTCTGGGCCTTGACCCTGAAAAGCTTGATAGCTTAAGTCCCCTGGTTGAGCTGCAGGATGTAATTGCTGAAAAAAATTTCGGGGGCGGAACCCTGGTTGATCTTAATCCTGATGTGGATGATGTTCTTGAAAACTACACCCTCCAGGATGATCTGCTTCGTTTCCTGAAGATGGGAGCAATTAAACAGGGAGGCTCTGCCTGTTACTGCAAGGAAAATTCATTTTTAAATGCTGTTTTAACTACCATGCTGCTTGATCGAAGTGAAGCAGTAGTTCTCGATATGAGCGCCGGTATTGAGCACCTTACCCGCGGCACTGCCCGGGGTATTAAAATGATGCTGGTTGTGGTCGAGCCAACCCGGGCTGGTTTAAGCACAGCCCTGGCTGTTGATCGGCTTGCCGGCGATCTGAAGATCGAACAGGTTTTGTTTGTTGGCAATAAGATCCGAAGTGATGAAGACCGCGATTACCTCTTATCTTCACTGCCACCGGAGCGTATTGCCGGTATGATCTCTTTTTCAGATCAGATTCTGGAAAGAGCTCGCCGTGGTCAGCCACTGGTTTCAGAAGTGGAAGATCTTTTACCCGGCTTAGAAAAAATTTATGAACAAGCTTGCAGGGGGTGATATTTAATCAACTGATTATTATTTTGTGGTTATTAAAAAAGTGAAATAAATGATTTTTAAGGGGACAGGTTAGATTAATCAAATATGCAGCATTCTTATCTTACAAATCTACAAGGAGGTTAGACTAGATAATGGCCGAAGAAAAGAAAAAAATTGACAACAGAAGGACTATCGATCCGGCTGCGCTTGCTGTTATCGACAAGAACACCGAAAATGGTCAGGTCGAAACAGCTTACGAGCGTTACGTCAAAATGCAGCCCCAGTGTAATTTCGGACGAACCGGCGTCTGCTGCCGGATTTGTCTGCAGGGGCCCTGCCGGATCACCAAAAAATCCTCAAAAGGGGTTTGCGGCGCGCATGGCTACACCATCGTAGCCCGCAACCTGATCCGGGCTATAGCCGGGGGCTGTGGGGCTCACGCCGATCACAGCCGGCACATGATCTATACCATTCATGAGCTGCTGGAAGGTAAAGCCCCGGATTATTCAATTGAGGA
>SL_5KL_010_SEDDRAFT_10002027_pt1 | contig 11634 bp, 14 predicted proteins | sample SodLakKL_010_SED_FD_9118 | JGI IMG/M metagenome (IMG submission 9118)
CTTCTATTTGGCTGCCCACCTGATAGCCGTTGGCTTCGGCAAAGGCAGGGTCAAGCAGGATCTCTCCCGGGCGGGAAATCGGCTTTCCTTCTGTGACTGCCGGTATATTCAGCTTTTCTGTTTCACTGAGCAGCCTGAGAGTAAGTNTATCAGTCAGAGCTGCATCATAGCTTAAGTAGTCTTCAATAATTGCACCTGATTCTTTTTCAATTCTTTCCAGGTCGGTGATCTCCCGGTCAGTTGAAAAAGACAGATCTTCCTGTCTGTGATCTTCTATAAATGCTGTGACCAGGCTGTCCAGGTTTTGTGAAAGGCCCGCTGCCAGAACAAAGGTATAGCTGCCCAGGACAATAAGAACCAGGATACCGAGGTAACGAAGCGGGTTTTCTCTTAAAATGCGCAAAACTCTCTTGTTGATTGCCATCACCATTCAATCCTTTCAGCTGTAAGGATTTCTTTATTCCGGGTTCTTTCCGCTACTTCACCGTCTCTTAACCTGAAAACGGTATGGGCCATACCACCGATAGCGGTATTGTGGGTGATCATCAGCAGGGTGGTGCTAAAATCGGCATTTATACGCTGCAGCAGCTTGAGAATGCCGCGTGAGGTTTCATAGTCTAAAGCGCCGGTAGGTTCATCACATAAAAGCAGCTTGGGATTTTTAACTATAGCTCTCGCTATGGATACCCGCTGCTGCTCGCCTCCGCTTAGCTCCCGGGGGAAGCGGAATTTTTTATCGTGCAGACTGACTGCCTTGATAACTTCATCTATATCATGCGGAGAGTCGCTGATGTTGGAACAAACTTCGATGTTTTCGGTAACAGTCAGGTTGGGGACCAGGTTGTAAAACTGGAAGATGAAGCCGACACTGCGGCGGCGGTATTCGGTCAGTAGTTCGTCACTAAGCCCGGTAATAAGAGCATCGTCAACCTTAACACTGCCGCTATCAGGGCGATCTACGCCGCCTATGATATTGACCAGGGTTGATTTCCCGGAACCGGATGGTCCGATAATAACGCCAATTTCTCCCTTGTCCAGAACCATCTCGACTCCTTTTAAAGCCTCTGTTTTAACCGGACCCGTCATGTAGCTTTTCCATAAATCTGCGACCTCGACAAACATCTTATTGTTCCTCCTCTTTATAGAAGCATTGTTTCAATATATCAAAATACTGATCAAACTCATTCAGAACTTCACTATCGATGTCCTCAAATGATTCAACCTTGTCCCTGTGCTGCTCAGCTAAGCCCAGGATGGTCAGGGTAATTATATTCATGATCTTATCCAGGTCCATATCTTCACGAAACTTTGTGAAGTCGATGTTTTTATAACTTTTCTCTAAACCGTCCTCGACCAGTTCATTTTTTACTGTATTGATTTCAGGTTTTATTTCAGGAGCATTTTCATGAGCTGCAGATTTTAGAAAGTCATAGGCCTGGGGGTATTTTTTATAAACTTTGAACTTAACTAATCCAAATTGCTTCAACCTTTCAAATAGATCTGTTTCATTCCAATCTATTTGGGTGTAGATTTCATCAATCACTTTACTAACATAGTCAAACAAGGATAAATAGAGGTCCTTTTTGCTGTTAAAATAATTAAATAATGATCCTTTAGCTATGTTTGCTTCTTTAATAATTGCATTAGTAGAAGCTTTTTCATAACCGCTTCGGGCAAACTCTCTCAGGGCGGCATTAATAATACGTTCCTGTTTTTCCGGTTCTAAGCTATTGAACTGTTCACGCATAAATCGCAACCTCTCTTTCCTTGTTTTAGAAAGATTGACCAGTTTGGTCATCTTTATTTTACACCAATTGACCATAATGGTCAATTGGTGTAAATCCATTAAAAAAATTTTGCGTGGGCTATGCTTTTGGAATAGTTGTTATAGTAGCGCCAAATGGCAAGATAGCCAGCTGGGCTAATTTAAAGTGCTGCAGACCAAAGGGTATGCCAATAATTGTTACGCAGAGGATGAGGCCGATAACTAAATGAGCGATGCAGAGTTCCCAGCCCAGGAGCAAAATCCAAAGAAGATTGCCTATTAAGCCTCCTACACCGAACTCACCAATGTGGACCTGGCGGCCAAAAGGCCACAGAATAAAGCCGGCATATTTAAAACATTGCAATCCAAAGGGTATCCCGATAATTGTCAAACAGACCAGTAGGCCGGCAATAGCCCAAAACAAGGCCAGTATGATTCCCCCTAATAGCAACCACAGGATGTTTCCAATCAGGGTCATCTTTTTTTACTCCCTTGTAAAACTTATTTGAATGCAGTGCTGGATGTTAAAAGCTATAGTTTGCCCATCATTAAGGTTGAACGCCAAGCTAATTTTATCACAAAAAATGCGGCTGGCGCTCTTGTGGGGTGCATAATTATTACTATGCCGAAAGCCTAGAAAAGCATTATAATAAGAATAGCTTGAAACTGGCTATGATTGAGTTAAAAGAGTAAAAAATGCAGATAAAACCGCTGGAGGGAGAACAGCTTTGAGCAGCAACAACAGCATGGGAAAGATTGTTATCTTCTATTTTTCCGGTACGGGTAATACCTGGTGGGTCTCAGAAGAACTGGCCCGCCAATTTACGAAGCTGGGATATATAGCTGAAGCTTACTCGATTGAAACTGTTCCCGTGGAAAAAGCAGCTGTTATGATTGATGCTGTTGATATGATAGGTTTTGGTTATCCTATTCATGGTTCTGATGTAGCTAAACCGATGGAAAAATTTATCTGCAGTCTACCCCGGGTTTCAGGAAAGAAAGCATTTGTTTTTTGCACCCAGTGGCTCTGGTCGGGTGATGGGGCCCAGGTAGGAGGGACAATGGTACATGAAAAAGGATTCAATGTCCAGTGGGGCGAACACTTTTTAATGCCAAACAATGTTACAGTAAGCATTATTTCACTTCCTTACACAAATAATTACAACCGCCTGGCCGGTGTTCTCGATAGGGCCCGAAAAAGGGCGGTCTCTTTTACCCGCGAAATAAGTACAGGAAGGGTTTTCCTGCGGGGGTTTAGCCAGGTTTCTTTTTATCTGGGTTGTATGCAGCGGCTACCATTTCGAAAAGTGTTTCACCGGTTGCAGAACGATATTGGTATTGACAGGGACAACTGTATTGATTGTGGTGAATGCGTCCGCCTTTGCCCGGTCAGAAATTTTTATTACCAGAATGAAGTAATTCAGACAAAAGGCGAATGTATAATTTGCCTGCGTTGTTATAACTTTTGCCCGGTGGCGGCGATAACACACATGGGGAGGCCTCATCTCCATGAACGCGGTGAACCCTACCGGGGCCCGATTAAAGATTTCGATCCCGGTGTTTTGATTACAAGTAAAAACTGCTAACCAGCCAGGGTAAAGAGAATAAGCGTGTTCAATATTCCCCGGGCAATATTCCCGTATATTGACATAAAGGGCGAGACAGTTATGTCAGTACGGCCGGCCAGGACTCCAAGTAACTCTTCATCATGTACAGTGCACCTCAAATAGGGCGTGGTGAACAGGAGTGTTAATTATAATTGCAGCTATGGTTAAGTTAGGGCAGGATTATTGCAGCTTTTAGTTGAATCAAGTTTCTGTTTGCATTTATTAGTTGCTTATAAACAATCATGCTTGTACTGAAAGGAGTTTCCCTTTGACCATTAATGATACCAATGATACAAGTTTACGCCCGCCCCTTAAATGGGCCGGGGGGAAAAGATGGCTCTTGTCCCACTTGCTTTCACTCTGGGAACCCTACAGGCAGCACCGGTTAGTGGAACCTCTTTGTGGAGGGTTAGCTGTTACTTTAGGCCTGAATCCCGAAAAGGCGCTTCTAAACGATATAAATATTCATTTAATCAATTTTTTTATATGGGTGCAAAGAGGGCTGCAAATAGATTTAACCTTAGAAAACAATGAAGCACTTTACTACAAGCACCGGGAAAGTTTTAACAAACTGATTGAAGATGGTAAGGAAGATACCAGGGAAGCAGCAGAGCTGTTTTATTATCTTAACCGGACCGGCTACAATGGACTGTGCCGTTTTAACCGAAAGGGCCGTTTTAATGTGCCCTTCGGCCGCTATAAGAACATCAACTATGTATATGATTTCAAGCCTTACCAGGAGGTTTTTAAAAAATGGGAGTTTGAATGTGCTGATTTTGAAGAGCTGGTTTTAAATGATAGTGATTTCATTTATGCCGACCCTCCCTATGATGTTCAGTTCACCAGCTACTCTAAGGGCGGTTTTGATTGGGATGAACAGGTTCGCCTGACCAAATGGTTGGCCAGGCATCCAGGTCCTGTAGTTTTATCCAACCAGGCTACAGAAAGAATCATTAAACTTTACAGCGACTATGGTTTTGAGCTGCATTTTTTGGATGCTCCCCGCAAGATCAGCTGCACCGGTGACAGAACCCCGGCCAAAGAAGTGCTTGCCTTGAAAATACCTTAATACTTCATAAGCTCCTATTTACATAGGCTTTGCTCTCCAGAAAATATTAAACCCTCTGCGCTATTAATTCTTTTTTAAAATAAACGATACTAGTAATAAGCAGCTAACGGTCTTGGCATTCAAAAGAAGAAGGCTAACCATAGCACCTGCCTTTTGTTATAGTTGGGGACAACATTTTGGCTGCTGCATGTCAAGATCCAGGCCACAAGGGGGAAGGTTATGGAGATGGCTTGTTCTGGAATTATAGTAAGCAGTAGATGTATAACATGGTCTTTGTGGTTTCGATTGAAAAAACAGCACGAGGAGGCTTTATCCCATGATTAATAGAAAGAAACTACACAGTGTAAGATTTAAGATGATTTCCATTGGAATCATCCCAATAGCGCTTTTTTTAATCCTGATGCTGGTATATGTGATTCCAACATTCAGGGACTCTATTTATCAAGAGAAAGAATACATGACCCAGGAAATGGTAACAGTTGGATTGAATGTTTTAAACCATTACTATGAGATGGAACAAGATGATTTGCTGAGTATGGAGGAAGCTCAAGAACAGGCTATCAGGGCAATTGAGGCCATGACTTTTGGGGAAGGCAATCAAGATTATTACTGGATCAACGATTTTCACCCCAGGATGATTATGCATCCCTTCAGGCCTGACCTGGAAGGTGAGGATTTAACCCATTTTGAAGATCCAGACGGGTTAAACTTGTTTGTGGAAATGGTCCGGGTTTGTGAGCAACAAGGATCCGGGTTTGTACCTTATCAGTGGCAGTACTATGATGAAGAGGATCGTATTGAACCTAAACTTTCATATGTGGCTGAATTTGAACCCTGGGAATGGATTATTGGGACAGGTGTTTATATCAACGATATAGAAGAAGCGGTAACTGCAACGAGAAACAGTTTATTATTGTGGGCGGTAGGAATTGCTGTTGTTACCTTCTTAATTATCTATTTTGTTGTTAGGCCGATTATAAAAAACGTTAACGATTCCACTTCATTTATTGTAAACTTCTTATCTCAAGGAAATTTTAGTATTGATGTTCCAGAGTATGCTTTGAAATTAAAGGACGAGTTCGGGGATCTTGCCAGGGGTTTAGATGAAACGTGTAAAAATTTAAGGAAATTGATCGGTCAGGCAGTAGAAGTATCATCAGGGGTAAACAGCGGCAGTGAATCAGTATCTTCCGCTTCTGAAGAAATGAGCTCCTCTCTAGAGGAAATATCAGCATCGACCAACGAATTTGCCAGCAACGCCCAGAACTTGAGTACCAATTCGCAAACCATGTCCGAGACCAATTCAAAGATCCTGGAGCAGGCCGAAGAAGGCAACAAGGCTATCGAAGAAGCGGTTAACCAGATGCAGGTGATCAATAACCGGGTCAATGAACTGCAGGATGTGATCAATGAGGTTGATCAGCGGTCCAATGACATTGGAAAAATATTAAGTGTCATCACCGACATCGCCGATCAAACCAACCTGTTGGCCTTAAACGCTGCCATTGAAGCGGCCCGGGCCGGAGAACAGGGCCGGGGTTTTGCCGTAGTGGCGGAAGAAGTTCGCAAGCTGGCCGAGCAGTCGGCTGAAGCGGCCCAGGAAATTGGCAACCTGATTACATCTACCCAGGAAGAAAGCAAGAAAGCTCTGGAAAGCATGACCGAAGGTGTAAAAGATGTGGAATCGGGAACGGAAGTTGTTTCCAGGACCGGCACTACTTTTGGAGAAATTTTAAATGCCGTTCAGGGTATTTCTAAACAGGTTGAAGAGACGGCTTCTGCCGCCCAGGAGTTGAGTGCCGGGTCTGAAGAAATGGCTGCCTCGATTGAAGAACAGTCTTCAACCATGGAAGAAATGGCGGCTACCGCTGAAGAGTTGAGGGCTTCGGCTGAAAAACTGACCGAGGAGCTGAATAAGTTTAAGTATCAGTAAGTATAGTTTTAGCTTAGATCGAGAGGAGGCTTATACCTCAAATGGAAGATACCGGTAAAGAAGGCGAAGTTCAGGTGGTTGCATTTACAATGGGGGAAGAAGAGTTTGCCTGTGATATACAGGTGGTAAGCGAAGTCATTAAAATGCTTAAAGTGACACCCTTACCCCAGTCATTGGAATTTATAGAAGGGGTTATTAATCTGCGTGGTGAGGTAATTCCGGTTATAGATCTGCGCAGGCGCTTTGGAATGGAAGAGGTGGAGCGAACAAAGGAAAGCAGAATTATTGTTGTGGAAGTTGAAGGCCGGATGGTCGGTTTGATTGTCGATTCGGTCAGCGAAGTAATTCGATTACCAGAAAAACAAATCCAGGAAGCACCTGAACAACTGGCAAAAGGAAGATCCGACCTCATTTCAGGTGTCGGCAAGGTTGATGATAGGCTCTTAATCATTTTGAACACGGCACAGATCCTTACTTCAGAAGAACAATCTGCCCTTGCAAGTATAAACAAAGGCAGTCATTAATAGGTATTAGAATTATAATATGAACACCTTAAGCATTTATAACCGTTGAATATGTCACCGGTATTCCGGATTGGGATGATCAAAACGGCAGCCGGCGGCCCATTTACTCCGCTGGTTGCCGTGAGCAGGGATTCCTTTGTTGTCTTTAAGCATTCGGGCCATGTGCATCAGGTTCCAGGTCATGAAGGTGGTGTTTCGGTTGGTAAAGTCGTTTTCCGGGCCACCTGAATCAGGATCCATATATGAAGGACCCGGCCCGATCGTAAACAAATAATTACTCCTGATGACAGGTGATTATTTTTTCCAGGGTGGCCTCATATAAGAGGTCTTCTTCTTTTTTGCGTTTCCTGGGGCCCCTGGTCCTGCCCCCGCCGCGGCGATGCCTGGCTTTTAGTTCGCGTTCCTCTAACATAAAGTCAATCTTTTTTAAAGAGTACTCTTTACCGGAAGGGTTTATACAGCGTGTTTGTTTACCCAGGAGCATGGCTGCCAGGCCCCAGTCCTGGGTTACAATAATATCCCCTTTTTCAGCCAGGTTCATGATCCTGGTGTCCGCCTCCTGGGCGGCGTTGCCGACGATTATATGGTGGTTCGAGTCTATGTTGTGGTTAAAGCTGGCCACAGTCCATACCGGTACATTATATTTCCGGCCCAGCTTTATAGTTATTTGCAGCACTGTTTTTGGACAGGCATCGGCATCTACTATAATTTTCATATTAACACCGTTTTTATTCAGCTAAGTACTGAGAGTAAGCCAGTCAGACATTTTCTGATAATAATAGGTATGATCACTTCACTTACATTCGATATTCTTCAGGCAGAACCTTTTGCCGGGCTGCCATGTTTAACTAGTATAGCGAAAAAAACTTCAAGGTCAAGGCAGTTTGGAGAGTAAAAAAGTAATTGGGGATAGAAAATCAGTGCTTATGCAATTATCCTGGCCGGAAACATGTTTATTTTAGCTGGAAACAAAAAAAAGTTCATAAAGATGCAACCAGGCAGCGCTTCATGATGTATTATTGAAAAAAGGTTTAAAGCGGTCATTTAGGAGGCGGGCAAGCTGACCGAAGCAGCGATTGTTGACCTGGTTATACGTTGCAAAAACAACGATGAAGATGCTTATAACGATCTTCTCAGTTGCTATGAAAACTATCTTTACCGCATTTGCTACAACTATACCCGCAGTAAGGAAGAATCCCTGGATATCATGCAGGAGGTTTATATTAAATTGTTTCAAGCGATTAAAGACTTTGATGAAACCAGGCCTTTGTTACCCTGGCTTAAAAGAATCACTATAAATACCTTGATTAATCACGGTAAGAAAAACAAGAAGTGTGAATCTTCACTGGAAGGAAACTGGAAACAGATAGAATACAGCAGTAAGGGCCCCGCTCCTGAAGAATATTTGCCTGCAAAAGATGATCCGGAAGAAATTGCAATTATAAACGACTTCCACCAGGTTACGGACAAACTGATTGCAGAATTACCTGAAAGGTACCGCCTTGCGCTGACCCTGCGTTACTATGAAGAAATGAGCTACGATCAAATTTCTGTAATACTAAAGCAGCCTTTAGGCACAGTAAAAAATAGTGTGTACCGGGCCAGAAGTCAGCTGCGAAAAAAAATGCTGGCTTGTGGTCTTTTGGAGGTGTGATTGGTGATGCATGATAAGTACAGCGAACTGCTGCAGTTATACCTGGATAGTGAGATAGAACCCCTGGAAAAAATATTGCTGGAAGAACACCTTTCTTACTGTCATACATGCCGGAAAGAACTTAACCATTTAAAAATGTTGGACTGGGAATTAAAACACTCGCAAGAAATTGAGGTGCCGGCTGAACTGTCCGTCCTCAGAATGAAAGCACTTAAAAAATATTTATTGACCAGGCCTGATCAAGAAAAAGGATTTGAGGTAAAGGATGTATGGCGGTTGCAGGTGAATATATTTAAAAATGCATCAGGATTTATTAGCAAAAACCCAGTTAACCGAACTATCAACCGGACTCTTAAGGGCCCTATTTTATTGGCGGGAAAATTAGCAGGTGCCGGTTTAAAAAAAAGAAATCCTGTGCTTGGCAGATTCATTTCCGGTCAGGCTTGAAGGAGGTTTATGTATTCTGGGCATACTAACAGTTGTAGTTTATCTTTTTGGGGCAGTTTTACTGCTGGTTGTGTTGTTGTGCCTGCTATTTCTTTTAGTTCCGATCAAATATAAGTTCGATGGCGGTTATGAACAAAGCCTGCAGGTGAACATATCGGTCCGCTTAATAGCTCTTCTTACGGTAGTAGCGACCTGGGATAGTGGTCGCAGTAAACCTGGCCGGGTAAAGATTATTATTGCAGGACTTTCTTTTGAATTGCATCCGGAAAGGTGGGGTAAAGAAGATCAAAAACCTGAGGAAAAAGATCAAGCTGGCCCTCCTTTTGGCAGGGTATTTTTACATGGTTTCGACAGGGAACTGCTGGGAAATGGCTTAGCCCTGGTTGTGGATATGCTAAAAATACTGCGACCGGAGAAAATTGCCCTGCGGGGTAAGATTGGTTTTGATGAACCCCATTTAACCGGTTGGTTAACTGCTGTTAGCTACCTGGTCAAAGGCTTTTGCAAAGAAGCAGAGTTTGTTTTTGAACCCATCTGGCACTATGAATATTATGAAATAAACCTTGAAGTAGAAGGGAAAATAGTCTCGGTTTTAATACTTTTTAGAGCAGTCCGGTTTATTTTGTCTCGGCGTACCAGGCAGTTTTTTAAAATGCTTAAACAGGAAAAATTGCGTTATGCTGCCTGAGGTTAACAAAATTTTTTTGGCAGCGCTCTGAACTGCAACCCTGAACGAAAAATGTTGTATTTAGCTGTTAGAAAAACTAGGGAGGTTTAATAATGAGCAGTGGAAGCGAAGTTTTTAATACCATGTTTGAAAAACTGGAGAAATTTTTGCGGACTGAAACAGTTGTAGGAGAACCATTCCAGGTGGGCAGTATTACCATGGTGCCGATTATTTCCGTATCCTTTGGAGCCGGTGGAGGAGAGGGAAGTGGAAAGGACAGCAAGGGTAATGACGGTAGTGGGGGTGGGGGTGGAGTTGGTTGTAAGATTACTCCCAATGCCATGCTGGTAATAAAAAATGACGAACTAAGCGTGGTTCCTCTGGCCGGCAAAGGTTCACTGGAAAAAATCGTGGAGATGGTTCCGGAGATTATGGCCAAGATAGACTGCAGCAAGCTTGGGGCAGACCATGAAGCTAGTTGTGACGAATAGCTAAGTATAGGCAGTAAATTGTATTTAATTGCAGGCAAAAATCCGCTTACCAGGCGGTTTTTGCTTTTGGTGATCATGTGTTCAGAAAAGGAGCTGGCTATATTAATGATCATAAGAGAATCTACTACTATGGATTTACCTGCTTTGTTGGATGTTGAAAGGCAGGCCTTTGGCAAAGATGAAGGCCCGGTTATAGTTAAGCTGGTGCAGGAACTTATTAACGATCCAACAGCAAAACCGCTATTATCCCTCGTAGCTGTAGAAAAGAATCGGGTAACCGGGCATGTTTTATTTACTAAAGCGAGTTTGGATGCTTGTGAAGATATGCCGGTATCGCTGCTGGCTCCGGTGGCAGTTTTACCGCAAGTGCAAAAAAGCGGTATTGGTGGAAAGCTTATTTCAAAAGGATTGCAGCTGCTTTCAGATCGAGAGGTAAAACTGGTTTTTGTCCTTGGGCACCCGGAATATTATCCGCGTTTCGGGTTCAGGCCGGCCGGCGCTCTTGGGTTTGAACCACCCTACCCGATTCCGGAAGAGATAGCCGGGGCCTGGATGGTCAGGGAGCTTAGCCCCGGAGTTATTGGTAAAGTAAAAGGAAAGGTCCTGTGTGCGGACAGTCTTGACCGGCCGGAATACTGGCGGGAATAAGGGATCGCCCGTTTAGCTTCATTATTGTTCGATTTTTAATACTGCGGTGAAGGCTTCCTGGGGTATTTCTACCCGGCCGATCTTCTTCATTTTTCTTTTGCCTTCTTTCTGTTTTTCCAGGAGCTTTCTTTTCCTGGTAACATCGCCGCCGTAGAGGTTTTCGGTAACATTTTTCCGCAGCGCTTTAATGGTTTCCCGGGCAATAATCTTATTTCCCACCGCAGCCTGGACCGGAACATCGAACATCTGCCTGGGAATGATCTCTTTCAATTTTTCAACCATTTCCCGGCCCCGCTGATAAGCCTTGTCCCGGTGTATAATGAAAGAAAGCGCATCGACTTTTTCTGCATTGACAAGAATATCCATCAGTAGCAGGTCTGATTCCCTGTAGCCGTGGATTTCATAATCAAGAGTGGCATAGCCCCGGGTACGCGACTTGAGCAGATCAAAGAAATCATAGATTATTTCTGCCAGGGGTAAATGATAGCTTAGTTTAACCCTTCCTGAATCCAGGTACTGAGTATCGCGGATTTCTCCTCTTTTTTCCTGGCACAATTCCATCACTGTCCCCAGGTATTCAGCAGGTATGAGGATTGATGCGTCCACGTGTGGCTCCTCAATAGCCATGCGTTCATTTTCAGGAGGCATCAAACTCGGGTTATCTACCTTAATTATTTCCCCGGTAACCAGGTGAACCCTGTAAACAACACTTGGAGCTGAAACAATTAAGCTGAGACCGTATTCGCGTTCAAGCCTTTCCTTGACTATATCCATATGCAACAGTCCAAGGAACCCGCAGCGAAAACCAAGGCCCAGGGCTGTTGATGTT
>SL_5KL_010_SEDDRAFT_10002029_pt1 | contig 11630 bp, 7 predicted proteins | sample SodLakKL_010_SED_FD_9118 | JGI IMG/M metagenome (IMG submission 9118)
GGGCTGGGTGTTTTTGAGAAGTATCTGACCCTGTGGATCATTGTCTGCATCATAGTTGGTTTATTGATTGGCAGGATTTTTCCCTGGCTGGGTCCCATGGTGGATGAATGGCAGGTTTTTCAGATTTCCGTGCCTATCGCCATTGTAATTTTCCTTATCCTGTTCCCGGTCTTTGTTACCGCCAAACTGGAACGGATGAAGGACGTGTTCAGGTATCCTTTTCCCACCACAGTGGCTACTATCCTGGTCTGGGTGGTCAAGCCTCTGGTCATGTTCGCCATGGCCGGATTGATCCTGGCCCAGTACCCCGGGTATGCAGCCGGAATCACCATCCTGGGGGTTGCGCCGTGCACCATTCTGACCCTTTACTGGTCCATGTTCGCCCGGGCCAACATGGGCTACGCCATTGCCCTGGCCGCCCTGTACACGGTGATAATCGCCATTGTCTACGCACCGTATGCTTCCTGGCTGGCCGGGATGTACGTGGACGTGCCCATGGGCATGGTCTTTTTCACCGCCTTTGCTTTTCTGATACTGCCTCTGGGGCTGGCGGTCATAATCCGCAGACATCTCTACAACCAGGGGCGTCTGGACTGGCTGGAACAAGACGTGGCTCCCATTCTCAAGAAGATCAGCACTGTGGCCATTCTGGCTCTGCTTATCCTGCTCTTCACCCTGCAGGGCGAGCATATCATCAACCAGCCCGGCACCACCCTGCTGGTGGCCGCTCCATTTCTCATAACCATGTATCTCATGTTCGCGGTAACCATTGGCATCACCCTGCTGTTGCGCATCCCCTACGAACTGGCCGTGGTCATCATTCTCATGGCTGCCAGTCAGCACTTTGAAGTGGCCATCGGTGTGGCCTCAACCGTATTCGGCCTGGACGCTCCAGAGACCTTTGCCACAGTGGTGGGCCCGCTCTTTGAGATTCCGGTGATGCTGTCCATGGCCCATATCCTACTGAAGGTGAGGCACAAATTCACTTCCATGCTGCCTGAGTCAGAAAAGACTCAGGCTTAAAATAATCTGAGCTGATATAATCATTGCTCACCTTCTTCCAGGGCCCGGCCTGTAATATCTCAGAGTATTGGACCGGGCCTTGAAATTTTTATTCTGGAGGCTTTGAATGAGCAAAGAGCAAGACAAGGAAACGTAAACCATAATTGAGGGGCAGACCTGAGGCTGGAGTCCCCCTTGACAGTCTGTTAAGGAAAAAGAAAAAAAGCCCAGAATTACACTGGATGAATTTATGGCTCCCTGCTGCCCTACTCCGGTGCAAACACCCGACGAGTAGCAGGAAAGATGAGCCTGCAAAAAGTCAGTTTTGTCAGGTGAACCACGCCAAACGCGTGCCAGGACGCGTGACAGGGTACAGAAGTCAGGTGATAGAGGACCCGGCACTCAGCACCCCTGTGTGCCGGGCAGGCAGAAAAATCAAAGAGTTAAAAAGGTGGGTTGAAAAGCTGAAATCTGTTTTTTGACTTTTGCAGGCTCGTCCTGTCAAAGTTCGACCAACTCCAGTCCGTAGTCTTTTACGTTGGCTGCCAGCGTACCGTCCAGGGTCGCCATGTGGCTTGCCCCCAATTCCAGAGCGACAGCAAGATGCAAGGCATCACCGGATCGCAGCCCGCTGCCATGCCGTCTGATCATGTCCGCGGCCTGTCTGTACGCATCGCGGCTGACTGGCACAGTGCGCAGCCCGCCATCTGCCAGCGAATCAAACTCCTTATGCACCAGCTTTGCGGTTGCTTCGTTAATCCGGCCAGTTCGCAACTTTATGGATACCGCACTTGAAAATTCCGTCAGCAGCCAGTCAGAGACGACAGGCGAGTCATGCAGTCCGGCATACCAGGAGATCACCTGCTTCGTTTTCTGTTCGAGTGTCAGCAGTGCGACGATAACGCTGGTATCTACATAAATCATCAGTAACGCTCCTCCTGGCGCATGGCTTCCACTACCGGCTCAGTCATGGGCATGTTGGCGTGCAACCTGGCAATACGCTTCAAAAAAGCCGTCTTATCGAAATTTTTTTCAGGTACAAGTGTAATTGCGCCTCCCGGGGTAATACTGGCCTCGACAATATCTCCCTCCTTCAAGCCAGTGGCGCGGGTGCACTCCACCGGCAACCGCACCGCCAGACTATTGCCCCATTTGGAAATTTGCAGCCTCATGAATTACCTCCCTTGTGTATATCCATGAATATACATTATGATTTGATGAAATTCATGTCAAGCGGCGTATGGAGGTTAAAACAAGGTTACCTCAGTCCTGATAGATGCGCCTGATAAGGATAGAAGTATACTTTTTCGAGTTAATACCCTGGTTGCAATTGAGGAAAGTTCTGGTTTGGAAGATGAAAAAACGAGGACCTCCGTGAGCCTGTCTATTACCACCCAGGTTTTACTGCTGGGTTTTGGCCGTACACCGTGAACAGTTTTAGTGCTAATCAATAATCCTCTTCATCCCGCATCTTTCATAAACCAGATTCAGACTCCTTAAATCCATACGCCTGCGCCAGAACCTCAACAGGATGGGCCTGGACAAGGGGCAGGGCCTGCAAGAACTGCAGTCTGCAGCTCAGGCATTCCGTGACCAGAATACCTGGCTTCATTTCCCTGATTTTTTGTAGCAGAGGTTCGGCCATTTCAAGTGATTTCTCGTGAAAGTCTATTTTGCAGCCCATTATTCCGGACATGCCACAGCATAGATACTCTCCCTGTACAACCTTGATCTCAATCCCTGGAATCTGCCTCAGCAGGTGTACATAAGGAAGCCCCATGTTCTGCTCACGGGTATGGCAGGGCGGATAATACACAATTTTTTTATTCACTGGCAAGAAACCTGAATCCAGCTCACCGGCCTCCAGAAGTTTCAAGAGATACTCACCCAGGTCAAAAGTTTTGCGGGCAATATGAATCCGTTTTAATGGGGACAGAGATGAAAATATTCCGTCATCTTTCAGAATATCCGCATACATGGACCTGTGAACACGCCGGTGCTTTGTCTCTTTAGACCGGGTAGAACTGTCTTCAACCGGGACCAGCATATAATTTTCATCAGCCCCAACCATTTCCTGGTACTCAGATGAATAGCAGGCCTTTTCCTTAAGCAGTTTTTTAAACATGTATCCACAGGTGGGACACGAACACACAAGGCAATATCCGCTTTCAATGCAATCTGCCAGGTATTTAAGGTTAAAAGACATGAGTTCCCTGGTAAAAACGACGTCCCCTTCAAGCATGGTCGGCATGGAACAGCATTTCTGCTGAGGGAGGTAAACTTCAACCTGGTTTTTCAGCAGAACCCTGACTGCTGCCCTGGCCACATCAGGAAAAAAATACCTGGCAGAACACCCGGCGAAATAAGCTAACCTGGTCTTTCCACCCTGACTTCCGGATTGCTTTCTGCCCAGGCCAGTCTCCTTGGCCAGGGAAGCAAAATCCCGGCCCGGGATCTCAGGCAGGATCCTGTCGGGGTGTATCCCGGTCATTTTCTTTATTATGTTGGATGTGACCCTGATCCTGAACAGGGCATTTGTCAGGCCAGGAAGCCTGTTCAGATACCGGCCGAGTTTTTCAACATCCTGAATCAGCCTAATATTAAAAGGCATTCCATCGCGTACGATAAAGGCGCTTTTGGCCTTCATGATCCTCGCACGAATATCAGAACAGGGACACAGGCCGCAGAAATTGCAGAGCTGAGCCAAGTTTAGCAGTTCCCTGGAAGAAATAAGAACCGACCGGTCTCTTTCCCTGTCAAAAAGTCTGTAAAGTTCAGGGAAGAAAGGACATCCCTCGGTCATCATATCCCTGCACTGCTCGCAGTCAGCGCACTGGTCAACAACAGACCTGATTTCCTTTTCAGGAACTTCACTCATAACTTGCTCAAAAAAACAGGAAGCACACTCAACAGGATTTTGATGACTTAATCTGTTGAAACAAGGTATCCAAGCATGGACAAATGGACAAGAAATGTTTTGAACGGGAAAGTTTTTACATAACTATTGGCATTTATTGTAAAAATGATAAGTAGAGGGTTAGCTGGTGAAGGTCTATGGCCTTTTCATAACGCTCAGCATCAGCGGCGGCGTGTAGCGCCGTCCGCTGCATGCTTATTGGTTGGGCCGTACGCCAGCGTGAGCCAGAACAGGCTACCGTTGGCCACTCCACGTTGAAAACATCTCACGTTTGTCACGCAAAGTCCGGTTGGCGTTACTGCATCGCTCCGGCCGCCTCAGCAAGCCCTCTGGCAATGAACCACAGTGTGCCTCCAGAGTTGATTTGATCATTGTTTGCCGCCCGGCAGCGGCGGCAGGCCGAGCTCTCCGAGAAACTCGTTGTGCCTTGCCGCTGCTGCCTGGATGTCATTCTCGATGGATACGAGAGACCGATGCACCTCCGCCAGGTCGATCTCCGGCTCCGGCTCGGCCGTGCTCACGTATCGCGAAATGTTCAGGTTCCAGTCATTGGTCTCAATCTCGTTCATCTCCACTCGCCGGGCATAGCAATCCTCTTCCCGGCGGTGCTGGTAGGTATCGATGATCTTCTGGATGTGCTCGGGTTTGAGATAGTTCTGCCGCTTGCCCTTCTCGAAGTGTTTCTCGGCGTTGATGAACAGCACGTCATCCGGCTGCTTGCACTTCTTCAGGACCAGGATGCAGACCGGAATACCCGTTGAATAGAACAGGTTTGCCGGCAGGCCGATCACCGTGTCGATGTTCCCGTCTTCAAGCAACTTCCTGCGGATGCGTGCTTCCGCCCCGCCGCGGAACAGCACGCCGTGCGGCAGGATGATCGCCATCACACCGTCATCTTTGAGGTAGTGGAACCCATGCAGCAGAAAGGCGAAATCAGCGGCCGATTTCGGCGCCACGCCATGGTTCTTGAAGCGCATGTCCTCGCTGGCCTCGTCGCGCGGAGTCCAGCGATAGCTGAAGGGCGGATTGGCGACGACGGCATCGAACCTGGGCTTCTTTGCCGGGTTGGTCTCGCGCAGCCAGTCCCATTCGTTCTTGAGGGTGTCGCCGTGGTAGATCTCGAACTCGGTGTCCTTGACCCCGTGCAGCAGCATGTTCATCCGCGCGAGGTTGTAGGTGGTGATGTTGTACTCCTGGCCGTGGATCATGCCGATGGTGCCGCCGGCTTCGACCATGCGGCGCCGCACGTTCAGCAGCAGTGACCCCGAGCCGCAGGCAAAGTCGTAGACGCTTTCCAGCTTGGGGCGCGGGCCCATCTCCGGCGAATGGCTGTCGAGGGTGACAATGCCGGAGAGAATGTCGGAAATCCTCTGCGGCGTATAGAACTCGCCCGCCTTCTTACCCGAGCCGGCCGCGAACTGATCCAGCAGGTATTCATAGGCGTCGCCGAGCGTATCGGAGTCGGTGGAGAACTCGGCTAGGCCGTCCGCGATCCGCGTGATGATCTTGCAGAGCTTGGCGTTGCGATCGGCGTAGGTCTTGCCGAGCTTGTCGGAGCCGAGGTTGATCTCGGAGAAAAGGCCCGCAAAGGTGCTGGCGAACGACTCGTTCTCAATGTGCTTGAAGCCGGCCTGGAGCGTATCGAGCAGTTCCTTGCTGTGTGTGCGGGCCAGATAGGCGATGTTGGTCCAGAGGTACTTCGGTTTAATGACGTAGTGCGCCTTGCGGCGCATCTGTTTTTCGAACACCTCGATGTCATCCGGGTTCGCGTCGTACCACACGGAAAGCGGCGTGCGCCCGCCGTTGTCGATTGCATCCGGGTCGGGATAGTCCCGGCCGAGTTCCTTCTTCGCGGCGGCCTCGTAGTTGTCGGAAAGATAGCGCAGAAACAGGAACGCGAGCATGTAGTCACGGAAGTCGTCGGCGTTCATTGACCCGCGCAGATCGTCCGCGATCTTCCAGAGAATCTTGCCGAGTCTTTGTTGGTCGTTTTTGGTCACGTTTTAGCCTTCCTGTTCCGAGTTTTCATTGCGATTTCCGGTATGGCAAACTGAAACCGATCAACAAAATTAGTGAGAATATCTCGAAAAAGCCTCTTGTTGTCATCCAACATCTCAACGGGATCCGCAATCGAATACTTGCCGTGACTTAGCAGGTTGAGCGCTCGATTGTACAAAGCCTCGTCTTTCATCCCATGGAGGCAGAACTTGAGGTCATCGTGCCCAAAGAAACTAGCCGTCTTCTCTAAAATGCTGCGCAAAGCGTTGAAGTGATATGTGTACAAAGCGTCGGACTGAAGACAGCGGTGCAATTCAGCAAGAGTCGCAACGTGGTGAAAGTACGGGGTGTCGCCTGTGGCCCTAAGCGTATAGAAACCTTCCGAACTTGGCTGATGCAGAAAATACCGCTTGGTCTTCAACTTTTCTTGACCCTCGCGGGCTCTACCCAGTTCATTACTCATGACATTAAAGAACAAGGCGTGGTGGGAAGAAAAAACTGTTCGGACCGGATCGGGGGCCCCGGAAACAGCGCGTCTTGATGATGCTTTCAGAATCAAGTCTGCAAGGTCGCAGGCAACTGCTATGGCATTATTGTCGTCAAGTGACGAAATAGGATCATCTATGTATAGGTACTTTACCCAATCATATGACTCATGCCCATCAATAACTCTCTCACAGATTGCCATGAACACGCACCATATGAAGATCTTCTCTTCACCACGGGAAATCTTGATGTGCTCATCGTCGCCCTTTTTAAACACTACTTTCCACTTGGTGTAATCAATGTCGAAGTCAAAATCAGTGTACCGAGACAGGTACTCTGCAATGCGCTCGTCGAGGGCAAGCTCTCTGAGACCATTGAAAAACACAGACTCTGAGTTCAGTTTTAGGTGGCGGTCCAAATCAGGATCGTTCTTCCAGACAAAGAGATCCTCAGTGTAAGCATTGAAGTACAGTGTGTCTCGCGTGCCATTGTTCTTGCGCTTCCCTTGGTTTTTGAACTCCATAGAAAGGCGGGTCTTTCCAGTACGGTTATAGGCATAGAGCAAGACGCAGTGTAAGTCTGCGATGTCACTGCGGAGTTTTCGCGCTAATGTGGTCAGGGTCTTGTACTGGTGTATCTTCGCTTTGTTTTTCATACCCCCACCTCCTCCGGCGAGGGGAAGAGTTGCTGCATCAGGCCGCGCTTGTGGGTGTGGAGAGTGTCGAGCTTCGCCGCCTGCGCGGCGATCAGGGCGTCGAGGGCGGAGAGGCAGTCAGCTATTCTTTGTTGTTCTTTAGTTTCCACTGGGCGCAAGAACCTGGTTTTCTTTGCATTCTGAATAGTATATGTCCCGACTGTAGATACAGATGCCTGTCCTGATATCTGGTCTTGGATCAAATCTGATTGGAAGCAATACTTAAAGAAGTCTGAAATAAGATCGCCAGTCAATTTCAACCAAAGAACATTACCATCCTTGAAATAAAATCTGTCTCCTGCACGTACTTGATATGAAATTCCTAGAGTACCCACTCCGCTAACCAGAAAATCTCCATTATCAGGCACTCCGTATTTTTCAGAAATCTCAGAAAAAAAATCTTCCGATATAAACACCTCACTGGAAAATGGCTCGTTTCTGCTCAGTGAAACCAGTTCTCTTGTACGATAGAAGGGTACGCCTTCCGTCGTCCAATCCTGCTGCAACACCCGTTTACTAGAACCAACAAGGAAGAATTCTTCAATTAATCCTTCTTCCCACTCCCCTGCATCCGAAAACTCCGGGAAGCGAAGACGGGGGCGGGTTTCGCCTTCGCGGGGGAAGAGCTGTTGCATCAGCCCTTTCTTGTGATCCCGCAGCGCCGCCAGCTTCCGCCCCTCCGCCGCGATCAGATCGTCCAGCGAACCCAGGCAGTCGGCGATTTTCTGTTGTTCGGCCTCCATCTGAGTGTAAGCAACAGGTATCGTTTCAATCGCTGTTTTGCTGATGGCAGGGACTACTCCGCCCGCAAAGTCGATGAGGGAAACATTCGACCAAAGATAGTAGAGAAACTCATCTGAGGCCTTGCCACTCCTTGCCTTGACCCCCGCCACGTTGTTGTCGATGACGCTTGGCCGTGTAGCAATGACCCGTCGATTCGACCGGATCGCCTCTCCAATCTTGGCAAAGATTGTGGTTCCTTCGGGAACGGGCTTCGCACCGATTTCAGATAGCACATCCTCCTCGATATAGTTGTTCGCTTCGACAATGTACTTCTGCCCTCGCTCAAACGCTGCCGATATATCACTCACCTTATAGAACGGATACAGGCCCCTAGCCTCGCCTTGGTAGCGCTCGGGAAAGCCATAGCCCTGTAGGACGTCCGCAATATCACCGCAGCGCCCGTTCACCCAGGGCGCCGCCGCCCGAAACTCCGGAAACCGCAACCGAGGCACGAGCGCCTGTTGTTTCTTCTTCCCACTCATCCGCGCCACCTCATTGCTCATACGCGCTCAACCCCGAAATCGTCCGCCCGCCGGCGCGTTTTTTGAGCAGCGGCACGAGGTCCTCCATCAGGGCGAGTTCACGCCGGGTCCGTTCGCGCCAGCCGAGATCCAGCGGCGCAAGCAAATCGACGAGCTGCTCGCCGTCGAAAATCATCCGTTGCAGGATGCCGTCCACAAACCCGGACAATGCCTCCGGAGGCAGGCCGTGCTTGTTGGCGAGGTCGGCGATTTCCTGGGCCTGTTTTTCAGCCTTGAACTGCTGGTAGCCGGTCCTGACCTGGTTTTCATTAAGGGCCTTGCCGGTTTCCAGTGAGCGGACGTACTCGGCGATCTCCTCGCGTTCATCGAGGAATTTGGCATCGGACTCGATCAGGCCGATGAGCTGCTCGCGGCTGATCTTGAGTTTTTTCGGATCCTGATCGGTAAAGCGGGCGATCAGGTTCATGATGTAGTCGTAGTCGATGGTCGCCGAGGCAAAGAGGACAAACTCGAAGTCGAGCTGATCGACCACGGGGTTGTCCGAGCCGCCCGGTTTCTCGCGCTGCTCGCGCAGGCGCTGGGCGGTTTCAAGATAGGCCCCGCGGAATGCCCGCAGCTCGTCCCTGGGGAGCGTCTGCTCGATGGCTTGCTTCTGCTCATCAGTAAGATCGGTGTACTGGTCGAGCTGGGTCTGAAGCCGCTGGACCTCCTTGAAGCGATTGATGAACTGGGCGCGGGCATCGTCGCCCTTGAGGTTGGCGATGGTCTCGGGCTTGGGTTCGAGCCCTTGGGAGGCGAGGAACTCGTCCAGGTCGGTCTTGGCCTGCCTGAACCGCTCGATAACCTTCGGGGCCTTGTCCACCAGCCAGATTTCGCGCGCCCTTTCGGCCTTCGCGCCGGAGAACAGGGCGATGGCTTCATCCACATTGGCCTGCTGGCCGCGGAAGTCGAGGATGTGGCCGTAGGGCTTGGTGGCGTTGAGGATGCGGTTGGTGCGGCTGAAGGCCTGGATCAGACCGTGGTGCTTGAGGTTTTTGTCGACGTAGAGGGTATTGAGATACTTGGAGTCGAAGCCGGTCAGCAGCATGTCGACGACGATGGTGGTGTCGATCTTCTCCGCGCCCTTTCCCGGCAGATCAGCGTTGGGATGTTGCTGGTCTTTGATACGCTGCTGGACGTCCTTGTAGTAGTCATCGAACTCCGCAACCGAGTGGTTGGTGCCGTAAGCGGCGTTGTAGTCGTCGATGATCTGCGCGAGCGCGGCCTTCTTTTTGTCCGGCTCGGTGGCGTTGTCCGCCCTCTCCTGGGGCAGATCCTCCTGGAGCTGACGGACGTCGGCGTTACCGTCGGCAGGCGGCGAGAACACGGCCGCGACCTTGAGGGGCACGAAGTCGGGGTTGTCGGCCTGCCTTTCCGCCTGCACTTCCTTGAACAGCGCGTAGTAGTCAATCGCATCGCTGATGCTGGATGTGGCCAGCAGCGCATTGAAGCGCCGGCCCGCGGTGGCGGCGTCGTGCTTGTCGAGGATGGCATCGATGATGGCCCGCTTGGTCAGCGTGTCGCCCGGTTTGGGCGGGTTTTCGTCATCGGGCTTGAAGTAGTCCACGTGGAAACGCAGGACGTTGCGGTCTTCGATGGCGTGGGTGATGGTGTAGGCGTGTAGTTCCTGCTGGAAGACGTCCTCGGTAGTCTTGAGCGTCTGAACATCGCCGTTGATCTGCCTGACGGTGGCGTTCTGCTCGAAGATGGGCGTACCAGTGAAGCCGAAGAGCTGGGCCCTGGGGAAAAAGTCCTTGATGGTCTGGTGCGTCTCACCGAACTGCGAGCGGTGGCATTCATCGAAGATGATGGCCATGCGCTTGTCGCGGAGCGGCGCAAGCATGTCCGAGTATTTGTCGCGGCCTCGCTGCTGGCGACTCCGGTTGCGCTTGCTCTGTTCATCCAGGGCGAGGCCGAGCTTCTGAATGGTGGTGACGATGACCTTGTCGGCATAGTCGTCGGAGAGCAGCCGGCGCACCAGGGTGGCGGTGTTGGTGTTCTCTTCGACACAGCCCTCCTGGAAGCGGTTGAATTCCTCGCGGGTCTGGCGATCCAGGTCCTTGCGGTCGACGACAAACAGGCATTTGTGGAGGTCGGAATTGTCCTTAAGGAGCGTGGACGCCTTGAAGGAAGTGAGCGTCTTGCCGCTGCCGGTGGTGTGCCAGATGTAGCCGTTGCCGCTGTTTTCCTCGATGCACTTCACGAGGCGATCCACGGCATAGATCTGATAGGGCCGCATCATCATCAGCTTTTGCTCGCTGGCGACGAGCACCGTATATCGGCTGATCATGTCGCCGAGCGTGCACTTTGGGAGGAAGGCATCGGCGAAATCGTCTAGATGCGTAATCTTGGTGTTGTCCTCGGCGGCAAACTGGTAGATCGGGAGGAAACGCTCCTCGGCGTTGAAAGTGAAGTGACGGGTGTTGTTGTTGGTGAAATACCATGTATCCGTAGTGTTGCTAACGACAAAGAGCTGCACGAAGCACAGCAGCGTGCGGGTAAAGCCGTTGCCGGGGTCATTTTTGTATTCGACGATCTGCTGCATCGCCCGGCGGGGGCTGATGCCGAGGGATTTCAGCTCGATCTGGACGACGGGGACACCGTTGATCAGGAGCAGCACGTCGTAACGGTGGTAACTGTAGTCCGTATTGACCCGGAGCTGGTTGACGACCTCGAAGGTATTCTTGCACCAGTCCTTGAGGTTGACCAGGGTGTAGTTGAGCGGTGTGCCGTCTTCTCGGGTGAAGCTGTTGATCTCGCGGAGGGTACGCGCGGCGGTGAAGACATCGGGTGTGACGATCTCGTCGAGCAGACGCTCGAACTCTCCGTCGGTGAGTTTGACCCGGTTGAGAGCCTCAAACTTCTCGCGAAAGTTCCCCTCAAGGGAGGCCCGGTCACGAATGTCAGGCCGGACTGTGTACTTTAAGCCGCGCAGTTTGTCGATCAATGTCGTTTCAAGGTCCGTCTCGCGGACGACCAACGGCCTGCCTGATGCCGGACGATCGTAGGTGAAGTCAGATGAGCTCATGAACAGTTCCTAATAGGTGCGTACGACTTCGGTCGAATTTGAGGGGGCCCACAGGTCGACGTGAACGTGGATACGGTGGCCAGTGCCATCGGCAGCTCTTGGGTTCTCGATTCCAATACGATTCCCACCTGACGTGCGGTTGTATTCGGCCCAACGCCAGCCATAACCGGCGACAAAAAGCGGAGCGCAGCGCAGCTTTTT
>SL_5KL_010_SEDDRAFT_10002031_pt1 | contig 11627 bp, 9 predicted proteins | sample SodLakKL_010_SED_FD_9118 | JGI IMG/M metagenome (IMG submission 9118)
ATCATGCTGGCTGCCTGCGGGGCCAGGGGCCAGACCATAATTGAAAATGCGGCCCGGGAACCGGAAATTATCGACCTGGCCAATATGCTGACAGTCATGGGCGCCCGCATCAAGGGCGTAGGAACCGATATTGTCAAGGTGGAGGGAATAGAGCGGCTGGGAGCAACCCAGCACCGCATTATTCCCGACCGCATAGAAAGCGGTAGCTACATGATTGCTGCTGCCGCCACCCGGGGCGATGTTTATGTGCGCAACTCCCTGTGCGAACACCTGAAATCGCTTTTGGCCAAGCTCAAGGAAATGGGAGCTCGAATCGAAGAAGACATTGAAGGAGTGCGGGTTACCGTCCCCAATTCCCTGCAGGGGGTGGACGTTAAAACCCTGCCCCATCCCGGCTTTCCTACCGATCTCCAGCCCCAGATGATGGCCCTTTTGACCCAGGCCGGGGAGGGAACCAGCCTGGTAATTGAAACAGTATTTGAAAACCGCTTTATGCACGTGGATGAACTGAAAAGAATGGGAGCCGATATTAAGATGGATGGTCGAGGAGCTCTGGTCAAACCTTCCCGCCTTTCCGGGGCCCGGGTCTGGGCTACAGATCTCCGGGCCGGTGTAGCCCTGATTATTGCCGGTCTTTCAGCCGAAGGTGAAACTCAGATTAATGATTTTCATCACGTGGAACGGGGCTATGAAAAACTGGAAGAAAAATTTAAGGGCCTGGGAGCAGACCTGCACCTGGAGTAAAAGAGCGCCGCCCGAGGGCGCTTTTTTATTTGCCCCCGAGAATTAAGATCGGGGTGTCTGGAACAGCCCCAGGCCGGGAGTCAGAACTGCAACGAATACCCGGCCAGCATTCGGAGGTGGAGAGCCTAAATTCTCCGACAACCTCTCCTTCCCGGGACTGCAGCGATGAAATACCCTCCTTCCCAATGTATTCCCGGCCGGGAATCACTTCAGGCGGGAGGGTCATTTTAGGAGGAGCAAAAATTTTTCCCTGATTTAAAAAAAATTTCTCCAAAAAAATGGGATGAAACACTACCTTTTATAGGGATTAAGAGCGGTTTTTGCTGGGGAAAAACCCAGAAAAAGAAAAAATTTCTGGGAAAATAAGTCTTTTTGTTTAAAAAAATATAAAAATAAGAAGGACTTATTTGTCTTATGATTAACTACATATTTGGAAATAATTTTTAGAAAATTACCATTATTTACCTGAAAGAAATAACCACTTTTTTTCTGTCCACTATAACTGGCTGATAGTTAAACAGGAAGAAAGGATTTTTTTTCTCACCCGCGGGTGACACAAAATTGTCAGACAAAAAAATTGCTCCCCCAGGTTTCTAGTAGTTCCCCGCAGAAAGGCCTGGCCTGTTCTTAAACCACACCTTTTTCTGGCGGGGCTTTTTTGACCCCGCAAACTTGAATGCTTTTTTCCGGGGGAAAAGTTTTGTTCTGACTGCTGATGGAATGATGGCCCAATACATATGGAGGACAGGGTGATAAGGGTAGAGATTGGAGTGAAAAAGTTGTGAAATGGCCGGATCAGAAAGGAAAAGACCTGAAAATCTATACCCTGGGTCAGTTCAAGGTAATCAAGGGAGATAAGGATTTAAGTCAGAAGTATCCCAGGAGCAGCAAGCCCTGGCTCTTTTTTCAGTTTTTGATTACTGAAGCCGGGGTTGCCCTTCCTTCCGAGCTTATAATTGAAACTCTCTGGGGCGACAATCATATTGCTAATCCCCAGCATTCTCTTCGCAATCTGGTTTACCGCCTGCGGCAGATGCTGGAAGACAGTGGCGAAGAACAGTACATAAAGCAAATCCAGGGGAACTATTGCTTCAATACCAGCTGTAATTACTGGTATGACTTTGAAGAGCTGGAACGATTATCTAATCAGGCGTTTTCATTGCCCGATGATGACCCCCAAAAAATTGATCTTTTAACCGCTGCATTTGAACTGTACCGGGGTGAATTTCTTCCTTCTCAGCCCTACGATGAGTGGACAGTCAATATGCGGACCTACTGTCAGCGTATCTTTTTAAAGGTGGCAATGGAGTTGAGTCTATTATATCAGCGGAATGAAATGTGGGAAGATAAAATTAATATCTGCGAGAGAGCGCTACAATTTGAACCCTTTGAGGATAATCTCCACCGTAATTATATCCAGGCCCTGATAAACAGCGAGCAAAAAGCCCGGGCCAGAAGGCATTTCCATCAGACCAATACCCTTTTTCAGGAGGAACTGGGGGTTGATCTGGGCTTTGACATTGAAGATTTGATTAACAATAATAATGGTTCTGATTCTGCTCCCACTGATACCACCTGGACCGAACTCCAGGAATTAATGGAGAAAAAGGACTGTGAACAGGGGGCTTTTCTTTGTGATGGAGATAATTTCCGCATGATTTTTCAACTGGAAGAGAGGCGGGCCGAACGAAATATCCGCAGGTCGAGCCTGGTATCCCTCCAGTTGATTTCTTCCACCGGTAGGAAAGTATCCAGGGAAGAACTCACCAGAAGGAGCATCATTTTGAAGGAAACCCTGCTGAATATTTTGCGAAAAGGAGATGTAATCTGCCCCAATAAGCCGGGGGAATTTTTCCTCCTGCTGGTTGATGTTAATCCGGATAAAGTTGACAAAATTTTGAACCGTATTGCTGATCGTTTTTATCAGGCCATTCAGGACCAGGAGATAAGAATAAATGTGAAGCACCGCCCCCTTTTACAGGGGAAGAAAATATAAAAAACACCGGCCCGGTGTTTTTTTTTGTACTTTTTTCCCAAAAATCAAAAAAAATATTAAGCCCCTTGCAAAAAGGCTTTATCCCAATTAGAAGCATAAAATATAGGGAAAAAATCCTTTTTGTGATTTTTTTATGACTGGAGCTGGTTAATAATTTGACACAGTAGAGTTAAAATTGAAAAAACTGTCGGAAGAAGGAAAAGGAAAGGCAGTTGAACAGGGGGGGAGGACATGAAAAAGAGAGAAAAAGTCAGTCATTTAATACCCCCTGGAGGGACATTTTTCACTGTAAGAATACTTAACTGCCAGCAAAATAACTGGAAAGGTGAAATTAAATGGCTGGATGGTAAGGAAACAATACATTTCCGGAGCTTACTGGAACTGCTGATGTTAATCCAGGGAGCCCTGGAAATGCAGGATTTGCACCGGGAAGAAGATTATTTCCGCTCCTGGAGAGAAGCTGCAGAAGTAATAGAAGCCGAAGAGAACCGATAGTTCTTCCCACCTGTGGGGACAGGGTTTTTATAGAGAATTAACGGCAGGGCTTTTTGCCTGAGGGGCTTTCAAATAAGCCTGGAAATGAACATCAGAAAAAGGAAAACCAAATAATCTTTCCTTTAACAATAGAGGAAAGTGAATAAGGGATCAAACTGACAACCGAAGGTAAGGGAAGGGAGAAACAATGGGAAACAGCCAGAAAATAAATAAAATAATGGGTATGATAATAATCCTTTTGCTTGGTTGTTTAACTGCTGCCTATGCGAATCAATCCCCTGCTTATAATCTTGCTCCCGGGAGTGTGAAGTTAACTTCTGAGGGGGATGAAGCGGGAATTAAAATCTGGTGGCGTCCCAATGCGGGAGAAAAATATGATGTGCAATATAAGGTGCTTAATGAGAGTGACAATATTATTGCTGCCCAAAATATAGAAGCTTCAATTAATGACGGACCCTATCATTCCCTTGATACCTGGGTCTGCTTTTTGTCTGAGGACAGCCAGGCCAATCCCCAGGATCCTGATAAGGTCAGGTTCCGAATTAGTCCAGGGGGCCTGGAAAATATACCGAACGGAGAACATAAACTCTGGATTTTTCCCAATACATCACACATACCCGACCATGCCGAGGGGAAACCATTATGGATTAAACTGAAGTTGGTTGTTGATATTAGCCCGGAAATAGCAATTGAAATCGAAAATAAAGATTTAAGGATGAATATCACCAACCCCACCCTAGAAGTTGATCCGGTCAGCACTGACTGGTATGTATACACCATAAATAATGTGCCGGCAACTGTAAATGTTTCTTTTGAGTCAGGGGGACTGGAATATGAAGGTAATGAGGATTTAAACCCGGAGAGCTTCTTCCGGTATCTAATAGAGGCCAAGGATGAAAAAATATATCTGGATTCTGGAAAACAATACACTTTTCATTCAGTTAATATTCCTCAACAATCTGATTTTTACGGTAAGCTTAGCTTAAAATACTTTCCGCGGGGTAAAGGGGACAATAATAACTGGTACGAGTTGAAGGCTGGAGAATATAGCGATGTTATTACCATAACCGTAAGTGAGGATGGGTAATAACAGAAAACCCAGCGAGAAAAGGCAAAAAAGAAATATAGATTAAACTGCATTATAATTAGGGTTTTCACTCCCAGTTCCAATTTTTGTCCTGGAAAAAGCCTGGCAGCTACAAATAGAGTGTTTTCAATCGCCAATATATCCAGGCCCGGAAGATAGGCATAACGAAAATCTTTTATTCGCCTCAACTAAAGCAGAGTTTTGGATAGGGGATTTAGCAAAATAATTGTGTCTTCACCCGGATTGGCGAGTTGGAGAAGGGACTTGGGAGAGATCCACAATAGTTTCTAGGGAGATACTGAAAAGGAGGTGAGAAAAAGGAATAATTTACGGTGGCTTCGCAGGATATGTCAGGACAGGTAGTTAAGGAGGAGTGGATTTTCCTAACTCATTGGAGGCAATGATCTGCCGTTTCCTAAATTGGTCACCAATGAAGCGACAGGGAGCCAGTGGTGAAACCGGCCAAAGAAGTAAAACCAATTAAAACCAATGAGGAGGTTTTTTAAAATGAAAAGACTGGGAATTATAATGGTAGCGATTGTTTTGGTTATGGGGTTAAGTGCAGCAGCAATGGCTGATGATGTTTTTCAAATGGAGGAAATCACAATTAATGTAACAGCACAAAAACATGCTGTTTTGACAGTTGGTGATACAGAATTAAACTTAAATCCAGATCCAGAAGCCTTTCTGGCTGGGGAAGAAACCCAAGTAATAGCTGATACTACTATTTCAGCTTATGCAAATTTTAGCGCAAAATTAAGTTTTGACTCAGAGGGTTTTTATGTAACAGGTCCTTATATCCCCCATGATGATATAATTACCTATCAATTTGGTAGTCTTGAGTTTGCTGCTGGGGAGGGCAATTCCATTTTGACTGTGGGTGCTTTGGGTCAAGATGATGTTGATTTTAAGGTTATATTTGATTGGGATAAGTTAGAGGATGAAGGTTGGGATTGGTATAATGTTATGGCAAATGAATACAGCGACACTATTACAGTAACGATTGAAGATTATTAATTAAGGGTTTTCTTTTCCCCTTTTTTTAACTGATTATCAAAGAAACTGCAGGGGATAAACTGTGAAAAGCGAAAAAAGAAAACCAATGGTGAATTGTGGAAAGGAGAGTAAATGAAAAACTTAGGCATTCCAGTTTTGTTACTGGTTCTGGTAATGGCCGTAAGCAGTACAGGTATCGCTGAGACTTACGGTTTAGGGCAAGAAAAAAGTGTAGGTGTTGAGATAACTATTGGCGGGTATGCGGAATTAAATCTGCCAGACACCTTAAGTTTAGATATTAAATGGGGAGAGCCCTTTGAGCAATATGAAATTAGTTCTTTTGATTACAAAGTAAACTGTGATGTAAATGTAGAAGTTAGCTCACCTGGTTTTAGTAATGAATTAGATGGATGGATTGAATATAGACTTGAAAGCTTCAATGAAAATGTGTCTACCCTAGGAAGCATTAAGCCTGGTGAGAGCGATACATTTACAGTATATTATGATGGCAAGGGATCGGGAACCCTTTCTTTTCAGGTAATAATTGAGGATATTCCAGGAAACTGGTATGAGGTAGAAGCTAAAGGTTCAGAGGACCCTTATACAGATACAATAACCTGGACCGTTACAGCTACTGAATAAGTAACAAAATTGTTTCAGTAGGTGATTGCTACGGAAGGGAGTGATCACGAAATTAAAAAAACCCATGGAATATACGCCTTAGTTTTGATGGTTATAATTCTTGTATCAGCACCTCCTGTTTTTTGCGCCAATATTTTTGATTATGGAGAAATAGAAGTTAAAGTTAATGTAGAACCGTATGGTGTTATGGATATTATTGGAGAAGATCTATTTGTTGACGATTTAGAAGGGGAAGCAGGACTCTATATTTCGGATGGGAGACAGGTTAAGAGTTATGCCTTGGGACTTTGGGATCTAAAAGATGCAGACATTGTCAACCACGAAGGACCTAGATATGGTATAATATTCCAGCTTTATTCGAATTGTGACCTAAAAGTGGAGATAGCGTATGACAATAATGAATGGGAGCCTAAATTGAATTCCCCGAACGCTTTCCTAATATTCGAGCACTGGAGTCCCTATGACCATCTGGGAACAATTAATGGGAACCATCCTGAAGGAGAGAACCAAGACAATGTAACCTTTACCCATCCTGCCAATTCTGAACAAAACGAATATAAAATTGGCGGGGCCCTATATATTGAAAATATAGGCCAGCAGGAAGCAGGAACTTACAGCAACACCATAACAATAACCATAAGCCAGGACAGCGAAGAAAATGATAACTAATTAGTGTAAGGAATCAGGGAGGCAAGGGAGGGGCATTTTCTATGCCCCTTCCATCCCTTTTCTTTAGAGTTAAACATGTTTTGGAGGAGGTGTTTTTTTGCATTTTAAAAGAGTTCTTTTTCCGCTATTGATCGCCCTAATATTCTTAATTAATGGTTCTGTACAGGCAGTTGGGGTCCGTCCCCTGGTTATTGATCTGCAGATGAGTCCGGGAGATACCATGCCCTTTGAACTCATTCTTACCCCTGAACCTGTGCAAAGGGTGGTCAATTTTACCCTTTTTGAGCCCAGGCAGGTAATTTCCGGGGGACTGGAATACCGGGAGGGGGATCCTGAGGAGTTTCCCCCGGTGGAATGGGTAGAAATCCCCCAGGAAGTGGAAGTTCCGCCGGGTGAAGAAACAAAGGTAGAGGGAATGGTCCGGGTCCCCTTTGATGCTGCAGGTTCCAATACAGTCGTAGTTATGGTTGAACCGGCCGTGGAAGAGGCGGAAACGGGGATCACTTTCCGGGTAAGGTATGCAGTGCGGATCAATATTGATGTGGACCGGCCCGGTTTGCGGCCCCAGGCCCAGGTTTTGGATTTTGATCTCCAGGCTGACGAGGAAAAACAGCCCCTGGTTCAAATTAATCTTTTAAATCCATCGCCCCTGCGCTACATGGCCAGCGGGGAGGTGACCATCAGGGATGAAGGAAGGAGACTGGTGGAGCGGGTGCTGCTTAATTCTCCGGCTGCTGCTCAGGCCAACCGCACTGAAACCAGGATATATCCCGGGGCGGAGGTCCAATTTCTGGGGAGTATCACCGAACCCTTATACCCCGGAGAATATGAGTTAAGGCTCTTTTTACGTTATGCTGACGGCAGGCAGGTTATCCAGTCCCAGCAGGTTCAGATAACCGGTGATGAATTTGATCAGGAAGGTCATATGGACATAATCAGGTTAAACCCGGAGGAGCTGCAGGCTCAAATGCGGGCAGGAAGCTCCACCAGCCAGGTTATCCAGATGGATAACCGGACCCCGGATAATCTGCAGGTAAATTTTGCTGCCCGGCCGATCAGGGCCGATTATTCCCACTGTATTTTTGAATTTATTAACCTGGAGATGCGGGGAGAAACGGTACTAACCCTTGCTCCGCACAGGTCGGGGAGATCCGTCCTTACAGTGCGGGCCCCCCGGGAAATAGAAGAGGGAGGATATTACGGTTTCCTGGAGGTTGTTGCCCTGTCCGAAGAAGGGGAGCAGCTGGAAAAAAAGGAAATTGAACTGGAAGTCCTGGTGGGTGAAGATCACGAGTATAAAGTTGAGTTTTTAAATCTTGAAGTCCAGCAGTTTGCGGATGAATTTGTATTCAGTGCCACGGTGCAGAATGAAGGGAGAACCCACCTGGCTCCCCAGGCCCGCATCTATCTCCGCAATGAAGAAGGAGCAGTTCAAAGAACAATAAGGTTGAATCTTCAGGAAGATGAAGGCAGAATTTTACCGGGAATGACCGGTCTTTTAGTTAACGAAGTTAGGGATTTGGAACCGGGAAAATATACTGCGGATATCAGCATTGAATACGGGGGAGAAGAACTGGCCGCTGCTGAAATTCCCCTGAATATTTCGCAAAATGAGGAGGAATAAAGGTGAAGAAATCCGGGTTCTTAATAATAATTCTTGTAATGGTTTTTATTTCTTCTCCAATGGTAAGGGGGGATGCAGAGCCTGTAGTAAACACCATGTTTTTTCATACCGATATTCGTGAAGCCCTGGATGAAATCTCTCTACAAACCGGAGTAAACATAATTTATGATGATAGTGTTCGAGGAACAGTTTCCCTGGATCTGGAGGATGTCCCCCTGGAGGAGGCTCTGCGCAGGGTTTTAATTGGCCAGGGCATTTCTTTTAGAAAAATAGATGATTTTTATCTTGTTGGAATGCCCGATCCTCGTTCTCCAGCTTTTCAGGAGATTGCGGAAAGTGAAACTTTCCGGGTGGAATATATCAGCGTGAATGATGCTTTAGATTTACTGCCCGCATTTTATGATCAGTTCCTCCAGGCCAGTACAACTCTGGAAAGAATCACAATAACCGCAACTCCGGAAATAATTGAAAGTTTCCAGGAAGACCTGGAAAGAATAGATCAAAGAGAGCCCCAGGTCAAGCTGCAGATGGTGGTCACTGAAGTATCCAAGGAGGCCATGCAGGAACTGGGAGCTGACTTTTTAAATTTTTCCTTTGATATAGAGGAGACTATCGAAGATCCCTGGGAAATGTTTTTGGGTATGGCCAGGGGAATTGTTACCCTGGAAACCGATGTCTTTGGGCAGTTTTTGACCGAACTGAAACTCCTGGAAAGGGATAAAAAAGCGGAAATTGCGGCTGACCCCTGGGTTATTGTATCCAACCGGGAAACCGCCAGCCTTTTTGTCGGAGAGGAGCAGGTTCTGATCCTGGAACCGGAAGAAGCCGCGGCCAGGGTGGAAAGGATTGACGTAGGGGTGGAGCTGGAAATAACGCCGCGGGTGGTTAATAATGAAGAGGTCCAGGTTATTTTCTCCCCCAAAATCAGCCATTTTTCCGAAGAAGGAGATCGGGGCTTTAAGGTGCGGAGAAGCGAACTGGATACCACGGTATATGCTAAAACAGGTCAAACTTTAATGCTGGCCGGTATCACCGTTGAGAGCCATCAGGATTCTGGATCTGGAGTTCCAATATTGAGGAGAATTCCTATTTTACGGTGGCTCTTTGGACAGACCAGGGAAGTTGTCGAAGAAAGAGAACTACTGATCTTTATAACTCCAGAAATCTGGTAAGGGGGGAGAAAATTGGTTCGCAAAATTGCCCTTTTATTCATTTTACTCCTGATAGTTTTTACCCCGGGAACTATTCAGGGCGCCGAATTTAATAATCCTTCTCCCGAAGATCAGGTTGTTTATTATCTTCAGGTTGTGGAACTGGATGCCCGGGATGTCAGGGAGCTGGGCCTGGAAGAAATAACATTACCCGACCGGGGATTTGGGATTTCTTATGGAGAAGAAATTTTACAGGTTATGGCCGGGGGCTTTCCCGGACTGCTGCGGGCTGTGGGAAAGGTAGAGAGGAATGAGATAATTCAGATATCCCGTCCCCGCCTGGAGACAGTTGTGGGCCGGTCTGCAGGAATAAACTTTTTGGAAGAAGAGTTCTCCTATACAGAGGCAGGAAGCACTCTAAGTGGAATTGAACTTTTTATAGAACCCGTTTCCCGCAAAGGGGAAGAAGTCCTATCCAGGATCAGCTTTGCCAGCCATCCCCGCACAGCAGAACTGGATACGGAGATCTGGGTTGGCCCGGAGTGGCAGCCCCTGGGAATAGTAACCAGGGTCTTTGAATATGAAACCGCCTCTTTAAACTTCAAACGAAGTCAAACCAGCGAGAGGTATTTAGCCTTTTATGTGGCCTCTGGGCCCCCATCCACTCCAGAGCCAGGGAGCCAGATGGTAAGTGCCGGAAATATTGACGGCTTAAATTCCTTCCTGCTGGAAAAGGATGCCCCGAGGAGAGCCAGCTCAATTTATGGTTCGGTATCCTATGATGGAACCTGGATCCATGGGGGCTGGGAGATGGACTGGTGGGCTGGGGACACCACTGTTGTGCAGGTGGAAGGCTGGATGGGAAGAGATCACCGCTACAGCCTGGGAGTTGAGCAAGAGGTTTACCGGGACAGCTTTCGTTTTGGAGCCCATGTAAAAAAAGTGGGCAGAGATCGCCCCTATTTGCTGGCCCTGGGAGTTAGCGACCGGGTGGATATTGGACAATACCTGCAATTGAAAGCAGGTTTTTACCCCATAATGATTGATTTCTTCACCCGTCAGAATCACTCTCCCTACTGGTGGGTGGGAGCAGGGCTGGCTACGGACTGGGCTTCCTTATCGGTGAAGTACCTGACAATGGGAGAAACCCAAGAAATTTATGGCCGGCTGGGAATTATGCCTGACGATCCGGTAGCAGTAGCCCTTGATTACCGGACTGATATTGATTCTTTCCATGCTATTGGAATTGGACTCTGGCTGGATCTTACTGGTTTATATTAATTTTTGCCTTTCTGGAGTTTCCGCAACAACCCTGGTTTCCCCCGCGGAAAAATCAGGGTTGTTTGCTTTTTTTGACCCCGGAGAAGTGGGCATAATTATCTGTCCAATTTTCCGGTTGGGCAAAAAGTTCTCCCCATTAAGACCTGTCCGGTAACCCCAATATCTCCTGGACAAAAGCCCCAATCGGATTTGGGGCAATAATAATTGGGGTTAGCTAAAAAGAAAAAGGGCCAGAGGGTATCTGGCTCCAATTGTTTGATTATCATTACCTGGATTTTGATATCCAGGGGACCGGACTATTTCACAACTTTTATTTCCCCGATGTTTGTGGTTATTTTTTGATTTCCATTATTTTGCCTGCTGGGGGATTGGGCAGGAAAACTAAGGGGTGGTGGTCGGGGAGATAGATTCTGGCAAAAAACCCGGTATAAACCGGGCTTGATAAACTAATCAGGGAGTAAAGTCCCCAAGGAATACTTAAAAGAGGAAGGCTCCCATAACCGAAAATATTGTTCCCAATACCCAGAAAAAGATAATCAAAATAGAAGCTCGCAGGCGGGAAAGGCCCGCCACCCGGTGCAGCCCCATTCCCAGGAGAAAAAGGGTCAAGAGATAAATAATATTGAACCTTTCCAATAAGGCTCCCAGGGGCGAATAGAGGCGGTCCTGATAGTCCAGGATAAAAGCGGGACTCAGGGTTATCAGGTGTCCGGTAAGAACCAGTCCGGCGGTCCGAATCAGGTTGCCCAGCAGCGGAATAAACTGGATGTAACCGGTGAGGGACAGGAGATGGCGATAGCTTGTTTTGCTGCCCAGTATTCGGGTAAAGATTAAGTACAGCAGACCCATTAACAGCCAGCCCAGGAGGGCCGCGATGGACTGGGTAAAAAGGGATAGATAACGGGGCAGGGGCATGGGGTAAATATCATAGATCTGCTGGGT
>SL_5KL_010_SEDDRAFT_10002032_pt1 | contig 11624 bp, 7 predicted proteins | sample SodLakKL_010_SED_FD_9118 | JGI IMG/M metagenome (IMG submission 9118)
CTTATTATACTATGACGACTTTTGACAGTCTACAATTGACAAAGCCCATTTTGCAGGCTTTAAAGAGCAAAGGCTATACGCATACTACGCCGGTTCAGGCAGAGGCCATACCGCACATTCTAGAAGGAAGGGATATTTTTGGCAGTGCCCGCACAGGCACTGGTAAAACAGCGGCATTCGCCCTGCCACTGATACAGCTCCTAAGTGAAAAGCAAAACAACTCCAAACATCCCAGAGCACTGATGATAGCACCCACCAGGGAACTGGCACAACAAATCAGTGAAAGCATCCGTGCATATGGAAAACATTCCCGAATAAGACAAACGGTCATTTTCGGAGGCGTGTCGCAGCAGCCACAAGTAACGGCCCTGCGCAAAGGGGTTGATGTTGTTGTAGCAACTCCGGGAAGGCTTCTGGACCTTATCAATCAGAAACACCTGAGCCTTCACGCCGTGGAGCACCTGGTGCTGGATGAGGCCGACAGGATGCTCGACATGGGATTCATCCACGACATCAAACGCATTTGTGCACTTCTGCCAGCTAAGAGGCAATCGTTACTTTTCTCGGCTACCCTATCTCCCGAGATAAAAAAGCTGGCTGCCAGTCTGCTCACCAACCCGGTAAGCATAGACATTGAACCCGACCATACCCTCGACACATATACCCGTGAGCAGGTATACTTTATTGATAAGTCATCCAAAACCAGTTTGCTACAACATCTAGTCGTAGAAGAAGGCATTGAACGTTCCCTGGTGTTTACACGTACCCGCAGAGGAGCAGACAGGCTGGTAAAGGCCCTTGCGAAAAAAGGGATCATGGCTAAGGCCATCCACGGTGACAAATCGCAAAATCAGCGGCTCAGCGCCCTCAATCAGTTCAAAAGCCGGAAGCTGAGCATGCTTGTAGCCACAGACGTAGCATCCCGTGGAATCGATGTCCAGGACCTTTCGCACGTGATCAATTACGACCTGCCCGACCAGACCGAAACCTATACCCATCGCATTGGCCGGACAGCCAGGGCAGGACAGGACGGTACAGCCTACTCTTTTTGCAGTCCTGATGAAAAAGTCTATCTCAAAGACATTCAAAAATTTACGGGAAAAAGCATCCAGGTAGGAGAACACCCCTATGCAGGCGTATCAACGTCAAACGAAAACCAAAAAAATATCAGACCTGGCAAAAAACGCCGAAGAGGATACAAACCAGCCACTACCATGAGTAAATAATGAAGCGGCCTTTCTTTCTTTTCAAAAACAATAAAGTTAAATATATCAACCCGTGAAATATTTAACTTTATTTGTGTTTAAAAGTGATTAATTGTCAGTTAATTTGAATACTTTTATACTATCACAACATAAGAAAAATCACAAATGAGAGAATTAAGAATAGGCAACTTCCGTATCCCGGTTCCCATAATACAGGGCGGCATGGGTGTTGGCATATCATTGTCAGGCCTGGCCGTAGCCGTGGCAAACCAGGGCGGTGTCGGAGTTATTTCTGCTGCCGGCCTGAGCTTTGTTCATAAAAACCCGACCCTTGACTATATAGAAGCCAATATCGAAGGGTTGAAAACAGAGCTGCGGCGTGCAAAAGAGAAAACCAAAGGCATCATTGGAGTTAACATCATGGTAGCCATGTCAAACTTTGCAGATATGGTAAAAACCGCCATTGCAGAAAAGGCTGATGTGATTTTCTCCGGGGCAGGGCTTCCCATAGGATTGCCGGGCTTTTTAACACCCGGGAGTCAGACTAAGCTTGTACCCATAGTTTCCTCCGGCAAGGCAGCCAGGCTGATCTGCGCAAAATGGAAATCAGCCTATGATTACCTTCCTGATGCCATTGTCGTGGAAGGCCCTAAAGCGGGCGGTCATCTGGGTTTTAAAAACAACCAGATTGAGGATGCAGCCTATGCTCTGGAAGAACTTGTTCCCGCCGTGGTCAGCGAGGTAAAAGTGTTTGAAGACAAATACCAGGTGGAGATCCCGGTGATTGCCGGAGGGGGTATATATTCAGGAGCTGACATCTACAATATCTTTCAGCAAGGCGCCAAAGGGGTGCAAATAGGTACCCGTTTTGTAACTACTGAAGAGTGCGATGCTTCCATGGGCTTTAAACAAGCGTACATTGATGCCACCGAAAAGGACATTGACATTATTCAGAGTCCGGTGGGCATGCCCGGACGAGCTGTAAACAACAGTTTTATTGAGAAAATCAAGAGCGGGCTTAAACGGCCTATTAAGTGTCCGTTCAAGTGCATTCACACCTGTGATGTATCCAGCAGTCCCTATTGCATTATCAACGCGCTTTACAACGCCTACAGGGGTAACATGAAAAGCGGCTATGCCTTCGCAGGCACAAATGCCTACCTGGCCACAAAGATCACTACTGTCAAGGAAGTATTCCAGGATCTTTCAGATGGATTCAGGTCCGCGATGAACCTGTCCAGCCCTCCAGAAAAGCTGTAAAAACTCTTCTGCTTCACGGGCATCCAGTGTACTGTTTGACAACCAGGCCCACAAACTGGTTTTTAATTCTTCTGATGATAAAGGTGTGTCCACAGGGATAAAGCCTTTTTCAACAAGGTAGTTTTCCAGCTGATCTGCCTTGCTCGTCTGAAAACGGGGAACCTCCCTGTTTCTCAGCGCCTCAACCAAAGCCACGGGGTCGCCATTCAACTCCTGCAGCTTTTCATTTACTTTTTCCATGAAGGCATCACCCACCGCATCGCTGTCTGCCAGCACGGCGCGGTCAATGGGTCTTGCACGTCCCTGCCTGTACAACTCCAGGAAGTATGACAGGAGTTTTGCTTTTTCCCGCATCTTCCGTACCTCTTCATCGCTTGCTCCGGGAATTTTACCCTGCTGGCGAAGAAACTGATTAAGCTGCCCCCAATACACGATATGTTTTTTCAAACACTGATAAATGAAAGCCGTATCCGTTGTCAGGTACCAGATGTGCAGCTGAGACACCTGATCCCGCATAAGGTCAAAGCGAGGCACACCGATCTCCTTACTGTATTCGTCATGGCTCATTGCTCCGGGCTCCGGCACCTGGTCGCCAGGAAAGTTCAATGACAAATCCCGGCTTGTGAGGGTTATCACATCATCCCCATCGGCCGTTTTACCGGTTAAAAAGATATGCTTTCCACGCACATCAGGATGAGCATCTAAAAAACCATCCCATTTTGCCAGCTCATCTCCCTGGGCGGTAAAATAAAACACCTGTCTGCCTTCGGTACTTATGGTTGCCAGCGCCTCCATGATCGCTTCAGAGCGCATGTCGTCGCTGTTGGCAAAAAGTTCATCGGCCAGTATGGGAGGCTTTACTGTATGTTCCTGTGATTCAATATAAGAAAGGCGCACGGCCAGCAACAATTGGATACGCGTACCGGTTGACAGCTGGTCAAGCCCCTGGTTTACCTGCTGCACATTGTCAAATGCAATAAAAGCATGCTGCTCCCTCGTATCGAGTTTTAGTGTATACCGGCCCTGGGTAATTTGCGAAAAAAGCCGGTCCGCATGCTTGATCACGGCAGGCCGGTCCTTTTGCTCGCTCTCCTTTGCTATGTGCCGGGCCACGATATCGCCTGTGATCGAAGAGAGGTTTTTATGATATATTTCCTCAAGCGGATTGAGGCTTTCTTCCATGGCAAGCAGAGCATCTTCCAGGTCTGAGCCCTGCATGGTAATTTTTATCTGACCTTTAATCTCACTGATCTCCTTCCTGAGTTCCTCGGCACGTGCACCTTCCTCAGCATGCCGGTCAGCTTCCTTTTTCGCTTCTTCAACCGGAAGGGAAAGCAAATCTTGCTCACTTTCCCTGAACATAGTGTATTTTTGCAACTCTGCCCGTATGATCTGCTCGCGATTCTCGGCAAAATCCATCTCTTTTCGTGCTTCCGTGAAAGCGTCAAATTGTTGATATAAAATCTCAAGTTGCTGATAGTCGCCGTCGTCAAGTGCCAGGCGCTCATATATCCTGGCTCTGCGGCCCAGGCTTGCCTTGATCTTTTCTTCTTCCAGCCTGATCTTTTCTTTGGCATTGCGGATGCCCCTGGCAGCCTGTTGCCTCACCTCCTCCTGTTCTGCAAGCTCCCTGATCGCCGCGGCAGCCGATCTGCTGTCTTCCACTTTCCGATCACGAAATGATTCCAGAAGTTGATTGATCGCCCCGATCTCATCCTGAAATTGCTTCTCAAGCACTTGCCTGCGAGCCTTCAGCTCTTCCAGCCTTGTCCGGTTTTCCTGCCACTTATACACTGCTTCCAAAAAAAACGCGAGAGCACTCTGGGTTTTAAGGTTTTCTGAGGGAATATCCGGTACAACGCCCACCCGAGCCATTAGTTGTTCGCGCTTCTCCTCTATCTCCCTGATCCGTGGCAACAGTGCCTTAAGATCGTCACTTCGTTGATGCAACCGCTGCTCCAAACGCTGTTTCTTGTGTGCGACTTCAAGTTGTCTCACAAGGTCATCTATTCGCTGGGTGACATCTTTTATGNTCCAGGTTTCAGGTACCGGCANTCCCGTCTGCTCATAATCTTGCTTTCTTACCTCTGGCTGACGCTGTTTTGCCTCTTTTAAGCCAAGTATAAAAACCCCTGCCATCAAAACAATACCGGCCAACGCATACCATCCGAAAGGAATGGCTGCCAGCAGGGAAGCAAGCCCAAGAGCTGCCAGCAAATAATACCACCGGGGCGCCACCCCAAAGGTGCTTTGCGCCTCATGCAACCACTTTGATAGCGTACTGATGCCTTCCTGCAGAATTGCTGCATCAGCATCCTGGAAATCAGCAAGTTCAGCTTTCAAATTTGACACCTCTGTTTCAATGAAATGCTTTTCACTTTCAAGCTGATGATATTCCCGCATATATTTGTGCAGATCGCCGGTATCCTTCAGGCTGATCCCTTCCCAATCAACCTGGTCCAATTCCGGGTCAACATGTTTTACTGACTTTTCAAGAGCCTCCCGGGCAGCAGCTGTATCCTCCAGGTTTTTTTCAAGTTTCTGCTCATAGGATGCTGCAAGTTGCTGTCTTTGCTCCAGTTCATACAACACTTCCTTTTGCACGCCTTCCCCGGGGAGGGGTACCTGTTTCAACTCTTCCTCATTCTGTTGTTTTTCCCGCAATGCCGCTGCCTTGCGTTCCTCCGCCTTCATAATGTCTTCATCCAGGTCATCAACCTGCTGTTTTTCGCTCCCTGTAAACTTCTCCAGCTTATCTGAAAAGCCGGCAACGTGTCGCTGTTTGTGTTCCAAAACTATCCTGGCTTCCAGGTACTGCACCAGTTTTTCATACATTTCCTGGTGGGAAAGTGAATCCAGTGCGTTCCTGAGCTCCTCGCCGAGCACAGCCAGACGATCCTCCTCGCGTTTAAGCCTTTCCTGCCTTGCCTTGATTTCCCTTACATTATTTTCCGCTTTCCTGAAGTTCTTGTATTCCGCGATTGTAGCCCTTTTTACACCCCCATTATAGTCGAGTTGGCTAACAGACCATTCCAGGTCGTAACCACCTGCCATCTGGCGAATGATATCCCTGGCAATATGCGTATCGCTGTCTGAGACCAGCTTGTGCATGGCAAGGTAATACATGCCGGCCANCTCNGCCGGCGGCAAGGGNGGCAATTCCTGCATGCCCTGAAGNTGTTCCACCTNGCGGTGACGNTCATCCTGGTGAATGACCCAGCTATCCTTTTCAATGTGGATCTTCATCCGTGCTTTGGCCCCTGCTTTTCCCCTTGCCCATAGCATGTCGCCGATCAGCCTGGCAGCAGAGCTTTTCCCGGAGGCATTCGGACCGGCCACGATATTGATATGCCTGGCAAGGCCCGTAAAGGCACCCCTGTCGATGCCGCGGGGCATTCCAGGCAGCCTGGTGACCTCAAGTTCCTCGATAAGCAAAGGTTTTTTGTGGGTCATAGTTGCAGGATAATTAGTGTTGTGGCGTGTCTTTGTGTCTGAGCATATGGCTTAGCAGTCTTTTGCTCTCCTGCAGGATGTGTGCAAGCCCCTCCTCCCGGGTTGTCCCAGGCAAACGTTCTGCCTGGCGCAGGGGAGCATAAGTGTCGGCCACATTCAGCTGGCCTGCCTTACGCTGCCATGCATCAAGCATCTCCTCTACCAGTTCATTGCCGGCCTCTTTCTCAATACTGAGAATAACCCTGGCCAGCCGGCCTGCAACAGAGGCTTGGGCAGACAGCTCATGCAGATCCCCGAGAGCTGGTTCGACCGTATGGTGAACCTTGCGGATGCTGACAACTGTGTTGCCGGCAGACTGAGAAAAATCAAGACTTTCAGTGGCCCAGGCATAAATGTCCTCAGGCTTTTCGTGATGGCCCTTCAGCCGTAAGGTAAAGATCAGGTGCTTCGTATCATCCAACTCCTCTGCCAGGCGATCCATTTGAATGTCCAGCATTTTGTTGAGCTCCGCACGAAAATCATCGCCAGACATGCCCTCCTGCAATTCTATCGCCACATCTTCATAGCGGGCAGCTGACATAGGCAATGTTTCGTGCCGGATGTCATGTTTACCATGGATGGTAAACAGCATCGGTCCATGAAGGCCTGGCTCGGCAGCACTCAGGGCGTGTGGCGATCCCGGATAAGCAACAATGGGGGTGTCATCTCCATAAAAGTCAGGCTTATGAATATGCCCAAGCAGCCAAAGGTTAAGAGGATGCTGTCTCAGGTCTGCCAGGCGGAATGGAGCATATCGGCTTTCCCGCATGTTAAGATCCCCATGCAAAATACCAATATTCAGTGCATCCTGACGGATATCCCCGGATATGGCGTCAAAAGAAAGCAGCGGATTATAGGAAATATGCCTTTGGGGGAACGACCAGCCGGCCAGCCCGATATCCAGGTCTTTTATGCGCAGGTTGATGTATTCCCACTGGCCATCCTTGCCCAGGAGGTGCACATTCTTCCATTGCCTGTGAGCAACGAGCTGTGGCAACACCTCGTAATCATGGTTTCCGGCAACCATCACTACCGGAACGCCTGCATTGGAAAGCCTGTCGAAGCCTTCCTGGAGCGGGCCAAGCGCCTCAAAATAGCGGTTGTCCTCATCCACAATATCACCCGAAAGCAAAAACAAATCAACAGGTGTCCGCACAGCATAATCTACCATATTGTTCCAGGTAAAAGCAGCAGAAGCTACTGCCTGATCATGATGCAGATCAGCAGATTTGCGGCCAAGGTGGAGGTCTGATGCAGCTAGAATTTTTAAAGGCATTGGGATCAGGCTTTCTTACCACAATAATACAAAAGATTTGCGGAAAACCTGTGACAAATACGTCCCAAACAAATACAATATAAAGAATGTTAATTAATTGTGGTTAATCTGATTATGTAATATATTTGAATAAAACTAAACCAGTTCAAATGTCTGGATATGATCAAATAGGGCATAGCCTCATGCTTAAAATAGAAAAAGTGCTGTGTGTTTAATATCTTTTTTATGTATTAGTAATCACCAAAAAGAGGAGGAAAAATTATGATAGGAATGAACTTTATAAGTTTTTTAATACTATTGATCATCAGTATTGTGATCGCTGCAATCATGCATTACGGTTTTAAGTATCAAATCAGGTCCGGTTTTGATTCATTTGTTTCCAAAGTGATTTTTGGATGGATAGGAGCCTGGCTTGGTTCACCTGTTTTTGGTCACTGGTTTTCTGGCCTGGCATATGAAAATGTTTACATCATACCAGCTATTCTGGGTTGCCTGGCATTATTAATCGTACTGGGTGACCTGGCTTTGACTTTTAAAAAAGTAGAGGAAAAAGCCAAAACTGAATAAACCACAAATAACTAATGACCACCTGTTATCCGACTACCACACAGCACTTTTTTCTTTCCTACGCTACAATTCTATTCTGGACCATCCTTTTGCGAACAACCTCCGCTAAACCTTCCGGCAACTAATTTGTTGTATTAATGAGGATAACGTCTTTACCTCCACGGAGATAATCATCACCCACGTATTATACCTCTGCGAGCTTCAGCGAAATCCTCAGCGAGCCTCTGCGGGAACCAAAAAACCACCAAGATCATAAGCAAAATAACTGACTAATTACATTTTGCAAAATTACAAACAGATGCAAAACATTGCCATAATCGGTGCAAGCTCAGGAATTGGCCTTGCACTTGCAAAAATGCTTGAAAAAGACCATATCATTTATGCCTTTTCCCGCAATCGCGGGGAATTACCGGATTCGGAAAACATCATCTGGCAGGAGCTGGATGCAACCGGTGAGCTCAGTTTCGCCAACCTGCCGGACCAACTGCACGGCCTGGTATACTGCCCGGGAAGCATTACGCTGAAACCCGTCAGGGGACTTAAACCCGATCAAATCCAAAAGGATTTTGAGTTAAACGCGCTTGCGGCGTTTAAAACAGTGCAGGCACTCTATAAGCCCCTGATGGCATCAGGGACAGCCTCCGTAGTAATGTTCAGCACCGTAGCGGTGTCGCAGGGTATGCCCTATCACGCCTCCGTGGCAATGGCCAAAGGTGCCGTGGAAGGCCTTGTTCGCAGCCTCGCAGCAGAACTCGCACCCAAAGTCCGGGTGAATGCCATTGCACCCTCCTTAACAGACACCTCGCTTGCAGAACGACTCCTGGGAACGGACGAAAGGCGTGAGGCCGCAGCAGGCAGGCACCCGATGAAACGGGTGGGCGAACCCGAAGACATCGCAGCCATGGCCAGGTACCTCCTCAGCAAGGAAGCATCATGGATCACAGGCCAGATCCTTCACGTAGACGGAGGAATGTCCTCCATTAAAACCGGATAACACTTAACAAATGGACAGCCCACTAAAGCATACCACTCCGGTTATCAACTTTAACCTTTCGTCCTTTGGTTTTTTGTTGTTATGTCAATTCTTTTTTTCGACTTTTCGACCTTTTGTCCTTTTGTCATTTAGTCTTTTTGTCATTTTGTCATTTTGTCATTTAGTCATTTAGTCCTTTAATAATGCAACAACTGCAAAAAATAATCTTCCTGCTGCTGATGGCCATAACCATCACCAGCTTTTCCCAAACCCTTCGAGACATGCAAATCAACACAAAACCCAACGATCCTGGCTCATACCCCATCGCAAGAGACGATGAGGCATGGAAAGAGCAGCTGACCCCGGAGCAATATTATATCTTACGACAGTCGGGTACAGAGAGGCCCTTCACCGGAAAGTACAACGATAATAACAGGGAGGGCATCTATTTCTCAGCTGCCACCGGCCAGCCCTTGTTTTACTCGGAATCCAAGTTTGACAGCGGTTGCGGGTGGCCCAGTTTCTTCGAGCCGATTACCGAAAACGCTATATATTACCGCAAGGACACTTCCCACGGCATGATCCGCACAGAGATCATTGACTCGGGAAGTGGGTCCCATCTTGGACACGTTTTTGACGACGGTCCGCCCCCCACGGGGCTTCGGTACTGCTTGAACAGTGAAGCCATGCTATTCGTACCCAGGGGCGGCGAACTTCCTGGGCTGGTGAAAGATTATATGAGTGAATACGCAACCGAAGAAGAGAAGAAGGTAGTCCGAAAGATCCTGTGAAATTTGTATATTTGAGGCGTTGTTATTCCTAAAACCCTGAAATACAAAGTCTTCTTTATGCAACTTTCTTTACTTAAAACATTCACAATCCTTATCCTTGCTTTTTTATTTATCCCCAATCCTGGCATTGCCGAAGAAAGGCACCACCGGGTAGAGGTAAACCTGGATGACCGGCCCCTGATTGAAGTGGCGGAAACCGGTATTTCCATGGATATTGCCAGCCTGCGACCTGGGGTATCCTTCCTGGCAGAACTCTCCGATGCGGAGCTGCGGTCGCTTTCTGATGCCGGGTTCACCTACGAAGTGCTCATCGAAGACATGAGCGCTTATTACCAGGAGCGCAACAGGGGATTCGACATCGATGAGTTTAACCGGACCATGGGTACGCGCGACAACGGAACCCCCTACCCCACACCGGAAAACTTCAGCCTGGGCTCTATGGGCGGTTTTCACACCAACAGCGAAGCCATGGATGACCTCGATGACATGCGCGACCTGTTTCCAAACCTCATCTCAGAGAGAATGGTGATAGGCGAAACCACCACCATCGAAGACCGCAATGTTTACTACGTGCGCATCTCCAATGATCCCGACGTGGAGCAAGACAAACCCAAAGTGCTTTACACAGCCCTTACCCATGCACGCGAACCCGCATCCCTGCAGCAAATGCTTTTCCAGATGTGGTATCTGCTGGAAAACTACGACAGTGACCCGGAGATTCAATACCTCATCGATAACATGGAGATGTATTTTGTGCCGGTGGTAAACCCCGACGGCTATGTCTATTGCGAAACCACCCATCCCAATGGCGGTTCCATGCACCGGAAAAACATGAGAGTAAATAACGATGGCAGCATCGGCGTGGATCTCAACAGAAACTTCGGCTACAAGTGGGGCCACGACAACAATGGCTCATCACCCTTTCCATCCCAGCAAACCTACCGCGGCACAGCTCCTTTTTCCGAACCAGAAACCCAGCTGCAAAAGGCGCTGGCTGAAACATACGATTTTAAACTGGCCCTCAACAACCATACATTCAGCGACCTGCTCATATATCCCTGGGGGTACAACGACCAGTTAACGCCCGACGGGGATATCTTTATCGAATATGCCGACTACATGACACGCGAAAATGGGTACGTGTACGGAACATGCTACGAAACCCTCGGATACTTCGCAAACGGCGTTTCCGATGACTGGTTTTACGGGGAACAGGATACCAAAGACAAGGTGTTCGCCTTTACCCCGGAAGCCGGCAGCCCCGCCGACGGATTCTGGCCAGCCATCCACCGCATCGAAGAGATCTGCGCAGGACATACCCATATGAACCTGGGGCTGGCACGACTGGCACTGGAATATGCCTTGCTTACCGACCTTAGCGGCGACTACATTGCCGAACGCACCACATATATCCCGTTTGAAATAATCAACCTGGGACAAAGCAGCCCGGCCGACTTTACGGTTTCACTCATCCCTGTCAGCAATAACATTACAGAAGCAGGAGAACCTGTTGCATTCCACAATATGGAGGTGCTTGACCAGGAAAACGGAAGCGTCAGTATGGAGTTACATCCATCCATCAACACAGGCGATGAGATTACCTTCGTGCTTTCGCTCGACAACGGCACTTTCGCCTGGAACGACACCATCACAAAATATTATGGTCAGCCGGAAATCGTTTTTCACGATTCAGCAGAAAACATGGACAACTGGAACACAGACAACTGGGGCCTCTGTACCCAACATTATTATTCTGCTCCCTCCTCATTTGCCGACAGCCCGGGCAGCGACTACAACAATAATGCCCACGAGACCATCATCATAGCCGAACCTTTTGACCTTAGCGAAACAACACTGGCCTGGGTCGAGTTTCAAACCCGCTTTCACATTGAAGCAAATTGGGATTACGCACAGTTCCTGTACTCCATTGATGGCCAGCAAAGCTGGGTACCCTTGCCGGGAGAGTATACCGATACCGGAGGCAGCAACCAGGACACCGGCGAACCACTCTATCATGGCTCGCAAACCAACTGGGTAGAGGAACAAACCGACCTGTCACA
>SL_5KL_010_SEDDRAFT_10002033_pt1 | contig 11621 bp, 13 predicted proteins | sample SodLakKL_010_SED_FD_9118 | JGI IMG/M metagenome (IMG submission 9118)
GGAATCAATAATCTACATAACTATTTGTTTTTACTGATCTCTGACCTCTGACTTCTGACGTCCGTGACTGCAAAAATGACTTTTTGCAGTCACATCAGTTCAGTCCAGGAGCAAAATCCTAGGACTCCGGCTCAACAGGCTCAGGTATTTCAGGAGCAGGTTCATCCCAAACCGGGTCTTCGGGAGCAGGCTCGTCTGTAACAGGGGCATCGTTACAGCCAACTGCGCCGAACATGAGCAGGCCGCTCAAAAGCAGCGCAAACAAAAAAGACGGTGTTTTCATGGGGATCTCCTTTTTTGGCAGCCGGGTTAAGGCAAACATTTAATCCATGCTTCTTTTCAAAGGGGCTGATAAGAGTTCAGGATCACATAAGGACCAACTGCCGGATATTATTCTGGGATCTTTATACAAAAGCAGGAGTGCAAGTCAACCGGAAATAATGTTCAAGCAGGGCCTAACCGGAGCCCCCATGACAGGGTGCTGGAATCACCTGTTTTGTCAGGGGTGTTTCCGGTGTTGACAGCATTTTGTTCTTTTTCGTAATTTTTTCAAACCATCAACAGAAAGCAAGTAAACGGCCCGGACCCGGCCTCAAGGAGCCTGGAGCTATGAAAAAAATTAATGCAGCCGTCGTTGGAGTTACCGGATATACAGGCATGGAGCTTGTGCGTATCCTGATTGCGCATCCGGGTTTTGACCTTGTAGCGGTAACATCCCGCTCCCAGGCAGGCAAAAGCCTGACTGAGCTTTTTCCTTTTCTGGCCGGGACTGACGCGGAAATGCTCCCGGTGACCTTTCCTGATCCCGAACTGGTGGCCCGGGACTGCCATGTGGTCTTTCTGGCTGTGCCCCACGGAACAGCCATGAACATGGCTGCGGGGTTTGTGAATCAAAAGGTCAAGGTTGTGGATCTGAGCGCTGATTTCCGGCTGCGGGATGTCAAAACATACACTGAGTGGTATGGGGTAGAGCATACCCGGACCGGGCTTGTTCAGGAGGCTGTATACGGCCTGCCTGAAATTTACGGTTCTGAGATTGCCCGGGCGAGGCTGGTGGCCAATCCTGGATGTTATCCCAGCTCGGTTATTCTGGCGCTTTATCCCGGACTGAAGCAGGGTCTTCTGAATCCAGAAGGGATTATCGTGGACAGCAAGTCAGGAGTCAGCGGGGCAGGCCGTGCAGCCAAAACAGGGACGCTGTTCTCCGAGGTGGCGGACAGCTTCCGGGCCTACAGCCTGGGCAGACACAGGCATACCCCTGAAATGGAGCAGGAGCTTTGTGCGGCTGCGGGTCAAGAGCTGCGTATCTCCTTCAGCCCCCATCTGGTGCCCATGAACCGGGGGATTCTGAGTACCTGCTATGTTTACCCGGCCGGGGATATCAAGACTGAAAGGCTGCGCATGGTGTACAAAGAGTTCTACAGGGACAGCCCCTGGGTGCGAATCCTGCCTGAAGGCGTGCTACCCGAGACCAGGTGGGTGCGCGGGACCATGTACTGTGATCTGGGATTTGTCCTGGATGTGCGCACAGGCAGGCTGATCATTGTCTCCTGTATTGACAACCTGTGCCGGGGGGCTTCTGGTCAGGCCGTGGCCAATGCCAATCTCATGGCCGGATTTGACCTGGAACTCGGGCTCAAAGATCTGCCCCTCATGCCCTGACATGCTGGACCAGCTTTTTCCAAAACCCCGGAGCCGGTATCCATGGGTTGGGCCTTTCATGTTTTGGCTGTGTGGAGACAGAATCCACTTGTTGCGTGGGGGAGCCTAAAACTCTATTCCCTTCTGGGGTGGAATGTTCTGCTCAAAGGGGTGTTTGACCACCACGATTTCTGAGATGAGATCCGCCCGTTCCTTGAGCCAGGCCGGAGCATCCCTTCCGGTCATTACAATATGAATGCCCCTGGTTTGGGCCAGGTCCAGCAGGTGGGAAACCTCTTCCCGGGTGATCAGTTCCTTGCCCAGGGCATATATGGCTTCATCCAGGACCAGCAGGTCCACCTGTTCCTGGATTTTCCGCCCGGCCCAGCGCAGCAGATCAAGGGCTCCTTCCCTGTGCCGCTCGTGGTCCCGTCCGTAACGGTAGAAGCCTTTCCCGGCGGCCATAAACATGTCCTGGGAAAGAAGGTCCTTGAGAACCAGCTGTTCACCGGCCTGGTTGTCCCTTTTCAGAAACTGTCCGAAACCCACCCGGAGCCCGGCCCCCAGGGCGCGTACAGCCTGTCCCACAGCAGCAGAGGTCTTGCCTTTGCCCTCTCCGGTATAAATAATGATCAGACTCTTTTTTTTATCCTCTGTTCCCAACTCTTTACCTCTGCAATAATTTCCTCTTCGCCCTGGACCTTTCTCTCATGCATGAGCACCCGGCCGTTGCAGATGGTGCTGTCAACACAGGGGCCCTCAGCGGAAAACACCAGGTTGGAGACCAGGTTATGTCTGGGGATCAGCATGGGGTTGTTCAGATCCACCAGAATGCAGTCGGCCTGTTTGCCAGGGGCAATGCTGCCGCAGTCCAGGTCGAAAATGTGCGCACCGTTTATTGTTGCACACTCCAGGGCTTCCTGGGCCGGAAAAATAGTGGGGTCCATGCACGAGGATTTGGCCAGCAAGGCCGCGAACTTCATTTCCTGGAACATGTCCAGATTGTTGTTGGATGAGCAGCCGTCAGTACCCAGTCCAATGCAGATGTCCCGCTGGCGCATCATCCGGTAGGGAAAGACTCCCGAGGCCAGCTTCATGTTGGATACCGGATTGTGCACCACCTTGACTCCGTACTCGGCCAGCAGGTCCATTTCCGGTTCACTGACCCAGATGCAATGGCAGGCAATGATGTTCGGTCCCAGAAAGCCTATGCTCTCCAGGTATTCCACAGGCCTGAGTCCATGGGCCTGGAGGCAGTCCTGTACCTCTTTTTCTGTCTCCGCTACATGGATATGTACGAGGAGGTCATTTTCCCTGGCAAAGGTGGACAGCCAGACCAGTGACTCCTGAGATACAGTGTAGATGCCGTGGGGACCCAGTGTGAAGAGGATTCTTTCGTGACCGTTATGTTCCTTGAAAAATTGTCTGGTGCGGGAACGGAATTTTTTGGCCTGCTTGGGATCGTTGAAGTCAATGAATACCGAGGACAGGGACGCCCTTATGCCCATTTCGGACACAGCCTTGAATGTGGCCGGCATATGCCAGTACATGTCACAGAAAAAGGTGGTTCCGGATTTGATCATTTCCAGACAGGCCAGCTTGGTGCCCAGATACACGTCGTCAAAGGTCAGCCTGGCCTCAAAGGGCCAGATATAATTGTTGAGCCAGGTATGCAGGTCCAGGTCGTCGGCATAACCGCGCAGAAGGGTCATGGCTGCATGGGTATGAGAGTTGACAAAAGAAGGGAGTATGGCCTTGTCTTTGCCGTCCAGCACTTGCTGGGCCGGGTATTCAATATCCGGTCCTATGCGGGAGAATTTTCCGTCCTGGATAAGCACATCAACTAAACGGTCCTCGAGGAGCACCTCTTTTATAAGGATGGACATGGACATCTCCCGGGTTGTTTGATGGAGTTTTTTTGCTCTGGGGCTGTTCAGCAGGTGGAGCAGCTTCCACCGGAACATCCGGCACAGCCGCTTGAGCCTCTGGAGGTAACGGCGCTGGCAGATGGGCTGCCCTGGACAATGGGACCGCCGGTTTTGAACCTGCAGGCTGAGATCAGCTTTTTCGCCCCGGTATTGCCGCATTCAGGACAGCAGACTGGATCATCCTCTTTAAAAATCAGTTCTTCAAACTCCCGGCTGCAGTCGCTGCAGAAGAATTCATGCAAGGGCATATATTTTTTCCTCCCTGATAGTGGTTATCAAATTGTGTCAGTCTTCCAAAGATCTAAGTTCATTTACTGCTTCAAACAGAAAGTGGTCTACCAGGCGGCAGATCAGGTGTCCGGCTGCTATGTGGATTTCCTGGATAATGGGGGTGGAGGTTTCTTCCACCATGAGCAGATGGTTGCAGTATTCCAGCATTGCTCCGCCATCTCCGCCGCAGAGGCCCACGGTAGTGATGCGCATGTCCAGGGCCACAGCCAGGGCCTGGTTTACATTGGCGCTGTTGCCCGAGGTGGAAATGCCCAGCAGAACATCTCCGGAACGTCCCAGGGCCTTGACCTGTTTGACAAATACCTGGTTGAAGGCATAGTCATTGCTGACAGCCGTGAGAATGGATGTGTCCGTGGTCAGGGCGATGGCTGGAAGCGGGGGTCTTTCCATGAGAAAACGGTTGACAAATTCCGCTGCCAGGTGCTGGGCATCAGCAGCACTGCCTCCGTTGCCGCATAAAAGCACCTTGCCTCCGCCGGCCAGGCTCAGGGCGATAACCTTGCTGATCCTGACCAGGGTCTGGGCGTTTTGGCCGAAAAAATACTCCCTGGCCTTCAAGCCTGCCAAAGAATGTTCCTGGACGATCTCCAGGCCCTTGTTCCTCATGACCGCTCCCTGGTAAAATTCTGCTTGCCAGTTCCGACATCATTTCGGAGAAATTTCATTTATAGGCCCTGCAATGCTTTTGGTCAATTCCCTGGAAGTTCAAATTTTCAACCAAAGATCTCTTTTCTTTTGATGCAAATTCAATTAATCTTATTTTAATTTGTAAGGTTCCTCGATGTTTGCTGTGGAATTATTATTGCAATACATTCAGTGTTCCGGAGCCGGTATTCATGGATTTGAGACTTTCATTTTTTGGTTGTCTGGATGTAAAATCCACGCATTGTGCAGAAGAACCATTTTTAATAATAACAGAAAATGGTATTTTAAATGGCCTCAACCTCCAGCCCTGTCCCAGAGAGGAGAAACTGTCTCATATTCATCGGCATGCCCGGATCAGGCAAATCCACGCTGGGCAGAAAGATTTCCCTTAGAACAGGCTATGCCTGGGTAGACACGGATTATCTGCTGCAGGCCTGGTGGGGCATGCCTCTGCAATCCATCTTTGATCACCTGGGTTTTGAGGGTTTCATAACGGCCGAGTCTGAACTGGTCAGATCCATAAACCTTTACCGGACTGTGATCTCCACAGGAGGAAGCGTTGTGTATAAGGCCGGGGCCATGGAACATCTGGGAGATCTGGGCAGGATTGTTTATCTGCGGGCCGGGCTGAAAACCATTGCCCGCCGGATTGAAAACATTGGATCCAGAGGGCTGGCAGTAAATCATGGATACGATCTCAAGGATGTTTTCCGGGAACGCCTGCCGCTGTATGAAAGGTACGCGGAAATGACCCTGGATACGGATCAGATGTCTGTGCAGGATTGTGTGGAGGCTGTAAGCGCATGGCTGGAAAAATAAAAAAGCTTATGCCCAGGGTGGTCTTTTCCAGGCTGGCCGGCCTGTACCAGCGGATGGAGGATTCCTACAACCGGGTGGCCTCTGAAATCGGTTTAACCTGTCAGGGCTGTCCTGATAACTGCTGCAACAGTTTTTTTCAGCACCATACCAGGGTGGAGTGGGCCTATTTCTTGCGCGGACTGGATCAGGCCCTGCCGGATATCCGCCAAAAAATCATCAGGCGGGCCCATGATTACGTGGACCGGATGCAGACACAACGTTCTCCAGGGAAGGAACCGCTGCTCATGTGCCCGGTTAATTTTGACGGCCTGTGCATGCTTTACCAGCATCGTCTCATGGTCTGCCGTCTGCACGGAGTGCCCAGCAGGCACACCACGCCCAGGGGCCAGACCTGGGAATTTCCCGGTTGCTTCATCTGCCGGGAAAAAACCGAACACCTGCACAACATACCCAGGCTGGACAGAACCGGTTTCTACCATGAGCTTGCCTGGCTGGAGCAGAGCTTTGCAGGGCCCGGGATAGTCAAAATGGACAGGGTTGACCTGACCTTGGCGGAAATGATTGTCAAGGGGCCGCCGTGACAAGGGGGATAAATATGCCCAAGACCATGGTCTTGTTTTGCCTGATCTGGCTTTTGGCCGGATGTTCCTACTTGAGCGTCAAACATCTTGCGTCCAATCCCTTAAGACTTGATAAGCAGGAAGAGCTCAACATGCGCTACTGGAACTTCGTCTATGTCAATGAAAAGGAAAACGATCATTACCTGCTCCGGGGGATTGCTTTTCCCAGGCAGGAAAATCTCCCCGAATGGGGCAGGTGGATTCATAATCTTTCCATTGCAGCCTATTTAAGTGATGATCAGGGAGTGGTTCTGGCCCAAGACATCAAGGCCCATCCGACTCAGAGGCTTGATCCGGAAGATGGAATTCCAGTGGAGTTCCGGCTTGAGCCGAAAAGAATGCCGGAGTCCCGGGATGTCTTTGTAACATTCGGCTACCGCATGCAGCTCACTGAGGATGGTTTCCAGGATCCGGACAAAAAGCATACTCCTGCCGGAGATACGAGGGTGTTCTTTGCCAGTGAGGGGGCTCTGCTCAGGTAGCAGAGGAACCTGATTTTATAGAAGAAGGCACAGGCCCTGAGCATTGCCCGGGCATTTGTGCCTGTTAGATCAACCAAACACATACCATAGAGGCTGAGCATGACTCTGGATGATGATATCCTGCATGATGACCAGCTCTGCATTCTGGAAGAAGTGGAAAAGGGCTTCAATATCGGGATCATCGGTACCGGTCCCGGTTTTGGATCCATTATTGACCTGACCCGGAATCCTGACCTGGAGGAATTTTTCCCCAAGCTGAACCTGGTGGCGGTGGCTCACCCGGGCAGCAGGGACAGACGGCTTCAGAATGCCCTGGAAATGGGTGTAAAGGAGTTTGCCACCTACCAGGAGATGCTCAGTGCTCACCCGGAGATCAACCTGGTCATCGAACTCACGGATCAGCAGCACATGATCAGAAAGCTGCGCAATTTCCTGCCCCCCAGAATATCACTGGTGGACCACAATGCAGCCACTTTCCTGTGCGGCATGCTCATCATGTCCGAGGTCAGCAACAAGTGCAGGCTGAACCTGAGCCATCAGCAGGCCCTGTTCATGGCGGTTACTGACCAGCTTCAGGATGACATGATTTTGCTGAATACAAAGGGAGTGATCTCCGATGTCAACAGGAATGTTTGCAAAAGGCTGGACAAGGAAAAAAGCGAACTGATAGGGCAAAACTGCTGGAAGGTGTTCGCATGCTCTGACACTTCCCCTCTCAGGCGGACGGACATTGCCCAGTGTCCATTCAAGAAAACCCTTGATACCCGTAAACCCGCAGAGGCAATGCAGACCTGGATCGATGCACAGGGCAGGGCCCGGTATTTTCGTGTTTATACCTATCCGGTGTTCAATGAAGCAGGAAAGCTCAGCCGGGTGGTGGAGATGCGCCGGGACATAACAGTGCGTACGGAAATGGAAAAAAGGCTGCAGCAATCGGAAAAGCTGGCAGCCATAGGCGAGCTTTCCGCATATATCGCCCATGAAATCAGAAATCCGCTGTTCGCCATAGGCGGTTTCGCCAATGCCCTGTTGAGGCATCCTCATCTGGATGATCTGTCCAGGGAAAAGGTGCGCATCATTCAGAAAGAGTCCGAGCGGCTGGACAAGATTCTCAAGAGTATAATCAATTTTGCCCGGCCTACTAAGCCTGTTAAGCAGGAAGTGGATGTCAATAAAGTAATTCATGAGGTGATGCAGCTTTTCAATCTGACCTGCGAGGAACAGGGAGTCCAGGTAAAAATGGACCTTGATCCCGGTCTGGCCAGGGCCAGTGGCGATCCTGAGCTGCTTAAGCAGGGCCTGCTCAACCTGGTGAAGAATGCCCTGGAATCCATGGCTCAGGGAGGGGTGTTGTCCCTGAGGACCATGATGGAAGGGGAATACGTAGGAGTCGAGGTAAGCGATACTGGAAAGGGCATTCCCAAGGACCTCCGGGACAAGATTTTCAACCCCTTTTTCACCACCAAGGATTCTTCAGGCGCAGGACTGGGCCTGGCCATGACCAAAAAGATTCTGGATGACATGGGGGGCAGGATTGACCTTTTAAGCCAGGAAGGCAAAGGAACAGCCATCACTGTGCGCATCCCCGTGCTGCTGGCGGTTCCTGACAGCACAGAACAGACATGAGTGAGGGCTGGATATGCGGTTCCTCGACACAAAGAGTGGATTCTATGTCCAATCTGCCAAAATTTAGAAGGCCTAGCCCATGAATACCAGCTCTGGGTTTGTGAGCAGGTTTTTGAGCCGCTTTTGCCACAATCCCGGAGCTGAAGACACTAAATGTAATGCCTGATAATTCCACAGCAAAAGTCGAGGATCCGGAAATGCTTAATAAACTGTTTTTGTGTACTGCATGTTGCGTATCGATCCTGCTTGGAGGTTTGTGGGCGGGCATGTCCGGGGCCTGGGCCTCGCCGTCGGAGGCCTTGATTTTTCCTGACTCGGCCAGGGTATGGGAGGAGCGTTCTCTGCCGGTCAAGTCCAGCCCGGGGCGCAGCCATGTCCAGATCAGCCTGCCGGCCAGGGCTGATCCTCAGACACTGCTCATCAGGCCGGTGGAGCCTGACTCCATATCCATATCCGAGGTGCAGTGGACCAGGTCCGAGCCCCAAGAGACGGAAAGGGTTAAGGAGCTTCGCCGAAAGATAAAGGATTTGCAGGATCTGAAAAAAGAGCTCAATGCCCGGATCAAGGCCCAGGAGGCCAGGATAGCCTTCTGGGAGGCACGCAAGGACCATGCACAGGAACTGAGGCATATGGAAGAGTTGTCATTAAAGATTTTTGACAGTTTGAGCCAGGCCCATACTGAGCTGGCGGATACTGAACAAAGCCTTGAGGAGGCTTCAGGGCAGCTGAAAGAACTGCAAAGCAGGCTGGAAGAGATGACCGGACCTGAAAGCAGGGCCTGGCTGGTGCTGGTGGGCCTTGATATTTTGGCAGAGGCTGCAACGGCGAAAATGGCCTTTAATTACATTTTGAGGGGCTGTGGATGGGAGCCGGCATACAGGATAGAGGCCCTTCCCCATGAAGGCAGTGTGGCATTCACCTGGGAAGCCAGGGTGTGGCAGAGCAGCGGTCAGGACTGGAAGGGCACCCGCATCGCTCTGGCCACCCTCAGGCCGCATAAGGTGCTTGATCCCCCTGCTCTGCCTGACTGGATAGTAAGGCCTGCTCCGCACATGGGCCTGCCCGGCCCCAGGGATGCCCGGATGGCGGTCATGGAGGCTGCTCCGGACATGGCTCCCGTTGAAGAGCGCAGAGACCTTTTTTCAGTATGGGATCTGGGTGAGCAGAATCTGGCTGCCGGAGACAGGCCCAGGCTGAGGATCCAGGAACAGGAATGGGATGCTGAGTTTGTACGGCTCCTGCGACCCAGCAGGAGCAACAGGGCCTTTTTAAAGGCCTCTCTTGACCTTGAGCAGGTTCAGAACATACCGGCTGGCGAGGCCATGTATTTTCATGCAGGAGCCATGCTGGGCAGGCAGGTTTTCGAATTTACCGGTACGGAAAAGACCATCTATTTTGGCGAGGACCTCTTTGTGACCGCACAGCTGGTGACCAGGGCCAGGGGCTCCGGTGCCAGGGGGATTATCCGGGAGCGCCAGACATATTTCTGGGATTTTCTGATCACCGCAGCCAACCAGCATGATTATCCCCTGCGGGTGCGCCTGGAGGAGCCCAGGCCCATGCTGCGCGACGAGCGCATCGAGGCCTTTTTCAAACTGGATCCTGAACCGGCTGAAGAGACGGAATCCATGTTTATCTGGGAGCTGGATCTTGAGCCGGGGCAAAAGCGTGAAGTTGCAATGGAAATCGAGCTGCGCGCGCCCGGGGACATGGATATTGACTGGGGATGGAGGAGCAGGCAGGATCGCTGAAGATTACGGAGCCTGGAGCACATGGGCTACTTGTGTTCCTGAAGAAGCATATCCAGGCACAGCACGCTCAGGGCGGCTGTTTCCCAGCGCAGCACCCTGGGACCGAGACAGGCACTGACAAATCCGGCCAGGTTCAGCTCTTCCAGTTCGTGCCTGGTCAGTCCCCCTTCCGGGCCCACCACCACAACTCTTTCAGGGCTTTTGTTCTGCAGGTACACATGCAGCAGGCTCTGAACCTTTTCCTGTTCCCATAAAACCATCTTTGCCGGGATGCTGCCGGCATAAGTGATCAGCTCGTGTATGCCCTGCCGCAGACATACAATCTCCGGGATCCAGGGGTTGATGCTCTGCTTGGCAGCAGATACAAGTCTTTTGTGCCAGTTGTCTGTTGGAAACCCTTCCATGCGGCCCTGGCTGTTCTGTCCCGTCCAGAATATCACCCGCCAGGCTCCAAGCTCCACTGCCTTTTCCAGAAGCCAGGAGCGCCTGGAACTCTTGTTCCAGCCCAGGGCCAGGTGCAGCTTCCTTGAGGGTTCAGGCAGTGTCCAGATCTGTTCAGGTTCCAGCAGAACCTCTTTCCTGGTGCAGTTCTGCACCAGGAAGAACCCCATCCTGCCCTGTCCGTCCAGGATACGGACCTTCTGCCCCGGTCCCATGCGCAGTACCCGGCTCAGGTGATGGGCCTCATCCTGATCCAGGACGTATGGTTCAGTCCATTTTTCCGGGGATAAATAAAAGGTGTGCATGACAGCAGCATCAAGTAAGGATCAGGCCTACACTTATCCGCATGATAGCAGATTGTCCAGAATAAACCTGGTCACCAGCTCACCGGCCTGTTCCAGGGTCAGGTCATCGTTTTCCAGGATCATTTCCGCTTCAGGATCCATCTCAAAATCCACATCCACTCCTATGACCCGGCCCAGGCCCGGAAAGTCCCGGCCTGTTTTTTTTCTCTCCAGGGCCCTGGCATAGAGATCAGCCATAACCAGGCCTCCCGGCCTGGATTTCTCCCTGTGCATGGCCGTTTGCAGGGAGCATTTGATATGGATTTCTGCAAAGCGCCGGACCTGTCTGCGCACCCTTTGACGCATGGATATCTTGGGCCCCGAGGCATCCATGAGCACCAGACTGCCGTTGCGGGACGCCTGCACTGCTTCGTCAGCGAACAGCTCATAAGCCTTCTGTCTTTCCTCAGTGGTATACTGCGGATCGGGGAAATAGACCCTGCGCCGCTCATCCATGCGCAGGAGCAACGGTTCATATCCCTTTTCCCTGAGCCTCTCCAGGACATGATCGCAGATGCTGCTCTTGCCCGAGCCGGGGAGGCCTGTAAACCAGATCACCAGCCCGGAGTGCTCAGGGGACAGGGAAAAGGATAAAGAAGAAAGAGTGAAGAATGATGCATGCATGGTTTTCAGCAGGATATGGTTATTTTGTTATAATTAAAAAACCCTGAAACCGGCGGACATCTTGTGCTTAGCATCTCATGCAGCACAGCACAACTTTGATTGTGGCCGGCTTCATGAGCAGGAAGAAGAAATAACGCATCATCAAAATTAAGGCTCCTCGACCCAACATGTGGATTTTACATACAGTCAATATATAGAACTTTATCCAGAATGCCGGCTCCGGGGTTTTGGCAAAAGCGGCTTCCCGCACCTACTTTTAAACTTGTCTGTAAAGCACATGGAAAGCATAACTCTTCTTAAAAGTAGGTGCGGGATTCGAAGCGAAGCTAGGCGGACTTAAGCCCGCACGTTATTTCCTGTGCACAAGGAAGAATCCTGGTAAAGTGCGGGCTTTAGTCCGCCTGTGAGC
>SL_5KL_010_SEDDRAFT_10002034_pt1 | contig 11618 bp, 8 predicted proteins | sample SodLakKL_010_SED_FD_9118 | JGI IMG/M metagenome (IMG submission 9118)
CGTGGCGGCGCCGGCGGCGATGGCGGTGATAACCGCCCGTCCACTGATCCGGGCCCAGAAGACGGCCACGTACACCGGCACCAGGAAGGCGCTGGTGAGGAGGACGGCCCGGAACCCGTAGAGGAAGATGATGGTCCCCGGCGGGTTGATTGCGGCGGCGGTGGCGGTGATCCCCAGGATCACGGTGGCGATGCGGGAGACCTTCATGAGCCGGGCCTCGTCGGCCTGGGGCCTGAAGTAGCTGAAGATGTCCCGGGCCACCGTCATCCCGGTGGCGTGGAGCCGGGTGTCGGTGGTGGAGAGGATGGCACTCATGACTGCCAGGATGATGAGGACGCCGACCCCGGTTGGAACGTACTGGGTGATGAGGGTGGGGAAGGCGGCGTCGGGGTTGTCCACCGCCAGCCCGGATCCGATGAGGGCCACCGCCGTGGCGCCACCGAGGATGATGAGGGCCGAGTAGAAGATGGAGAGGATGACGCCGGCCGCGGCGATGTGGATCTTCGCCGTCTTCACGTCGCGGGTGGCGGCGATCCGGATGAGCATGTCCTGCTCGGTGAGGATCGTCCCGAAGAAGGCTACGAAGAGGGCCGAGATGGCCAGGACGCTCCGGGCTCCCTCCTGGGTGGGGTGGACCAGCGCCGAGTCCAGCGCCCCGAAGGCCTCGTTGATGCTCGAGATCCCCCCCAGGTCCGTGGCCATGTAGCCCAGAGCCAGGAAGACGGCGAAGACCATGAGGATCCCCTGGAGGAGATCGGTCCACGCCACGCTCACGAGCCCGCCCATCACCGTGTAGAGGATGAAGACCAGGCCGATGACCCACACCATGTACTGGTAGGGGACGCCGGTGATGGCGGTGACCAGCAGACCGGCCCCCACCAGCTGCATGATGAGGTAGAGCCACCCGCTGATGAGGAGGACGGATCCGGCCACGGGCCGGGCGATCTCGAATCCGGTGACCCGGGCGATGAGGTCCGGGAAGGTGAGGACGTTCAGTCGCCGGACGAAGCCCACCACGGCGTAGAGGGCGGCCATCCCCAGCATGAGCCCCAGGATCACCTCGGTCATGAGGGCGTAGCCGCCCACGTAGACGGCGCCGATGAAGCCGATGACGCTGACCGAACTGACGAAGTTGGCCACCAGGGACCAGGTGGCCAGGACCGGGCCCATCCCCTGTCCGAAGACCCAGAAGTCCATGACGTCCCGGGTCCGGGTATAGGCCCAGAGCCCGATGGAAAGGACCACCCCCAGGTAGAGGATGAAGGCCCCCAGGTAGAAGGGGTTTACCTCACCCACGGTCGGTCTCCCGGCGGGTGGGTCCGTCGGTGGTTCGGGCGTGGGAGCGTTCGGGCGGGCTGGCGCCGGGGCGTTCGGGGATTCCGGTGTCCGGGCGGCTGCCCGCCGTTCGCTCCCCGGCCCGGCGGCGCTCCAGCGACACCTCCTCATCGCCGTACGGCCGGCCCATGAGTAGGTGGAAGATCACGAAGTGGATGGCGCCCAGGCTCCCGGCAACCACCGTGGCGACGAAGACCACGAACATCTCGGTGGGCATGCCCAGGACCATGGCTCGGAGACTCCGTCACCGGTGGAAGGGAGTCCGGAACGCGCCCGCCGTCTGACGGGGGGATGTGGCGTCCGGGAAGCTAAGGACCCTCGTCTTCTTGAACCGCTTCTGTCAGGAGAGGCCGAAGGTATACGGTGCACAGTACCCCGGCAAGGTGACTCGGACGCCACCGGGTAGAGCCGGCCGAGGCGGTCACCTTGCCGGGCGGATCATCCGGCCAATCGATCCCTCCGATCCTCCACGGCACGGCGGAGCTTCCGGAGCCTGCCCCCATCGAAGGGAAGCTGGTTCAGGTCTTCTGCCCATGAGGGGGCCGCATCGCAAAGTTCGTCCAGAACCCTCACTACCCTTCGAGGTCTTCTAAGCCCGTCAGGATGGGTCCTCCTGTGGGAGGGCCGGCTGTGGGGATTGGCCCGGACGGCTGGTTACCTCGCGAATCCGGCCCCGGCCTGGGCCAACGAGCAAGTCGAGTCCCAAGACCTCCAGGACGTCCAGGATCTTGTCCATTCGCAGGGTGGGCTTCCCATTTTCGAGAGTGTGCACGAATCGGGTGGAGCAGCCGGCCAGATCCGCCACCTCGGCCTGCTTCAGCCCCAAATCCTCCCGGCGCCGCCTGACCACCTCGGAGAGGATGGCTACGGCTGGGGGAGCGCCAGGCTCGGACGCATCTGTTTCGGGGCGAGTCGTCTTCATCGCGATGCTCCAGGCACCAGGAATGCACGATCATGCAGAACTTCTTGAATCTGACTTATGTCGGGCGCTTGCGCTACCGCCGGATGCACGATCGGTGATTTTTGGTCGATCCGGGCCAGTGTTCAGGCCGCTGAACAGGTCGTGGAAGCATGATCGTGCGCATCAGGTTGTCCGACGTCGGGCTCCCCTCGCGATCCCGGTGGGGATGAGCCAGATTCCGCTGGTGGATTGCGGCTCTGGATCCCCGACTCATCGCTCGAAGCGCCAACCTCCGACTCCCGGTGGGAACCCTGACTCACCAGGTGCCGGCCACGATCGCTTGGCCCCTCGAGCCCCAGTGCGCGCTGGGATCACCCTGTCCCCACTCGGGAGTGATTGACCATGCAAGATCCCTTTGACTCACCGGATGCGGGGTTTGGATCCGACCTGAACCCCATCCCGGCATCGGCCCGGAACTGGGCCATGCTCTGCCATGTGGCCGGGCTCGGTGGATACTTCATCCCCATTGCCGGAAGCATCATCCTTCCCTTGGTGGTCTGGCTCCTGAAGAAGGACGAGCACCCCTTCATCGACGACCAGGGGAGGGAGTCGTTGAATTTCCAGATCACTCTGCTCCTCTACTGGGTAGTGGCAGGGATCCTGGTCCTTCTCCTCATTGGGATTCTCTTCCTCCTCCTCATCCCCCTGTACCAGATCCTGATGATCGCCATCGCCGCCGTGAAGTCGCGGGCCGGGGACCGGTACCGGTACCCCTTCATCATCCGGTTCCTGTCCTGAGTTTGGGGGGCACCGTTCCAATCTCCCTGGCATCTCGGTTATTGGAAACGACCCCAAAAAAACCGAATCCAGATTCGGTTTTCTGACTCTCACTCCTGGCCAGAATTCCCCGGGGGAAACAGCCAGCTTCCAGCAGCCACGCTCCGAATGTGCCCCTATACGCTTGTTCGTGGCGGGTGTTGGTGGTGCGCGACCGGAAGGCGACTCCCCTGGGCCGGGTCTGCCCGACCAACAGCGCCCACGAACAAGCGTGAGGGGCGCCGGGGAGGAAGCCAGTGGCGCTGGAGCGGCCGCGGTTGCCCGGGCACTTCGGATCGTGGCATGGGTTCTGGCAGGGCCGACCACGGTGTATCGGCAGTGGAGACGGTTGGGCTCTGGTTGGCCCGGCGACCTGATCTCCACCACACCGGGGTGCAGACAAAGCGGCTCCCAGAGCCGAACGGAAATTGGAGTAGGAGGAAAATGGAAAGCCCTCCAAAAACCGAATCCAGATTCGGTTTTTGGAGGGCTGGGCCCACTGGCCGTGGGCACCATTCGACCTTGACCCCGCCGGCGGCGGATAGCGGACGCGACCGGTCCAGTGGGTTCCGTCGGTAGGGGCGGGCCCAGAACCGAGGCCCCACTCTCGCTTGCCCGATCTCCATTGGCTTGGGCAGTTTGCCCTGGGCTCAGGCCGCTCCGCTCGGGGCCGGGCAACTCAGCCCGGGGCCGGGTAACTCAGCCCGGGGCTGGGTAACTCACATTGTGGCCGGGCAGCTCACGTTTGGGTTGAAGGGAGCGAAGATCCCGTCTGGATTATCCTTCCAGAGCCAGACGTGGAGGGTATAGGCGGCGGCCATCTCCGAGTGTGGGTGGTTCGGGTCCGGCGGGTCATAGGGCACTCCGGCCACCGAGGGGGCTTCGCTATGCCCTGCGCCATGCCATGCTTCGGCGTTCACCATGAACTCCACCCCCACGAGCTCCATCCGCCCATCGTCGGTGGGCACATAGAGGAGCATCTCGGGGCGAGCGGGATCCACGGAGATGTCGGCGATCCGATCCGGGTGGGCGTAGTGGACCCCCATCCCGCCCATGGGAGAGGCCACACAGGGGCTGAAGGGGATGAAGCCGTCATCTACCGCTTGGGAGAAATCGTGATACCGAGACGTTCCTGCCCGCATCCGGGACAGATCCGCCGCGCCGTGGCCCGGAGCTTCCACAACACGGGCTGAGGTCAGGGCGTGGGACGAGTGGTCGTGCTGGATCTCTTCTGCGGCAACATCCTGGTTCACATCACACGCCCCCATCAGGATGACGCTCGCCAGCGTCACGATCGGGAGGACCAGGCGGAAGGAGGTCATGGCCCGACTCCTCAGTTCGGTTGGGCGGGGCAGCTCAGCGCCGAATTGAAGGGGGCGAACATCCCCTGCGGATTCTCCTTCCAGTTCCAGATGTGCAGGGTGTAGGCGGTGTTGGGCAGAGAGCCCGGCGCGGCGTTGGGGTTCGGCGGGTCGTAGCGGACACCGGCCACCTCAGGGAAGACGTCAGGGCCGTATTCGGCATGCCACGCGGCGGCGTTCACCGCGAACTCCACTCCCACCAGCTCCATCCGCCCACGTTCATCCGGGATGTAGAGGAGGATCTCCGGGCGGGACGGATCGATCTCGAGGTTCGCGAACCGCTCGAAGTTCACGTAGTGGTGGCCCATGGCCCCGGTAAGCGGGATTCCCGGAGGGGCCGACACACACCCGCTCACATCCACGAAGCCGGCACCCACGGCACGGGCCTCGTTCCGGAATCGGGCCGAACCGGCCCGGATCATGGCCAGGTCAGACGCACCGAGGGCGGGAGGACCGGCGGGACGGGCCGTCACCATGTCGTGTCCGGCATGGTCGTGGTGGTGATGGTGGTCTGCCATGAGCGGAGTGTCCGAATCACAGGCGGCCAGCGTCACGGCGCCAGCCACGGCCAGCACGGCGAAGGGAAGGCGGAAGGTCTTCATTGGATGTTCTCCTTACTACGGGGGGTGTGGTTTCCATCGGCTTCCACACACTCCTGCGTAGAATCGGGCCGGGAGGGGCAAAACACCGGCTCGTCCCGCCCAACCCTCCCTTGATCACGACACTGGTGCGGCTATCCCATCCAGGCGGGGCCACCGGAGGGCCAGGCCGTTACCTCATGCGGGTGGGGCCACCGGAGGGCGAGGCGGGTCATTGGGGCCAGCCCGATGACGAGGCGCCTACTTCCCACATGGGATGTCAGGACGTGTTGCCGGAAGATCTGCCCATCTCCTATTGTGCGTGAATGAACGATCCTGAGGCGTCGCCGGCGACTTTCCGGGATGTGGCTGTCTCCCTCGTCTACGAGGAGCTCCGCCAACTGGCGCACCGCTACCGCATGCGGGAGGGAGCCGGATCCACCCTCCACACCACGGAGCTGGTCCATGAGGCCTGGCTCCGACTGGGCGACGACGCCCGGGTGGCCGCTCGGGGCCGCGCCTACTTCTTCGGCGCCGCCGCCCAGGCCATGCGACGGGTTCTGGTGGATGCGGCCCGGCGACGGAGCTCGGCGAAGCGAGGGGGTGAGTTCGCCCGGGTGACCCTGGGGGCCGAGCAGGTGGCGGTAGATGGCTACGCCTCCGACCTTCTGGATCTGGATCGCGCCCTCTCCCTCCTGGACCGGGAGCACCCCCGACTGGCCCGCGTGGTGGAGCTTCGCTTCTTCGGTGGCCTCACGGTGGAGGAGACGGCTTCGGCCCTGGAGGTTTCTCCCCGAACCGTGAAGGGCGATTGGGCCCTGGCCCGTGCTTGGTTGCACGACACGCTGGACGGCGGGCAGGCGCCGAGGGAGGAATAGATGAACGGGGCCGGGGCACCATCCCCCCAGTGGAACCGGATCTCAGAACTCTTCGCGGCTGCGCTGGACCTGCCCCCGGAGGAGCGGCTCGCCTTCCTGGACAGGGAGGCCGGGGGCGACAGGGCACTCAGGGAACGGGTTGCCGGACTACTTGCTTCCCATGACGCGGCCGAGGAGGGGGGGGATCGTCTGGGCAGCCTCTTCTCGGGTCTGGAGGCCGGTCGAGCTGCGTCCCTCCTCCGGGATGAAGCCCAGGGGGCCGCCAGCCCGGGGTCCCACGGCTCCGGGGATGGCCCGGTCCCTGGGGATCTGGTGGGTCGATACCGGATTCTTCGGCGGCTCGGTCGCGGAGGGATGGGGGCGGTCCACGAGGCCCACGATCCTGTGCTGGATCGGGTGGTGGCCCTCAAGTTCCTGGGCGCAGCCGGGGTCGGGGGTGACAGCCTTCTTGAAGAAGCCCGAGCGGCGGCGGCTCTGGACCATCCCGGGATCGGGACCATCCACGAGGTTGGTCAGGACGAGTCGGGGCGCCCCTTCCTGGCCATGGCCCGCTATCCGGGAGGGACGCTCCGGGATCGGCTGCGTCGAGGCGCAGTGGAACCGACCGAGGTGGTGAGAATCGGAATCCAGGTGGCAGAGGCTCTAGGGGCGGCCCACGCCCGGGGCATCCTCCATCTCGACGTGAAGCCCGAGAACCTCCTCTTCGACGAGGCGGGCCAGGTGAAGGTGGTGGACTTCGGGATCGCCCAGGTCGGCGACCTGGAAGGGGAGGTCCAGGCCACCGCGGGTACGCTTGCCTACATGAGCCCCGAACGATTGGACGGGCGTCCGGTGGATGGCCGGGCCGATCTGTGGGCGCTGGGGATGGTCCTTCTGGAGGCGCTGGCCGGCCGCCACCCCCTCCGGGAGCTGGAGCGTACCGATCTGGTTCGCGCGATCCGGAATGGGGCGTATCTCCCTCCATGGGGATCCCCACCCCCCGGTGACGAGCGCCCGTCCCGGGACACGCCGCAGCCGATTCCTCCCGGCCTGGCTCAGCTCCTGGAGGACTGCCTGGCCCTGGATCCGGACCATCGCCCCCATTCGGGAGAACTCCTGGCGGAACGCCTCCGTACTGCTCTCGAGTCCTCTGTCCCCGCTCAACCCCCTGCCCCTACCTATGCTCCTCCTCCCACCCCGCCTCGGGCGACACTCGGGAAGCCGGGAGTGCTGCGGGGGCCCGCTCCCAGGATCACGCTGGGCGTCGCCGTCCTCGTGTTGATGGTGGCCCTGGTGGCGAGCCTGGCCACCCGCCAATCCCCCCGCCTGCTGGATGCCACCGGCTTTGCCGGCGCCGCCTTCTCACCTCGCGGAGAGGTGCTGGTCACCGAGTTCCAGGCGGGGGAGGGGCTCGGTGATCTGGCCCTGGCGACCCGGGAGGCGCTGGTTGTGGACCTGCAGCAGTCCGGGTTCGTCCGCGTGGTCGCCCGGGGGCGCGTGGAGGAGACCCTCCGCCGCATGGGCCAGCCCGAAGCCATCCCCCTTGAGGGCGCGCTGGCGCTCGAGGTGGCCGAACGGGTCGGCGCCGGAGCCGTTCTCGAGACCTCAGTGGTCCGGGTCGGGGCCCGGTACATCCTCTCCGGACGGGCGATGGATCCCCGCTCGGGGGAGGAGCTCTTCGCCGTCCGCACTTCCGGGGGGGAGCGGCGGCTCCTGGGCGCGGTGGAACGGCTCTCCCGGGAGGTGCGTCTTCGCCTGGGGGAGGCCTCCGAGTCGCTGGCCGAGAGTCGCCCCCTACCCCAGGTCACCACCGGGTCGCTGGAGGCCCTTCGTCTGTACGCCCTGGCGGAGCGGGCCATGGCCCATGACCCGGCCCAGGTCACCGTCTATCTAGACGGCGCCCTGGAGCTCGACCCGGAGTTCGCCATGGCCCACCGACTGGCAGCGGCGGCGGGGATCAACCGGATGCGCTTCGAAGACGCGACGCGCCACCTGCGCCTGGCCTGGGAGCACCGGGATCGCCTCCCGGACCGAGAGCGCTGGTTGGTGGAAGCGGCCCACGCCTCCGAGACCCGCTACGACCCCTTTACCGCCGAAGAACTCTACCGGCGAATCGTCGCCCGCTTCCCCGATGAGCGCATCGCCTGGGCCAATCTGGGGAACACCCGGGCATCATGGCTCGCTGATCCCGAGGGGGCTCTCGCCGCACTCGTTCGCACCCTGGAGTTGGAGCCCGAGACCCTGCAGGCTCTTCCGGCAGCCGCCCAGATGGCGCTGGTCCTCGGGCGCCTGGAACAGGCTGAGGCCCTCATGGCCCGGGCCGACCGGCCGGGATTCGAGGGTATGCTGGCCCGTTGGCGGGTGGCCCGGGCCTTCTGGCAGGATGATACCCCTGGGTTGGTGGCCGCCTGCGACGACCTCCTCGCCGGTCCCTATCCTGCCGTTCCCCAGGCCGATTCCCGGGAAGTGTGTGGCAGCATGCTCCTCATACAGGGGGAGCGGGAACGCGCCCTCCCCCTCCTGACCTCGGCGACGGCCGACTACATTCGCCTTGGGAGCTACAGAAATCTGGCCAGCATCTTACAGTCGTTGGCGGTGGCGGATCTCATTGTGGGGGATACAGTTGCGGCCCGGACCCGCTTCACCCAGGCCCTCGAGTCGGCCGACCCAGAGGCCTTCGGTGAGCCGGACCGGTACATTTACCGCTCCAACCTCCAGATCCACGCCGGCCTCCTGGGCTGGACCGATCTGGTGGATGAGATCGGGCGCCGCTATCCACCCATCCCTGACCCCGACCACCTCTTGGGGCGTGGGGGGAAGGGGCTCGTGGAAGCGTCGCTGGCCGTGGCACGGGGCGATGGGGAAGCCGCCCTCGCTGCGCTGGAGGAAGCCTTCCCCCCGGGAATCATGGCCATGGGGTGGCGGATCTACGATGAGATTCTGCGGGGCCGGGCGCTGGAGCTTCTGGGCGAGCCCGAGCTGGCGGCGGTGCACTACCGCCAGGCAGCGGATCGGGGTTGGGCGGGGTTCCCGGGCCTCACCAAGGACCGCCTCTTCATCCCCGAAGCGCTGGCAGGGCTGGAGCGAGTGGGTGGGGCTGGAGCCGGTGGGGGGCTGGAGCCGGTGACGGCGACCGCGACACCCTGACGGTGGCGGGCAGATCGAGGCGGTGAAGGGGAGAGGAGGCACCGCCACCTCCGCCACCATCCCAGGCGCCCCGGCTTCCGGATCGGAGCCCCCTCAGCGCCGGATCCGGAAGCGATCCACCTCCTCTCCCGACGCGGCGTGGGTCCGCACTTCGAGCCCGCCGTCCGTCACCTCCACCACATGGAAGAGCTGCACGTTCTCCGCCGTCCGGTGGGTCCAGCCCAGGGCGTTCCCGGTGGGGTCCAGGGGGCGGGCCTTCCCCCCGGCGTTGGAGATGAGGTAGACCGGTGCGCCGCCGGCAGAGTAGGTGTCCACCCCATCCGCGCCCGCCACCGGGGAGAGATCTGCCCCGCCCCGGCCGTACGCGTGGTCATGCCCCTGGAGGACCAGATCCGCTCCACCCTCCAGGAGGATCCCCTCCCAGAGATCCCGGAGTTCGTCCCGCTCCCGATCTTCCCGGAGCGAGCGGACGGGATGATGGAAGAAGACCACCGTCCACCGAGGGGAGTCGTCGGCCAGGATCTCGCGGAGCCAGCGGGTCTGGGCTTCCACCAGGTCGTCCGTGACGGCCCGATCCGGAGTGATCAGGACCTCACGCTCGCCGGGCTCGGCGGACTCGAAGTTGGAATAGAGCGAAATGAAGCGGACGCCGGCCACGTCGACGCTCCACGTCACCCCTTCGAGCCCCGCAGGTCCGTTGTCGGGGAAGTCAAAGGTGTGGAACCAGTGGGGGAAGAGGAGCCGGGTGTCGGGCTCGCGATCGGCGAGACGGAAGTGGTCGCTGTTTCCGGGGGTGGCCAGGGTGGGGATGGACGCCAGGTGGAACCCCCCGGCGTGGAACCACTCTCCCCAGGAGTAGTCCCCACCGCTGCTCAGGGCCAGGTCGCCGGTGTGGAGGGTGAAGAGGGCATCGGGCGCCTCCCGCACCGCCGCCCGGAAGGTCCGGGGGAAGTAGGATAGGATGTTGTTCTGGGCGTCCCCCATGACCAGGAAGCGGAAGTCCCGTCGGTCGGCGGGGGCGGTGCGGAACTGGAACCATTCACTCCATCGGGTGCCGTCGCCTACCCGGTAGGCATAGGGGGTGTCCGGCTCGAGGCCCTGGATGCGGGCGGTGTGGTAATGATCCGTGATCCCCTCCCACGCCAGGGGCCGGGTGTCTGCACCCAGTTCCCGCACCGGCCAGTCATCGCCTGCCCGGGGAAGGGGGAGGAATTCCGGCTCCACATCGAAGTCCAGGCTGTCACCCTCCACGATGGGAGGTGCCGCCCCGGCCCGGACGACCTGCACCCGCCCGGTCGTCACCGAGGCGTCTGTCCGCCAGGTGACGGAAGCGCTGCGTGCCGGGTCACCTGCCCAGGTGAGGGCAATCCGATCCGGGCGCGAACTTGCGGGGAAGAGGCGGTCGGAGGTGTGCGCTGATTCGCCTGCCCTGATCTCCGCTCCCCCCGTAGTCGACGAAGCTCCCTGCGGCTCGCACGCCGACAGGATCGGGACGACGGCGAGGACGAAAAGGAATGGGAGGGTTCCGGGCGCCAGGGGCCTGATCCATCCCGGAGGAATGATGGAGGAGAGGCCGGGAGAGGCGGGAAAGGAGGGAGCCATGGCGAGACTGGGTAGAGGCAGGATGAAGATCACTGGGTGCAGCGAAATTCGGTTGTCCCGCCACCTTCCGCCAATGGATGGATCGTAACGATTCCATGACGTGGCGGGCAGGTGGCGGGCAGGTGGCGGGCAGGGGACGGGCCGGGGGCGGGCCTCCCTCCCCGGCGATGCCCTCCCCGGAAGTGGCGTCACGAAGGTGACGGTCCCATTGTGACCCATGGATTCATCTCGACCCCACCTTACCGCGGGTGAGGTCGTATCCGGCTTCCTTTCCGCCGTTCTGCCAGCCTCCAACCCCCACGCCCCCATGCGTCGCAGCCTTGTTTCAGCCGTCCTGGTCCTCGCCCTGGTCGCCCTCTCCGGAGTTCGGGGACCGGCCTCCCTCACGGCCCAGTCCATCACCGGCTTCACCGGCGAGCGGGCCTCCCAGCAGCTCGTCTGCGAGGCGGCGCTGGCCGAGATTCCCTCGGCTGATCGATTCCGAGAGCGCCTCCAGGCCCTCTCTGCCGAGCCCAACCCGGCAGGTTCGGAGGCCAACGAGCGGGTGGCCCAGTACCTGGCGGAGCAGATGGCGGCCGCAGGCTTCCGCATCGACCGCTACCCCTACGACCTCTACATGCCCTCACCCGAGTCGGCCCACGCCACCCGGGTCGAGCTGGTCACACCGGTGCGCCGCCCCCTTAATCTCCAGGAGTACGTTCTGGAGGAGGATCCCTTCTCGGCCCACCCGGATCTGGGCCCTGGGTGGAACGCCTATTCGGGCTCGGGGGACGTGACCGGTGAGGTCGTCTACGCCAACTACGGGCGCCTGGAAGACTTCCAGGCGCTGGAGGCCATGGGGGTGGACCTGACCGGGAAGGTCGTCATCGCCCGGTACGGCGGGAACTTCCGGGGCTACAAGGCACGGTACGCCGAGGACTGGGGTGCCGCCGGGCTCCTCATGTACACGGATCCGGCGGACGGAGGGTACGTGAGTGGGCTCACCTACCCGGACGGTCCATTCGTGAACGAGAGTGGAATC
>SL_5KL_010_SEDDRAFT_10002035_pt1 | contig 11615 bp, 8 predicted proteins | sample SodLakKL_010_SED_FD_9118 | JGI IMG/M metagenome (IMG submission 9118)
GGAAAACCCATTTTTAATAATTCCTGGCCAGATAATTTAACTTCTTCAAAGCTGCTGCGGAAAAGGAAATCAAAAACCTTATCCCGAGTTTCCCCTTCGGTGGAAGCTGCAGCAACAATTGCTGAAAAATCCCTGGTATAGGTGCTTAAAATCTCAAATACTTCTGCGGGTTTATTCATACCCTTAATTTTTTCCTGGGTAAATCTTAATAAATCTAATTCAACAGTTAATAGCCTCTTGGCTTTTTTATCCAACTGCCACCTCTCCACCAGTTCATCCCTATCGGCTATTCCTTCGTTCCGGCAAATATATCCGGTAAATAAAAGAAGGGCATCAAACCTATTCCTCTTGTCCTTTTTATAAATTTCTTCCAGATAGACAAGGTCTTCCTGGCGAGTTTGCACAGCCCTCGGCTGAAAAGGTAACAGGGCAGACCAGATATTAAACTTTTTAAATAATTCTCCTAATTTCCCCCAATCCCCCAAATACAATAACCGCCGGATATTGTCTTTGATAACCAGGGGGGGTAGTTTTTGAAAAATTCCTGCCTGAATGGCTTCATCCATTAATGCTCGAGTTTCAGAGGTGAAGTCGAATCCATAACGCATAATCAGGCTAATTCCCCGAAAAACCCTTTGGGGATCGTCAACAAAACTCATTGTATGCAAAACCTGTAAATTCCCTTTTTCCAGGTCCTGATAACCTCCGAATAAGTCGATTAGGTTACCCCACTCCTCCCCGGTTAAGGAAATAACCATTGAATTAATCGTATAATCCCGGCGATATAAATCCTGTTTTAAAGAAGCGGGTTCAACCTGGGGAAGGGCTGCGGGGTATTCGTAATATTCTCGCCTGGTTTGGGCAAAATCCATGGCAAGTCCATCTTCCAATAAAAGAGTTGCAGTATTAAAATCCTCAAATTGAGTAAGTTTGCCCCCCAGACGACGAGCAAGGTGCCTTGCAAGGAGGACTCCTTCTTCTTCAACAATAAAGTCTAGATTAAAATTAATTTTCCCCAAAAGAAGGTCCCTGACAAACCCTCCTACTACATAAACCTTTACTCCTATCTGGGAGCTGCTTTCAGTAATCTCCCGGAAAATTTCTTCCAGGCGAGGAGGTAATTTTTTCAATCCATCCCCCACATCATAGGTTTTCAGTTCCGGTAAAACCAGTTGACCACCATAACGGTTAACCTCCAACTGTTCTTCGTGGTGAACTTTAAGCAAATCACTCCGGGTTACTATTCCCAAAAGATTATTTTCTTTGTCAAGGACAGGTAATCTACCGACATTATTCTTTATCATTATTTCCTGAATTTCTGGAATGGTAGTGTCGGGTCCAATAGTCAGGACACGCCTGCTCATATAACCTTTTACCGGGGCATGACTTAAACCATGTTTTTTTACCTTAATCAGGTCTCTCCGGGAAAAAATCCCTTCAATCCCCTTTTCTCCAACTATTACAAGGCCGTTGTGCCCGTAAAACTCCATTAATTCTTCGGCTTTTTCTACAGAAGTATCAGGGGTCACTGTTTTTACCGGACTGGACATAATATCACTTGCCATCTGTTCTGTAATTATTGTTTCCTCCAGGTACTCTCTGAGAACCCTTACCAGGGTTTCCGCGTCCATATCGCGGGAAAGAGCTGAACCTGCCCCCCTGTGTCCTCCTCCCCCGAGCTTTTCCATTACCGGGCCCAGGTCAATTTCCGGGACAATGGCTCTACCTACAACAAATTGCCTTTTTTGATTTTCCAGGATTAAAAAAACNGCATCAGCATCCCNGATATCCAGAAGNGTTTGNGCAATTTGATTGAGCCCGCTAAGATAATCTTTCTGTTGCTGACGGAAAATATGGATGCTGAAACCTTTNATTTTCCANACTTCNCCTCGATCCAGAAGTTCNTTTAANAGNTCCTGTTGTTGTTGGTTCAGGGGGATGTGCAAAAATTCCCGTAAAATAAAAATATTGAAACCTTCTCCCAGAGATATAAAGCCGCCCGAAAATCATCTATTGAAGTATAATCAGCAGTGAAAGAAAGTGTATCGCTATAAATTGCAATAGCAGAAAGAACTTTTTCCGGCTCCGTTAATTTTATTCCTTTTTCCCTGATTTTTTCCAATAAAATTGCTGTGGTGGAGCCAACTTCCTTTACAATTCCCTCGGCTCCTTCCGGGAGCTCAAAAGGAGGGTGATGATCAAAAATTATAAGACGAATATCGGAATCGGTTTTGAAAGGAACTTTCTGCGTATCAACCAGGATTAACTCTTTTATTTTTTCTTCCTCCGTTATTTCTTCCAAAAAATCAAACTCATCCCGGTAAAGGGCAAGAAAATCCTGAACTCCTTTTCCCAACCTTTGGGGGAGGAAAACCTTAAAATCAGGGTATAGTTTTTTGGCCAGAATCATGGAAGCCAGACCATCAAAATCCGTTAAACTATGGCTTGTTATTGCTTTCATATCCCTCTCCCCCAGTCCAAACTAATTATAACACAAACTAACCATTAAAGTTAATGCCGTGGCGTTGCATTTTGTTATATAAAGTTGTTCTTGCTACCTTTAACAGACGGGCCGCTTCAGTGCGATTACCTCCGGTTTTATGCAAAGCCTGCAGAATTGTCCTTTTCTCGGCTTCCTCAACGGATCTATCAAGAGACATTCCCAATTCTTCTCCCTTTTCTCCTGGTTCCTCTTCAACTTCTACCTGAAGAGTGTGGGGAAGATAGGATGAAAGGATGATATTTCCCTCGGATAGGTTAATTCCACGTTCCAGGACATTTTCCAGTTCTCTAATATTTCCCGGCCAATCATAATTCAGCATTAACCTCAAGGCTTCATCTGATACTCCGGTGACTTCCTTACCAACTTTGGCGGCGAGTTTGGGAAGGAGAAAACGAATTAAATCAAGGATGTCGTCTTTTCTTCTGCGCAAAGGAGGAATAATCAGGGAAATTATATTTAAACGATAATAAAGATCCTCCCGAAACTCCTTTTTTATCATGGCTTCTTCCAGGTTTTGATTGGTTGCAGCAATAATCCTTAAATCCAGTTCAATTGGTTCAATTCCCCCAAGCCTTTGAATAGTTTGATCCTGGAGAACATGAAGTAATTTTGCCTGCAGGGAAAGACTCAGATCCCCAATTTCATCAAGAAACAGGGTTCCTCCGTTAGCCATTTCGAATTTTCCAAGTTTNCCGCTCTTTTTTGCNCCTGTAAATGCACCATCCTGATANCCAAACAATTCACTTTCCAAAAGAGATTCGGGTATTGCCGCACAGTTAACCTGGACAAAAGGCCCATCCTTTCTGTTGCTCGCCTCGTGAATCCCCCTGGCAAAAAGACCCTTTCCCGTTCCGCTTTCCCCCAAAAGAAGAATAGTTGAATTGGAACGGGCTGCTCTGTCAGCCATTCGAACAACATTTAAAAATTCGGGATTGTTCCCGATTATTTTAGAAAATTCTGGTGGTTTTCGGTAATCACCTGTAAGCCGATCTTCCAGATTCCTGACCGTTTCCAGGGCCCTATCCCGCTCTGTGGAAAGGTTTTTTAATTCTGAAATATCCTCAATTAAAAGTAATCCCCCGATTATTTCATCCCCATGAGCAAGGGTCCTTGTCCCGCAGCGTACCGGAACCCCATTGAGCTCATATTCAACCATTGAGTTTATTTCTTTATCCTCCTGAAGGTATTCAATTAATTGGACAATTTCCTCATTCTGGGGGTGGATTTCTCTCAAGTTTCGCCCGCGAAGGTGAGGAACAGGCGCAGTTGGCCCCTTTGCTCCATATCGCTTACCCTTAAGGATATCTCCCATATCCTCTCCGCGAGCAGTATAACCCCTGGCCTGGTAAAATTTTACCTCTCGGGTTTCCCCATCAAGAATGACCATGTGTCCTGCAGCAAGCTTATAGTCATAGGTGAATTGCTGGCGATCAACCTTAATATTCATAATCTTTCTTCCTCGGTCCAGGAGGAGTTCTATCGAGCGCCCTTTCCATTCTGACTTAAAGTGGGTTTGAAGCTGTTCCCGGGGGGCTAACTCTAAATAACCTTCGCCATTTCGAGCTCCAAATTCCCCCATGGCCAAAAAGCCCTGCCTGGATTCAACATCTCCCGGAGGGATTCCAATAACATTTAAACTATTTGGTTTTAGCTGACCATCGTCTTCTCCAAGGGCATTGTCAATTATTAACACCATATCTCCCGGCATAAGCTGCCCGGGGGAGTGCCCGGGTCCTACCCGGGGATCAATCCCGAAAATCGAGCGGGCAGTATCGTTATAAACAATAATTTTCCCCTCCCGGTCAACAACAATAACCCCTTCTTCAAGGTGATTGGCAACCAGAGCCAGCAGGTCAATGCCGGCTCCATCCCAGGATTCACCCATTTCTTTTACCCCCTTGCCTGGTTTACAAACATCTGGAAAAGCTTGAAGGTTTTTTCATCTTTTTCCCAGAGGTGTTCGGGATGCCACTGCACCCCAACCAGGAATTGATTATCTTTAGATTCGATGGCTTCAATAACACCATCCTTAGCCCTTGCACTTACAATAAATCCAGGAGCAGGCTCCTTTACCGCTTGATGATGATAGGAATTTACTTTGGCGGAATTTCCCGAAAAAATCTTTTCCAGCAACGTGCCCTTTTCTATTTCAATTGAATGAGTAGCATGCCAGCGTGGTGCGTTTTGGGAATGCTTAATTAAATCTTTATCAATTTGAGCGGTTATATCCTGATATATTGTCCCACCTAAAACAAGGTTAATAATCTGACAACCCCGACAAATCCCAAAAACAGCTTTTCCCTGTTCCATAAAACTCTCCAGAATGGTTTTTTCGAAATAATCTCTTTCCGGATCAACCCTTCCCAGTTTTGGGTGAGGTTCTTCAGCAAAAATCATTGGATCCATATCCACTCCCCCCGAGATTAAAAGCCCATCAAGATTTTTGGCCATTTCCTTAATCTCGTTTTCTTCCTGGAGAAGGGGTAGAATAACAGGGATGCCTCCAGCTTTTGCGACCCCTTTAACATAATGTTTTCCAATCTGGTAATTAGGAGGGTTATCTCCTTTTTCCTGGGTTGAAGTAATTCCGATTAGTGGTTTTTTGCTCATTGTTTTTGCAGCTCCTTTTTTGGCCAAAATTTTGAACATAATTCTTAGATAATTTCGAGAAAACACCGTATTTACCTTCCCGAATGTTTATTTTTTTATACAAAATTGTAAATCCAGAAAATTTTAATAACAAAGATTCTTATAACTCCTCAAAAAACAAAATGATTTCTTTTAATTTAAAAAAATAAAACCGCCGGGAATTCCCGGCGGTTCATTAGTTAGAGAGCAAGATACTGGTCTTCATCTTTTTGAAGGTGAGCAGGTAACTCCTGTCTTTGTAATAGATCTTCATAGGTTTCGCCTTTTATTAAGGTACTGGCTCTCCCGTTTCCTACCAGGACCACAGGAGGGCGGGGTAAACCATTATAATTTGAGGACATTGCATAAGTGTATGCACCGGTACAGGTTACAACAAGTAAATCGCCAGAATTAATTTTTGGTAGTTCAATATTCTTAATTAATATATCACCGGATTCACACAGGCGACCCGTAATAGTAACTTTTTCTTTAGGGCGCTTATCCGAGTTTTTGTTGGCAACAAAGGCATTATATTTTGCTTCATATAGGGCTGGCCTGATATTGTCAGACATTCCTCCGTCAACTGGAGCCAAAGTTCCTAGACCTTCAACTTCCTTGGGTGCTCCAAGAGTGTAAATTGTAACCCCGGCAGGAGCAATAATACTACGTCCGGGTTCAAATTCAAGGGTTGGAAGTGGAAGATTTAATTCCTTACTGAGAAGAATTACTTTCTCCGAAATTCCAGGGATAAACCTGTCAAAAGCAAAGTTTTCTTCTCCTGGACTATGGGAAACGGCAAACCCTCCACCAAGGTTAAGGGCAAATCCTTCTTCCCATAAGTCTTTAAATTCTGCGGCCAGTTTTAAAACCTCTTCTGCTGCTTGAGAATATATCTCGGAATCTGTTATTTGTGAACCAAGGTGACAGTGCAACCCTATCGGTTTCATAACTTCGGATTCTTCCAGTTTTCCCANGGCTTTTTGGGCCTGACCCTGATGCATTTTAAAGCCGAATTTTGATCCCATTCCAGTTTGAAGGTGGGGATGGGTTACTGCTTCAAGGGCAGGAACAACTCTAAGCATAACTGGGACCTTATATCCCATAGCTTTACCAATCTTTTCTATCCGGTCTAACTCGTCCTCGTTATCTACCACAATAGCCCTGATCCCAGCGGTTATTGCCTGGATTATATCCCGGCGGTTTTTATTGTTTCCGTGCATAATTATTTTTTCGGCAGGAAAACCTGAACTTAAAGCGGTATAAAGTTCGCCACCAGAAACCACATCAAGGCCCATGCCTTCATCTTCAATAATCCTGCAAATTCCCATATTCAAAAATGCTTTAGAGGCATAATATACATTGTATTTTGGGTAATTTTTTTTCAAGTTATCAATATAAAATCGGGCTTTCTCCCGAATTGTTTCTTCGTCAATAACCAGTAACGGAGTACCATATTCCTTGCTCAATTCCTCGAGCTTGCAGCCTCCTAAATAGTACTCTCCATCACGCTTTTCTAAACTACCTGGCAAGTCCATTTCTTATTCCTCCCAATTTTTGGTAAAAACAAAGCGGTTGCATGGCAACCGCATTTACAACCATTTTCCTTTGTATAGAAGTTTAACACACTTTTCCCCTCTGGTCAAATCATCTTTATGCTTATTTTCGAGGATTATTGCGATTATCAAGGAGAAACAGACCCCTTAACCATAGGTGAGGAAAATTGAAGGTCCTTTAAAACCTTCAATTGGGGTAAATCAAAATTTTCCCGTCTTTATAATAAAAAACTTCAATTAATAATCTCACCTAATAATGGGACAGGGCCAGGTTTTTTATCCTGGATTTTCCAGGCTTTTTCCAAAAGCTCCTTCGCTGCCAAAAAATCTTTTTCTTCTCGGGCATAAACCGAACCCAAAACATCATTTTTCTCAACTTGTTCCCCAATTTTTTTATTTAGGAAAATTCCTACTTTATGATTAACTTTCTCTTCCTTTGTTCTTCTCCCAGCCCCCAGGATTACACTGCACCGACCTACAAGAAGGGCATCAAGTTCTGCAATAAAGCCTGCTTCTTTAGATTGAATTTTATATTCCTTTGCAAGGGGTAATTTTTCTGAAAGATTTCCCCCCTGAGCTGTTACAATCTCCAGGAACTTATCCCAGCCTTTTTTATTTTTAAAAACTCTTTCAACTTTTTCCCGGGTTTCTTTTTCTCTTTCCTGGGAATTCCTCAACCTTAGGGCTGCCTGCGCAAGGGCAACAACAATCTCCCTTAAGTCTTCCGGACCCTTCCCCTGCAAACATTCAATTGCTTCATTTACCTCAATATTATTTCCCACTGAACGTCCAAGGGGTTGATCCATATTTGAGAGGATAGCACTTGTTTTTCGCCCCATCCCTTCCCCAATTTCAACCATGGTTTCAGCCAAAAATAGGGCCTTATCCAGTTCTTTCATGAAAGCCCCTTTACCAAACTTAACATCAAGAATAATGTTTTCTGCCCCTCCAGCTATTTTTTTACTCATTATGCTGCTGGCTATGAGGGGTATTGAATCCACCGTTCCAGTTACATCTCGTAATTCATATAGTTTTTTATCTCCTGGAGCAAGGTTCTTCGTTTGCCCAATAATTGCCGCTCCAATTTGGTTTATCTGGTTAACAAATTCCTCTTTGTTCAGGTCAGTCCTGAAACCTGGAATGCCTTCCAGCTTATCAACTGTTCCTCCAGTATGACCAAGGCCTCGCCCGGACATTTTCGGTGCTTTGAAACCAAGAGCCGCCAGAACGGGAATTAGAACAAGACTTACTTTGTCCCCAACCCCTCCTGTAGAGTGTTTGTCAATTGTGGTTCCTTCAATCCCCGAGAGATCAATAGTATCACCAGAGTTAACCAGGGCTCTGGTAAGGGCAACCGTTTCCTCTTTTTCCATCCCCTGAAAATATATAGCCATTAACATTGCGGCCATTTGATAATCCGGGATTTCTCCATTAACGTATTCAGAAATCAAATATTTTATTTCTTGGGAATTTAAAGCATTTCCATCTCTTTTTTTTACTATTAAATCATAGGTTTGCATTTAAAAAACCCCTTCAGCTAAAATCCCCTTTATCAGCTTTTTGAAGTCAGGCTTTACTTTCTCTCCTACTTCCATTACCTCTTCATGGCTTAAAGGTTCAGGAAGGGTTCCGGCAGCCATATTTGTTATACAGGATATGCCAAGAACCTTCAATCCCATATGTCTGGCTGCGATTACTTCGGGAACTGTTGACATCCCCACTGCATCAGCACCCCACCTTCCTACCATTTTTATTTCCGCAGGAGTTTCAAAACAGGGCCCCGCAAAAGAAGTATAAACCCCTCTGCGAGTTATTTTGCCAATACTCTTGGCGACAGTTTCCCCTACTTCTATTAACTGGGGATCATAAGCATGGCTCATATCAGGAAAGCGGGGCCCAAGGTCATCCAGGTTCTCCCCACGCAGTGGATTGATCCCCATAAAATTAATGTGGTCAGAAATAAACATAAAGTCCCCAACATTAAAATTGGTATTTACCGCTCCAGCCGCGTTTGTAACAATAAGTACCTCTATTCCCATCTGGGCCAAAATCCGCAGCGGACGGACCAGTTCCATTGGAGAGTAACCCTCGTAATAATGATATCTGCCCTGCATTATGGCCACTGGAACATTATTCAAAAACCCGAAAACGAATTGGCCACTATGCCCCGGGACTGTGGAGGGGGGTAAATGGGAAACCTCTTCATAAGGAACTGTTTTTTTCTTCTCAACTTCATGGGCCAGCTCTCCAAGTCCTGACCCAAGAATTAACCCCACCTTTGGTTTGGTAATCTTTTTTTTCTTTAGACAGAGAACCCCTTCTCTTATTTTCCTCATTTCTTCTCCCATAATTACTCCTCCTCGCCTTTAATTTGCTCCCAAAAACTTATCCCATCCAAATCGCACTTTAAATCAAAATAACTTGCAATTGTTGCCCCAACATCTGCAAGAGTTTCCCTGATTCCCAGTTCTACATTTTCTCTCAATCCAGGCCCCCAAACCAGAAGTGGTACATACTCTCTGGTATGGTCTGTTGTTGAAAAACCGGGATCCGTCCCATGGTCAGCAGTTATTATTATTATATCATCCTTTCCCATTCTTTCCAGAAAGGATGGGAGAAATTCATCAAATTCCACAAGGGCATTGGCAAATCCATCGATGTCATTCCGGTGGCCAAAAAGCATGTCAAAATCTACAAGATTGGAAAAAATCAGGTCGCTTTTTCCTCTTTCCGCCTCTAACAATAGTTTTTCCATCCCCTCCCTGTTATTCTCAGTTGGAATGGAGCGGGAGATCCCCCTACCCGCAAAAATATTTTCCAATTTCCCTACGACAGCAACTTTCCGGCCGTTTTCCTCCAGATAATCAAGCAACATTTTTCGGGGAGGTTCCAGGGAAAAATCCTTCCGGCGGGGAGTCCTTGTATAATTGCCCTCAGTTCCAATAAAAGGCCTGGCAATAACACGGCCAACTGCCCAATCATCTTTTAAAAGGTCCCTGGCTATTTTGCATATCCGATATAGTTCTTCCACCGGAATTGTTTCTTCATGGGCAGCAATTTGAAAAACGCTATCAGCAGATGTATAAACAATGGGCTTCCCGGTCTTTTGGTGTTCCGAACCAAGTTTTTTAATTATCTCGGTTCCTGAAGCCACTATGTTTCCCAGATACCCGTACCCTGTCTCCCGGGAGAATTTTTCCATTAACTCCTCAGGAAAACCTTTATCAAAGGTAGGGAAAGCCTTTTCCAGGATTAAGCCAGTCAATTCCCAGTGCCCTGAAGTTGTATCCTTATTAGGTGATGCAAGGGTCATTTTCCCAAATCCCCCAATTGGTTTTTCTGTTTTGCGGGGAGAATCAATTATGTTAAAAAGCCCCATTTTTTGCATATTGGGAACTGGTAGATCGGGATGTTTTTCCAGTATGTGCCCAAAAGTATTGCTCCCCTCATCCCCAAAGTCTTTAGCATCAGGCATTGCACCTACCCCAAAACCATCAAGAACAATTAAAAAAACTCTTCCCACTTGCCCACCTCCTTTTTTCTTCTTCCTTTTATATTCATTCTTAAAAGGGCTTTTTCCTCCCCCCAATAAAAAAACCCTCCCGCGAAGGAGGGCTTTTTATTCTAGCTTAAAGGATAGTATTCCAGGTCAAGAGCGTCAGCAACAGCTTTGTAGGTTACCTTGCCGTTAAGGACGTTCACACCTTTTGCCAATCCTGGATCCTGATGGATTGCTTTTTTGTAGCCATTATTTGCTATTCTCAGGGCATATGGAATGGTTAGGTTTGTCAGAGCATAGGTAGAAGTGCGGGGCACAGCACCAGGCATATTAACCACACAGTAGTGGATTACATCGTGAACTGTATAAACAGGATTACTATGGGAGGTAGGCCTTGCAGTTTCCACGCAACCTCCCTGGTCAATTGCCACGTCAACTATAACAGAACCCGGTTCCATTGATTTGACCATTTCTTCAGTTACAAGGCTTGGAGCTTTTGCACCGGGCAGGAGAACTCCACCAATAACAAGGTCAGAATCCTTGACAGCCTCGGCAATATTAAGACTGTTGGACATAACAGTTTTTACCTGTCCGCGGAAAATATCATCCAGGTATTGCATTTGCTTGTGGCTAATATCAAGAATTGTTACTTCACCACCAAGTCCAAGAGCCATTTTTGCAGAGTTAATTCCAACGGCTCCTCCTCCAATAATGGTAACCTTTGCGGGACCTACTCCAGGAACTCCACCNAGAAGCACTCCCTTTCCACCATGGTGCTTTTCCAGGAAACGGATACCCATCTGGGGAGCAAGGCGTCCTGCAACTTCACTCATTGGATTAAGGAGTGGCAATCCACCCTGCTTGTCTTCAACAGTTTCATAAGCAATTGCAACAACCTTTTTCTCCATCAGGGACAGGGTAAGTTCTTTAGGAACACCTGCAAGATGCAGGAATGTAAACAATATTTGTCCTTCTTTAAAAAATTTGTACTCTTCTGCTTCAGGTTCTTTAACTTTGATAACCATTTCAGTATCCCAGGCTTCTTCCCTGGAAACCATTTTTGCTCCTGCCTTTTCAAAGTCCTCGTTACTGATTCCGCTTCCGAGGCCTCCATCTTTCTGAACCAGAACCTCGTGTCCGCTGGAGGTGAGTGCTTCGACTCCAGCAGGGGTAATCGCAATTCGATTTTCCTTGTCCTTAATTTCCTTAGGTACACCAATAAGCATGCTATTACTACCTCCTTTTTTTCCTTGCTTGTTATTTTGATTATAATGCAAATTTTATGCCAAAAGCCAATTTTCAGGCTTCAGGCCATAATACCTTTCCGTACTTTCCCCCTCCCCCTTTTTCAATTACTAAATCTCCCTCTCGTAAATTCAAAACCATCTCTACCCGCTTTCGATCCAGGAACCCACCCAAATCTTGAGGGGAA
>SL_5KL_010_SEDDRAFT_10002038_pt1 | contig 11610 bp, 11 predicted proteins | sample SodLakKL_010_SED_FD_9118 | JGI IMG/M metagenome (IMG submission 9118)
AAGAAAACATCGCGACCAAAATTAACTGTACCCGTTGTAAGGGTAGCCATTTCTGGAGCAAGGTCAAGGGGGCCGATCCTTTCTTCCAGCGGCATCCCTACAGCTCCACCTGTAGAAAACTGGATTATTGCATCTGTCCGCTCGGCAATCATATCCCTTGTTTTGCCAAAAATCTCCGGATCCATAGTAGGTTTTCCTTCTTCATCCCTGACATGCAGGTGAATAATCGATGCCCCGGCCTCCGCCGCTTCCTGGGCAGATTGAGCAATTTCTTCCGGAGTAACCGGCAGGTTGGGATTATCCTTTTTTGTCGTTTCCGCACCGCAAACCGCACAGGTAATTATAACCTTATCCATTAGGTCAACCTCCTTTCCTCTGCCGTTCCCGGGGAACCACACAAACTCCATTTGCCCTTGCCACAAGGACTGGTTTTTCTAAAACCTTTGCAGAAGAATCATGTCCCCCCTCGGGATCAGGAGCAATAACCTTATATGCTTCAAATTCCATCTGCCTGGAGGTATTACCCACCCTGGTAATTTTTCCCCGGGCTTCAATATAATCTCCGGCATAAACGGGAGCCTTGAATTCTACTTTTTCATAGGTTAAAAAAAGCCCTTCGTCCCCGTCGTTGCGGACCAAAAGTTCTGTTGCAACATCACCGAAAAGCTGCAGCATCCTGGCTCCATCTACCAGATTTCCGGCGTAATGGGCATCAGCCTGAGACATTCTCAATCGGATTACATTTTCCACAACTTTACCCCCTTCCCTATTCCCCTTGTTTTCCTTTATCCGTATGCTGGCGGCGGAAAATTTCCTGGGCCATATAGGTTGCCACTTCGGGAGGCAGGGTTCCCGGGCCAAATCCGGCATCAAATCCAAGCTCAAGAGCCATTTCGTGGGAAATTCGAGGCCCTCCTACTATCAACAAAAACCTTTCCCTCAGTCCCTCGGCTTCCAAAAGTTCCACCAGGTTTGTCAGGTTCTCCAGGTGAACATTTTTTTGGGTTACCACCTGGGAGACCAGGATTACATCAGCCTCCACCTCAACCGCCCGAGAAATTAACTGGGGATTGGGGACCTGGCTTCCCAGGTTATAGGCCTGGAACTGGGGATACCTTTCCAGGCCGTATTCCCCGGCATATCCTTTCATGTTCATTATCGCATCAAGCCCTACAGTATGGGCATCAGTTCCCGTGCAGGCCCCAACTACCACAAGGGGTCTGCCGATTCTTTCCTCAACAAACCGGTTGATTTCGTAATAGTCCATGGCTTCTACTTCCACCTGGGAAATCTGGATCTGGGTGAGGTCGACATAAGCCGGGCACCGGCCGTAAACAATATAATAAGAAAAGCTTTGCCCCAGGTCCCGGGAGAAGGCCACTTCAACCTCTTCCAGGCCCATTTTCCCGGCCAGAATTCGGGCTGCTTCGTCCCCTTTTGGTCCGTGCTCTACGGGAAGGGAAAAACTTAACTGGATCATTCCGTCATTAAAGGTATCTCCATAGGCCCTGATCCTCTTTTCATCAATTTGCATTTTATGATCCCTCCCTTTCTCCAGACATTTCTTCCATGAAGGGGTTAAAGTAATTTTCTTCCTTTTCCACAACCCCTTCCAACCCTTTACCACCCTGGGGAGATCGAGAAATGCCTCCGAACCATCCTTCGCTTATTGCCCGGGGTAACCCCAGGTCAGAAATTTTTTCCAGCATTTCCAGGGCTTCATCCAGAACCTGTTGGGCTCTTTCTTGGATTCTTCCCCCGGGTTTGAAGTAGATTTCTTCTCCCAGGTGGCGGGCATTGTTCATAATATACCGGGCATTATCAATGGCCAGGGAGCGGTCGTGGATGTGGGGAGTGTGAATTGCTTCAGTTAACATCCCCAAAAGCTGGATTTCCTGCCCTGTTAAAACCCCCGCCAGGTTAAACATCCCATCAACAAGGTGAGTTTTAAAAATATCTCCGGTCATATATTTTGTGGGAGGCATATATTTCAGAGGGGCATTGGGGAAAATTTCCCGGGCCATCTGGGCCTGAGCAACTTCCAGTAACCAGCCGTCCTCTTTTTCCGGATCCAGCTCAAAAGCATGACCAAGCCCCAATTGTTCGTTTTTCAGGCCAGACCTAAGCCCAAGTTGTTCATTGATAAACTGGGAAGCAAGCACGGTGTGTGCTGCTTCGTAGGGATCTGCTGTGGTCAGGTAGTTGTCCTCACCGGTGTTGATTATTATCCCAGCGTACCCATTTATCATCCGGGAAAAGTGCTGGTCAATAAAAGTCCGCTGCATATTAATATCCCGGAAAAGTATTCCATACATGGCATCGTTAAGCATCATGTCCAGTCTTTCCAGGGCACCCATTGCAGCAATTTCTGGCATGGAAAGACCGGAACAGTAATTAACAAGGTAAATGTATCGGCCAAGTTCCTCTCCAACTTCATCAAGGCCCTGGCGCATTATCCGGAAATTTTCCTGGGTTGCAAAGGTCCCTCCAAATCCCTCGCGAGTTGCCCCGTACGGGACATAATCCAGAAGGCTCTGTGCTGTCGAACGGATTACGGCAACAATATCCGCGCCCTGCTCTGCGGCAGATTTTGCCTGGATAACGTCCTCGTAAATATCGCCGGTGGCAACAATTACATACAAAAGGGGTTTGGGGCCGGTTCCCAGAGTTTCCAGAAACTTTTCCCTCCTCCTGCGCTGATCCCTTATCCATTCCAGCCCTTCTCGAACATAGGGCTCCAGGGCACGACGGATCTCTTCATTGCTGTACAGGGGCTGGTCCAGGAGGTCAAAGTTGTCTTCTGCAACCTCCCGGGCAATTTCCTGGGGGCTTTTTCCAGTTGCCAGGATTGCCCTTCCCATCCAGTGGGCTGCCCCGCAGGCCAGGGCCTGGGCTTCCTGGAGTTTTTCCACCACAACATTGGGGAGGGGAACTTCGGCAATATCAATTCCATCAACCCCCAGGAGACGGAGAATGGTCCTTTCAACTGCGACTGTTGTTTTTGGCTTTATTTCCTCCATTACTCCTTTAGCAATAGATTCCGCCGCCCTGCGGGCGCGATCTACCTTTTCCTGTTCTAAGTTAAGTTTTGTCTCCAATTCCCTTACCTCCTCTTGGCTAAGCCAAACAAAGTTTTTCTTTTCCCCACCATCCAATACCTGCTACTACATCCATAATAGGAAGATCGGGTATCTCCGAAGCAAGGTATCCTATCAGTTCTTCCGGGTCAAAAAAGTAATGTTCAGGAGCAGTCGGATTAACTGTCAGCCCAATAACCTTTATTTCCTGCATAACTTCAATCCGACCTCCTCTGCTCCGGAACTTTTTCCAGAGCATGGGGTTGGTAAAAACCTTGGTTCCATCACGGATAACAATCTTTCCCGATTCCAAAAAAGAAGGGTTAAAGGCTGCTTTTAAAATTTCGTCAGTCAAAGCTCCCCCCAAAAATATTTTTTCCACTCCTTCTCCAAGGCGGCTTTCAATTCGGGGGCCGAGGCCAAAGCTGGTTGGAGATTCAAGGGAATACCAGTGTCCGTCTTCTCCGAGTAAAACAGCCCGGGAATGTTCCAGCTCTTCTTCTGCTCTTTCAATTAAGAACTTTTCTTCAACGGGGGGCAAACGCAGGGTTTCAAGGCGAAAAGCTGTTTTACCCACAATATTGTGATAACTCCTGCTCAAAGAAGCCCCAGTAGCGACAATTGTCCCATCAGTAACCGAAGGAGAAGCCGAAAGAACCCTGTTGATTGCACCATCCAGCAGGGAAAGGTCGGTTCTTTCGTTCAAAAGTTCCACAACGGTTTTCATTTGTTTTTGGGTTCTCGGGCCTACAAGTTCAACATTTCCAGCTCTTCTGACCTCGTAAATAAAAACTTCTCCAAGGGGAGTAAAAATATCAGTAGAAACCACCGGGCGCAAAAGCGCTTTGCTGCCCCTTAAAGCATCTTCCGCTGTAACAACAAGGGTTCCCGGTTGGACTTCAATCTTGGGTTTTTCCTGGCGGGTCAGGATGTCCTCTTTTTCTCCGTCCCTTCCCATAGAAGCAACCCCAACCCGAAAACCATTTTTTATTGCCTGGTTTAAGACAATATTCAGGGTTACCGTTTTACCAACATTTTTTGTTAACCCTATTATTGCTACAGAACGTAAATTGAACTTTCCTATTAGGTCTAACAGGCGCATATTATCACCTATTTTTTAGTTTTCATATACTATGATTTCTTGCCGGGAAAAAAAGTTCCTTCTCTTTTTTAGACATTTAGCACCATTTTCGGGTAATATTTCAACCTGAAACCTTTTTTTAGAAATTTTCAGTTCCATACGCAGGATTACTCTCGAAAACTTTCTGTAACAGGTTAAAGCCAGAAAGGTCCATTGGGGGATTTTTATTCCTCTTTCAAAAGATGGACAATGCCCGCTACTCTTTTAACGTCCAGGACAAAGGCAATTCCAGTTGCGGGTTTTTCCAGTTCTCCTGCTTCAATAATTGCCTGCAGAATTTCATCGGTTTTGTCAACCGGAACCAGGGTCAGAATCATTTCTTTTTCGGGCTCAATTGGAATTCCCAGTATGGATTTTTGTTCATGAATTCCCGTTCCCCGGGCAAAAACAACGGTACCTCCTTCGGCTCCTGCTTCTTTTGATGCTTTTACAATCCTTTCTGCACAACCTTTTTTTACAATTGTCACGACTAAATCAAAATTAATTTTCGTTTCCATCAGTCTCGCTCCTTTCGCTCAAAAAACAAACCAAGAATCATTACTGAAAGAATCGGGGCCAGGGCTACAAGAGCCACCAGCCCGAAACCATCAAGAATTGGATCCCGTCCTTCGATTGCTCCGGCAATCCCCACAACCAGGGACATAACAAAAGTTACAATCATTGGGCCCGTAACTACTGCTCCCGCATCAAATGCCACAGCAATAAATGTGGGGGTAGAGAAAAAAATTAAAATAATGGCCAGGATATAGCCGGGTATAAGGAGGAAGTAAAGGGGCCAGCCGAAACTAACTCTACCCATACCCAAGGCCACGAATACCCCTACTCCCAGGGATAAAACCACCAGAATTAATTTTTCCGGTATGTATCCCCCCGAAGCCCTCTCTACCTGCCCGCAAAGGACCCAAACTGCTGGTTCTGCGATTGTTGCAAGGAGGCCGAATAAAAAACCAAGGCCCATGAGTAAAAAGGGTCTCTGCAGGGCTGCAAGTCCCGCCCCCATTTCCCGGGCCACCGGCATGAATCCCACCTGGACCCCAAACAGGAAAAAAATCAGGCCCACAGCCGCAAGCACTGTTCCTGTTAGAACCTGCCGGACAAAACTCCAGGGTCTCCGGGCATAGATAACCTGAAAAAGGAGAAAGAAGATAACAAGGGGAGCCAGAGCCATTGATATTTCACGGGTTATTGACCACAACTGATTTAAGATCAATTGAACAACACCCCCAGGAGCATTATACCCAGGACGGGGCCAAGAGAAGCAAGGCCCATTAATCCAAAGGTATCACCCATCTCTGATCTCCGGGGCAGGACCGAAGTCACACCCAATCCTATTGACAGGATAAAAGGAACTGTCATGGGCCCGGTTGTAACCCCTCCTGCATCAAAGGCAATTGGGACAAAATTTGCCGGAGTAAAAAAAGAAAATATAATTATCACTGCATAACCAATTGCCAGGATATAGCCCATTCTTATACCCAGGAAAATCCGTAAAATAGCAAAGGCGAGAAATATGCCAAGGCTCAACCCAACCACCCAAACCAGGAGGGTATTGCTTAGTTCTCCTCCGGTCACCAGGTCAACATTAAGGGCTAAAACCTGCACCCCCGGTTCGGCAATAGTTATCGCAACACCAAGGACGAAAGTAATCAAAAGAATAGTAACAATATTTCCTTTCTCCAGCATTTCCGCCCCCACCATCTCTCCCATGGCCAGGAGGCCAACCCTTACCCCCTGTAAAAATAGGAAAAGCCCCAGGCTTACAAGGAGGGCCCCAAAAAGAAAACGTCCCAGGCTGGCAAGGGGAAGGTCAAGGAAAAAAAGCTGCAAAATTACCACGAAAAAAGTAATTGGTAAAATCGCCAGTCCCACTTCACGTATTACTTCCCTGCTTTCTTTTAACAATAACCTCACCTCAAAACCGAGTTGCCATAATAAAAAAAATAGGTTATAATTGATAATGATATTCAAAATCAATGGCCAGGAGGTCCACCTATGTTTAAATTTCTTACTCTTGCACTCTTTTTCCTTCTTGTTTTTACCGGTTGTTCACAACAAGAAGAGGATTTAGTAATATATTCCGGTCGACGGGAACAATTTATCGAGCCAATATTGAAAGAATTTTCAGAAAAAACCGGAATCGGGGTTCGCCTTCTTTCTGGTGGAGCTCCAGAATATGCCCACCGAATAATCGCCGAAAAGGATAATCCCCAGGCAGATTTGTTTTTTGCCAATGATGCCGGAATTATGGAATTTCTTAGAATAGAGGGGGTTCTCCAGCCAATTAATACTGAATCTCTGGAGGTTATTCCCACCCAGTTCAGGGCTCAGGACAATTCCTGGATTGGAATTTCCGCCCGTTCCCGGGTTTTAATGTATAATCCTGATGTTATTTCTCCCGAAAAAGCCCCCCAGACCCTGGAAGATTTAACCAGGGAGGAATTCAGAGGGAAATTTGCCCTGACCCGCCCCGGTAATGCTTCAATGGTTTCTCACATTACCGCCCTCCGGGCTTACTGGGGAGAAGCAAAAACCACTGATTTCCTTGAACAGCTTATTGATAATGAACCTTTAATTCTTCATGGCCATACTGATATCCGGCAGGCAGTAGGAAGGGGAGAAATTGCAATCGGGCTTGTAAACAATTATTACTACCACCTCCAGTTACAGGAAGCAAATAATAACAATGTAAAGGTCGTTTATCCCGACCAGGAGGAAGGACAGATGGGGGCATTTGTAAATATTGCTGGAGTTGCTCTTATTTCCGGTTCTCCCGGGGAGGAAAAAGCCCTTAAACTAATCGAATTTATGCTCCAGCCCGAACAACAAAAAAAATTCTCTGAATTAAGTTTTGAAACTCCTCTCCACCCCGATGTTCCCGTCCTTGACTTTGCCCGGCCAATTGATAGCTATAAACACATGGATATTGAGCTTTCCAGCCTGGGTTCTCTCTGGCCGGAGACGGTTTCAATAATGGAAAGGGTTGGCTACGTTGATTAAAACCATCGTAAACAGATCTTTTCTCTGGACGATGCCTGCGATCCTTGCCCTTCTTGCTTCTCTTGTAATTATTGTTATTGCTTTTGAAGCAATGGGGGACGGCTGGTCCCGCTGGGTTCAATTGTTTAACCAGCGTCTTTTTGAACTTTTTTCTCGAACCCTGAGCCTGATGGCCTTATCCACAGTAATAGCAACTTTTTGGGGGATTAGCCTGGCCTGGGCTGTAGAAAAAACAACCCTTTGGGGTAACAGGTTCTGGAGGTGGGGACTTGCATTGCCCCTTGTTATACCTCCCTATATTGGGGCCCTGGCTTTTTTAATCCTTTTTAGGGAAACCAACCTACCTATTTACAACCTCCCTGTTACAGCTTTAATTATGGCTGCTTTTACCTTTCCTTATGTTTTTTTGATTGTCTCTGCTGCCCTTCGCCGCATGAATACAAACCTTGAAGAAGCCGCACAGGCCTGTGGGAAAAGCCCTTCAGGGGTTTTCTTTCAGGTTACCATTCCCGCTCTCCGACCGGCAATTATCGCCGGAGCAACTCTTGTAGCGCTATACATCCTTGGGGATTTTGGTGCTGTGTCAATACTTCGTTATGACACCTTTGCTTCCGCCATTTTTTTCAGGATCCGGGGCAGCCTTGATTTTTCCGGGGCAACAATAATCAGTACTGTTTTGTTATTGACTACTTTCGGATTACTTGGAATTCAACGTTTTGCCCTGGGAAAATGCCACCGTTACCAGCAAAAAACCGAAGATTTAAAAGAACCCAAAAAAATTCCTCTGGGAAAGTGGCATTTTCCCATTCTGTTTTATGTTGTTCTGGTTTTTATTTTTTCCACACTCCTCCCCGCAGGGGTCCTTATTTACTGGAGCTGGCTTGGTATCTCCGCGGGAACAATTGACACCTCTTTTTTTCAATACCTGTTCAACAGTTTAACTCTTGCGGGGGGTGCGGCATTTATTTCCCTCATTTTTTCTCTCCCCTTTTCCTATCTCCAGGTTCGCCATCCGGGGTTATTAACATCGGTTCTTAGTGGAGCAGTCTTTGCCAATTATTCTTTGCCCGGGGTAATTGTCGGCCTTGCTTTAATTCTTATTGGACTAAACTTCTTCCCCTTTCTTTACAACACCCCTCTCATGGTAATAATTGCTTACCTGCTTCGTTTTTTTCCCCAGAATCTCCAGGCTGCAAGGTCCTCCTTTTTACAGCTTTCTCCCAACCTGGAGGAGGCCTCACAGAGCATGGGGTTCGGGCCTTTAAAAACCCTTTTTTCTGTTATTCTTCCTAATATCGGGCCCGGACTATTAGCCGGAGCATCACTGGTTTTTGTCAGTTCTTTGAAAGAACTCCCCGCATCCCTTCTATTACGACCCGCTGGTATGGATACCCTGGCCATAAGGATATGGATGGAAGCCAGTGAAGGTTTTTACAGCACTGCTGCACCTTTTGCCCTTCTTTTAATCCTGATTTCTATTTTTCCCCTTCGATATTTATTAAACCGTTTCTAACAAGGAGGCTTTTATTATGCCCCAGATAATTTTAAATAATGTTGAAAAAACTTTCCCGGGAAATTCTTCCCCGGTTATTAAAAGACTGAATTTATCCCTGGAAAAAGGGGAAATAGTGACCCTCCTTGGGCCGAGCGGTTGCGGGAAAACCACAACCCTCCGGTTGATTGCAGGTTTTGAAAAGCCCGATTCCGGGGAAATTATCCTTGGGGAAAAAAGGGTTGCCGGCAAAAATCGCTGGATTCCGCCCGAAAAAAGAGGGATCGGAATGGTTTTCCAGGATTTTGCCCTTTTCCCTCACCTCAACCTCTGGAACAATGTCGGATTTGGGATGAAAAAAACCCCTGAAAATCGGGGCAAAATTAACGAAACCATCAAACTGGTTGGACTTGAAGGCCTGGAAAAAAGGTTTCCCTGCCACCTTTCCGGAGGCCAGAAACAAAGGGTAGCCCTTGCCCGGGCCCTGGTTAGAAAGCCTGTAGTTCTTCTACTAGATGAACCTTTCAGCAACCTGGATACAAGGTTGAGAAAGGAAATGCAGAAAGAAGTAACCGGGATTATTAAAAAAGCCGGGCAAACAGCAATTTTCGTAACCCACGATCAGGAAGAAGCCCTATCAATTTCCGACCGGATTGGAATTCTCCACCAGGGTCAGCTAGAACAAATTGCTCCACCTCTGGAAATTTACCGCAACCCGAAAACCCTTTTTGTGGCAGAATTTATTGGTGAAACCAACATCCTCTCCGGTAACTCCGATATGGACGGCTTAAATGTTTGCACAGCTTTAGGAGAACTTCCCTGTCCGGTCCAAAACCCCTGCACCCGCTCCAGTAATCTTCTTGTATCTGTTCGTCCTGAAGGCTTAAAACCAGATCCCCGGGGAAGATTCCACGGCTTAATCTTGGAAAGAACCTACAAAGGACCCTGGGCAAAATTGTTAATCGAGTTCAGGGGAGCCCGGGGACAAAAGCTTCACCTGACTGCTTATATTGATGCCTCTAATCCCCTTGGGCCCGGAGATAGAGCCTGTTTTCATATTAAACCGGGTAGCATCTCCGTAATCGCATCTTAAAAGAAGTGGATAGGGATAATTCATCAATATTGCAATATCCAAAAACTTATTTGTTCCTTCTGGTATCAATGCATTCCCCATGGAAAAAGGGTGCTCCGGGCAGAGCACCCTTTTTGATTTTTCGCTATTTTAAAATATTGTAATATGAAAGCTTTTACTTCTTTTTTTGAAATAGATAGCAAAAGCCTTACCAATTAACCCGCCATTTCAGCTGTAAGTGGTTCGGGATCAATAGTTTCAATTTTATCTTTGTTTTCCGAAAGCCGGTGAGAATAAATCAGGGCGGGAAATGAGCCTGCGAGTAAAACCACGGAAATTACCAGAAGAGGAATTGGGGTGCCCAGGCCTAAAATTGTCGACCCGACAATCGGTCCCAACAATCCCCTTAATCCAACCAGAGAAAGGTAGATTCCAATAAACTTCCCGGCCTGTGCCCCACCCAGGCGCAAAAGGTTGTTGCTCCACCCAACTTCATAAGCTGCCAAACCGAGTCCTGTAAACGCGGCTGCAAGCATAACTCCCGACCAATTGGGAACCGTCATATATATTATTGGAAGAAGGGTATAAAGGCCTGCTCCGGATATAATTACCCAGATTGGGTGAAGTCGATCCACCATTATTCCCCAGAGGGGGGAAGCCAAAAACCAGAAAAGGGTAACAATTATTGCAATGCTTCCAATTGAAGCATTGGAAAGATTAAGTTCATTGATCCAGTAAAGGGGCAGGTAAGGCTGAATCATGAATTTCCCAAGTTCAAAACAGGTCATCCCAAGAATAAACCATTTAAAGGCCGGGAACTTTTTAAAGAGAGAAAAATTTTCCCGGTGAGAAAACTTGCGGCAGATTGCTGTTTCCTTTCCTTCTTCCGGTTCCCTTATTTTCCTGAAAATAAGAGAACCCGTAATCCCTGCAACCGCTGCCCCAATGACAATCCACCGGTGACCAAAAATATCGATATTTCTACCTGCAAGGGCAACTGCGGCAATGTAAAAAATCCCAAAAACAAATTTTACCAGCCCCATCATGCTTCCCCTGGAAGTAATGGGATATATTTTCTGGACCAGACTTGTAAAAGCCGGCCAGGTAATGGCTAAAGACATGTGGTGGAGAATTACCACTGTGACAAAAATTGCGGGGGAGCTAATAAAAGCAAGGGGAAAAAGTAAGAGACGGCCGACAATCCCGGGAAAAACTATAAAGGGCAGCTTTTTTCTTCCCTGGCATAAATGTCCCCAATAGATGGTAAAAAGCTGCGCAGCAAAAGGTGCCGCAACCAATAGTCCTACCTCCAGGGCTCCCGCTCCCATGGAAATGGCTATTGCTGCCAGGAAAGGATAAAGGGCTCCTCCCGCCAGGGCAAAAAAAGAAGCCGACAGAGCATCGACTTTAAGATTATGCTTTATTTCAGAGGATACTATAGAATTTAGACGAAAAATGCTTACTATCTCTTTCATTATTGCATCACCGCTTTTCATAACTCTAAATCCCAATATAAGACCTTTTTATTGCCGTGTCAATAGTTTTTGCAAAATTATTTTTCCGTTTTTTTTTGACGGGAAAAAGTCATCAAAAAAGTCTTTAAAACCTTTTCCATCAGAAAAAATTTAATTCCAAAAGCAAAAAAGAAACCCCTAAAAAAGGGGCTTCTTTCAATTAACTCAAATTATTTTTTTAGATTATACATTAATGCCTTTTAGGGATGACGATAAACTCCCCTGTTCAAAGCATCTCTCAAAGCACTAATAACCTTTGCAGACCTTATAGTTGCGGCACTCCAGGTATCAACCATTTCTCCTTCTTTATCCTCGGC
>SL_5KL_010_SEDDRAFT_10002041_pt1 | contig 11597 bp, 10 predicted proteins | sample SodLakKL_010_SED_FD_9118 | JGI IMG/M metagenome (IMG submission 9118)
AGCAGGGTGGTGGCCTTCAGCGGACTGGCCAATCCTGCTGGTTTTCTGGCAACCCTGGAAGAGCTGGGCTGTGAAGTGCTCCGTCATTTTGAGTTCCCCGATCATCACAAGTACAGCCGGGAGGATTTCAGGCAGATAGTGAATTTTTTTCAGCAGAATGCTGCTGTCGATTTTCTGATCACCACCAGGAAGGATATGGTCAAATTTGATCAGCAGCTGATTGATTTTTTGCAAATCAAGCAGATTGAACTTCTGCGGTTGGAAATCAGAATGGAGTTCTCCAGTTATTTTCCTGAAGTCGACAGCTTTGAATCTCGACTGGAGCAGGTCCTGTTCCGAAAAAGAGGTGATTAATCTTGCAGATTGCTGCCATAATACCTGCCCGTTATGCTTCAACCCGTTTTCCAGGCAAGCCGCTGGCACCGATCGCCGGCAGGCCAATGATTGCCAGGGTTTATCAGCAGGTGAGTGCGGCTGAAGTTCTGGATTTGACCCTGGTGGCCACCGATGATCTCAGGATTGCCAGGGTGGTTGAAGAATATGGAGGGGAGGCGGTAATGACCTCCAGCAGTCACAGCAGCGGCACCGATCGTCTGGCTGAAGCAGTTCAAGAAGTGGAAGCTGGTATTATTGTGAATGTCCAGGGGGATGAACCTCTGATTAAACCGAATATGATTGATCAGGCTGTCACCCTGCTGCAGCAGGATAAGGAGGTCAGGATGGCTACCCTGGCTGCTCCTGCTGGTCCTGAGATTGCCAGAGATCCTGACCGGGTTAAGGTGGTAGTGGATAAGCAGAATCGGGCCCTCTACTTCTCCCGGGCAGCTATACCTGCGCTGCGGAAAAATAATTCTCGGGACTCCGGGCCGGAGGTAGAGCCTCGATATCTTCAGCATATCGGTCTTTATGTTTATCGCAAAGAATTTCTCCTGAACTTTGCCACGCTGCAGCCGACCCCGCTGGAGATGAGCGAATCTCTTGAGCAGCTCAGGGCTCTGGAAAATGGTTATAAAATTGGGGTTGGTATCTGCCAGCACCACGGTCCGGGTGTTGACCGACCTGAGGATATTGCAGATGTTGAAGCGATAATTTTTCAGGAAGATAAAGGCGGTTAAGGTTGATATGCTGCTGAATATATATACCTGAGAAAGAGAATTTTCCGAGAGAAGAAAGGGGGAAAGCTCCTTATTAGAAAGGGGGCATTATAATGGCAACCAGCATTCGCTTAAATAATGAAATTGTTTTTGGCAGTCCGGAACAGTCCTTAGTGCTGCTGGCCGGTCCCTGTGTGCTTGAGAGCAGGGAGATTGCACTGCAAACTGCCAGTCATCTTAAGGAGATAACAGAATTTCTAGATATACCCTATGTTTTTAAATCCTCCTATGATAAAGCTAACCGTTCTTCGATCCATTCCTTTCGGGGACCTGGCCTGGATAGCGGACTTCATATTCTTGAGGACATCAGACATAAGATTGGGGTTCCGGTGCTGTCAGATGTTCACACCGTCGAGGAGGCTGAGGCTGCTGGAGAAGTGCTTGATATTATTCAGATTCCGGCCTTTCTCTCCCGGCAGACCGACCTGGTGGTGGCAGCAGGAAATACCGGGAAAGTTGTAAATGTTAAGAAGGGACAGTTTCTGGCTCCCTGGGACATAGAACAGGTAATTGAAAAAATTGAAACCACCGGTAATCGCAAAATCCTGCTGACTGAAAGAGGGGTAAGTTTTGGTTATAACAATCTGGTGGTCGATATGCGTTCGCTGGTCAGGATGAAGGAGACAGGTTATCCCGTGGTTTTTGATGCTACTCACAGTGTTCAGCTTCCCGGAGGAGAGGGAGACAGGTCCGGGGGAGAGAGGAAATATGTTCGCCCGCTGGCCCGGGCTGCAGCAGCTCTGGGAATTTCGGCCCTCTTTATTGAAACTCATCCCCGGCCGGAGGAGGCGCTCAGTGATAGTGCCACCATGGTTCCGCTCAATAAAATGGAGGCTCTGCTGAAAGAGGTTAAAGAGTTTGATGCGCTCCAGCGCCGAGGTGGTTTTAGAAATGAAAAATAATCAGAAGCTGAAACAGGCTCTGGATAGATCCCGGCAGGTACTCAGGGTGGAAGCCGGAGCAGTCAGTCGGCTGGCAGAGGCTATAAATGGGGAGTTTCTCAAAGCCCTAAAGCTTATTGACAAGGTCAACGGCCGGGTTTTACTAACCGGAGTTGGTAAATCCGGTTTAATTGCCCGAAAAATTGCTGCCACTCTTTCCAGCACAGGAACACCTTCCTATTTTGTTCATGCCGGAGAGGCGCTTCATGGTGATCTCGGTATGGTTACCGGAGATGATATAATTCTGGCTGTCTCCACCAGCGGTGAAACCCGAGAAATTATGCGCTTGATACCGGCAGTGAAACGCATTGGTGCCGGACTGATAGTAATTACCTCCAACCCGGAATCTTCTCTGGCAGAACAGGCTGATCTGGTTCTTGATACTCTGGTGGAAGAAGAGGCCTGTCCTCTGGGCCTTGCTCCCACTACCAGCACAACCGCTGCTCTGGCTCTGGGTGATGCCCTGGCTATGGCTTTAACCAGCCTTAAGGGTTTGACTGCCGAGGATTTTGCTCTCTTTCATCCCGGAGGTTCACTGGGCAGGAAACTCTTAACCACAGTGGAGGATGTGCTTAAAATTAGAAAACAGAACCCCAGGGTTAAAGAATCCGATACCATCCAGCAGGCTCTTTTTGTAATGACTGAGAGCAGAATGGGATCAACTTCAGTGATTGATCAGGAAGGCAGATTAACCGGTATTATCACAGATGGAGATATCAGAAGAGCGGTCAGCAAACAAGAGGAGAGTTTATCCAGAAAAATTGTAAGTGAGGTAATGACAGACAATCCCAGCCGAGTCAAGCCTGACCTTCTGGCAGCTGAGGCTCTAAAAATTATGGAAGAGAGAGAAATTAATCATCTTCCTGTAGTGACTGAAAGCAGCAGACCGCTGGGCATGGTCAACTTCCAGGATCTATTACGAGCGAGAATCTGGTAATAGGCCGGGGATATTACTGGTTAAGATAAGCTTAAGAAATAATTATTAAAATCTTTAGGATATCAAACTGAAGCTTGAAAAATTACCTGCCAGGCTGCTGGAAATTAATACAATCAGGGATGGAATAAAGATGATAAACAGGCTGAAAAAAATTATTCTACTGGTCATATTTTATTTAATATACTCTATTATTAATCTGCTGCCCAACCTGGTAAACAAATACATAGGTAAAGCTCTGGGGCTTGTTTTTTACCATTTAAAATTGAGAAGAAAGGTCGCTGAGGAGAATCTCACCAGGGCTCTGGGAGAATATTATTCGGGCCGAGAGTTAACTGAGATATTAAAAAATTACTATCAGCATCTGGGGCAGCTGCTGCTGGAATTTTTTCTTATGAACGGGCTGTGGCAGGGGAATCTGGCAGAGTTTGTAGAAATTAGCGATAAATCTATTCTGGATGAGATCTCTCAGAGAGAGCAGGGTATCGTGATTTACAGCGCTCATTTAGGCAACTGGGAATGGCTGGCAGCGCTGCTGGCTCAACTGGGGTTTCCTCTGACTGCTATTGCCAAAGAGCAGAGTCTTAAGAGTTTTNACTTTGCCCTTAATAAATTCAGAGAGAAGGCCGGGATTAATATCACCGATCACCGCATGGGGGTAAGAAAGGCCTATAAAACTCTGCGGGAAAATGAACTGCTGTATATCTTAGGTGACCAGCATGCTCCTGGAGGTATAGTTCTGGATTTTTTTGACCGCCCGGCCAGTGTCTTTAGAGGTGCTGTCCACCTGGCATCCAGGACAGGAGCAGCCATTCTTCCTGTTTTTTTAATCAGGCAGGATTTTGCCAGCTATCGGCTGGAAATTGATTCTCCGCTCTGGCTGCCGGAAGAATTATCCAAGGCAGAGGAGAAAAGATGGTTAAAGAAATTGGTCAGGATTACAGAAAATAAAATAAAGGAATATCCCGAGCAGTGGACCTGGACTCACAGGCGCTGGAAGGCAGACCGGGGCAAATGAAGACAGAATTTATCAAGGGCTGGGAATTAAATGAAATTATTATATCTTTTTTATAATCTAATACTGATGCCGGTTTTAATTTTTGCCATCCTTCCCTATTTTTTTTACCTGCTAATCAAAGGGCGAGGCAGAGAGATCTTTGATAGGCTGGGTTTTCTTGCAGCTCGTGATTTCAAAAAAGCTAGGGGGAGAAAGGTGATTTGGCTGCAAGCGGCCTCGGTAGGAGAGGTCAGAGTTGCCCGTCAGGTTATTGACTGGTACAGCAGCAGAGATGACAACTTCTTTTTCCTGCTGACTGTTATGACGCCCCAGGGGCGAAAGCTGGCGAAAGAAGAAGTAAATCGAGCTGATTTAATTTCCTATTTGCCGGTGGACTGGGGCCCTTTGCTTTTTAGTTTTTATAAAAAAAATCAAGCCGGATCTGCTGCTGCTGATTGAAACAGAACTCTGGCCGGCATTAATAAGAGAATCCTCACGTCAGAAGGTGCCGGTGGCTGTTGTCAATGGGAGGATCAGCCGAGACAGCTTTGGTAAATATAAGTTTTTTTCTTGTTTTTTCAGGCCCTTTCTGGAAATGGTTAAAGCTTATCATATGCAGAGCCCGCTGGACCAGAAGAGAATTATTGAGATGGGTGCTCCCTCTTCCCGGGTTTTTGTCTCAGATAATATCAAGCTGGCTGAGGTGCTGCAGGATAAAGAAAACATGAACTATCCTGAGAGAGACCATTCCAGTTATAACTCCAGCCTGCTTGAGATTGAAGGTGAGAGAAAAGTAATTGTCGCCGGCAGCACTCACCCTCCAGAAGAGGAGAAAATTCTTGAGATTTTTAATTCCCTGAGATCTGACTTCCCTGAACTTCTATTGATACTGGCTCCCAGGCATATAGAGCGGCGGGAAGAAATTAAATTTATCCTGCAGCAGAGAGGACTGAGCTATCAGCAGAGAAGTTCCGGTACTTCGGTGATATCACAGGAATCTGCTGTATTTTTGCTGGATACCCTAGGAGAGTTGCGGGGGGTTTACAGTCTGGCTGACCTGGTTTTTTTGGGCGGGACCCTATCTCCGGTGGGCGGACATAACTTTTTAGAGCCGCTAGCCCGGGAGGTGCCTGTTATTACAGGACCCCAGGTAGACAATATTAAAAGTCTGCTGCCGGATTTTCAGAAGAGCGGGGCAGTTATAATTTTAAAAAATATTGAGCAGATAGAGGAGAGCTGCCGGGAACTTTTACAGGACCCTCTAAGAGCAGAACAGCTGGGGAGGCAGGGCTATGAGCTGCTGGTTAAAAAATCGCAATCAGCTCTGGAGCAATTAGAAGCAGCTGAAAATTTAAGGCCGCTGGCGCCAGCCAGCCGCAAGGTGCTCTTTGTTCGCCTCAGTGCTCTAGGTGATGTAATCCACACCCTGCCTGCGGTAAACTGGATGGCAAAGCTCAGGCCGGAGTATGAAATCCACTGGCTGGTGGAGCCCTTGGCTGCACCACTGGTTAAGATTGACCAGTATATTGACAGAGTTCATGTCCTGCCGAAAAATCGCTGGAGAGGGAATGATCGCAAAAAAGGACTGGAACTTATCAGGGATATCAGGGCCTATTTTTCCTCCCTGGCTGAGGAGAATTTTGATTTGAGCCTGGATTTTCACGGGCTTTTTAAAAGCTCCTTTTCAGCTTTTTTAAGCAGCCCCGAAATTCGCTATGGTCCGGAGTCTGGCAGAGAGGGCAGCAGAATTTTCTACCAGCGCATGATAGCTGAAGACAATGCTGGAGATTATGAATATTATAACCCTGAGCCCAAAACTGACTGCAGCAGTTCTCCCGAAAGCTGGCATTGGCAGCGCCCCAACCACCGGGTTTTTAAAAATCTCAAGCTAATGGCTTCAGCGCTGGGGAAAAAGCTGCCCGGGGATTTAGAAATTGATTACGGCTTATCCCTGCCTGAAGACTGGCATAATCATCTTGATAGAGAAATTCAGAGTTTTTTCCTAAATTATGAAGAGATTCCTCTGATTGTGGTGCATCCTCTCACCAGCTGGCCGAGCAAAAACTGGCCGATTGAAAAATATCGTCGGCTGATCAGTTTGCTGGCCGGTCTGCCGGTTAAAATTGTAATTAGTGGAGCACAGGAAGAAAGAGAAAAATTAGAACAGGTCAAACCGGGAACCAGCAGCAATATTATCATGGCAGCCGGCAGGCTTGAACTTCCAGAACTTTATGGTCTGCTGTTAAACTCTGACCTTTTCTTAGGAGGAGACACCGGACCTCTTCACCTGGCTGCAGCAGCCGGTACAAAGGTCGCTGCAATTATGGGGCCTACAGATCCTGAAACCCACGGCCCCTTCACATCCGACCATAAAATCTTCCGTAAAGATGAACTTATATGTTTAAACTGCTGGGAGAAGAAATGCCCCTATGGTCACCATAAATGTATGGAAGAGCTCACAGTCAATGAAGTGCTGGCAGAACTAGAGGAAATGATTGAATTGCGGCAATACTAGAGCCGGGCAGAACAGCTCTTTTAGATTTAGCGGTTTTATAGCAGGAGCTGGTTATTTTGAATTATTTCAAAAAATATTACCAGTGATAACTGACAAATTTAGCGCTTAAATAACCTAAACCAGCTCCTACAATTACATCGCTTGCCCAGTGATCATCGCGATAAATTCTTGAAATCCCAACCATTATAGCTATTGAATATGACAGCATCCTGTAATTATCGCAGTTTTCTCCTATACTGGCAGCAAGGGCAAAGGCAGCGGCTGTATGACCGGATGGCATTGAATGATATCTGCTGTTAAATCTAAAGGGTTTAAATATTACCGGGTCTGCTTTTTCACCGGAAGGCCGCCTTCTGCCAATGAGAAATTTTAGAAAATTTGTTGACACTGCTGCGACTATTTGAGTTTTTATGGCATGTCTCTGTAATTCTCGATCAGGTATTGATAAAGCTATGGAGCCGGTAAATGTACCATCCCCCATATTTGTAACTGAATCCATAAAATAATCCAGGCTGTTAGTTCTACTCTCCTGAATATGTTCTCTAATTCTGACATCGAAGGCTCCGGCAGATTGAGTCTGGCTGAAAAATATTAGCATTACAATTATAAAAATAAGAGCAGGAGAAAATCGATTTTTCATTGGCAAACACCCTTTGGAGAATTTTAGTTATTGTGCTGAAAAATCCCGGCAAATTATAATTGATTTTTCTCTGCCAAATTGGTTTTAATAGTAGGCATAAAAAAATATTGAATTTTTTCTGAAATTCAAAAAAGGAAGGTATTGATGAAAAAACTATAAATAGAAGGGTTTAAAGCAAATAACTAAGTAAAACACCAATATCTTTTTAATATTATATCACTTTATTTTCATCTATGTCGAGGCAATAATAAAGATTATCTTGTATATACTGCATTTTTGATTGATAGAAGAGTATTTTATAGAACAGCAGAGATTTTTTTGAAAAGTTTGCTGTTATCTATAATAAAGGGTGATTTATATCCTATCTCAAAAAATGGCTGAAACAGACAGTCTGGTAATTATTAATTTACTATATCTGGGCGATCTGATATTTTCTCTGCCTCTTCTGGCTGAGATTAAAAGACAGCGGCCGGGGGTAAAACTTGATATAATCGTAAATAGTAAATTTGCCAGCCTGCTTTCAGGGGCAAATTTTGTTGATGCTGTTTATCCCTTTGACAAAAGAAGTTCGTTTCTTGAATCGCTCCATTTTGCCGGCAAAGCAAGAGAGAAAAACTATCCTGTGAGCCTGAATATTCACGGCAGCTGGCGCAGTGCTCTGCTCCAGTTCCTTTGCTGCCGAAAATATCGGGCAGGCTATACACGATCCGGTCAGAAAATCTTAATGCATTATAATGTTAAGTGGCAGCCGGGAGATCGTCATATGGTAGATTATTATCTGGAATGGCTTGCTCATCTCAAGCTGGATTTTCCCTCTGAGCCAAAACTTCCAGAAGTTGCAGTTCCCGAGGAAGCTTATAGTTTGCTGACCGAAAAACTAAAGGCTGCAGACCTCTACTCTGCTGGAAATCACTCTGGAAAATATTTAGTGCTCAATACCGGAGGAAGCTGGGCAAGCAAACGCTGGCCGGCTGATAATTTTGTTGAACTGGCAGGGTTGATTCTGGAAAATACTGATCATAATATTGTCCTTAGCGGCAGCAGTGCCGACCGGGCTAGAAATGAAAGTATCAGAGCAGGAATTAGAACAGTATCAAAGAATAAAGATAATAGAAGAGTCTGGAATGCAGCCGGCAGGACTTCTATTCCAGAGCTGCACGCCCTGATTTCCCGGGCCGAGCTTGTGGTAAGCGGAGATACCGGGCCGGCTCATGTGGCAGCACTGGCAGAGACTCCTGTTATATCATTATTCGGTCCTTCCGATGAAATTATGTACAGGCCCTATAACTATAATTTGAGCAGGGTTATTAAAAATGAGAAACTGGCCTGCCGACCCTGCGGGGAGAAAACCTGTCCGCCGGGGCATCATCGCTGTCTCAGGGAAATTTCTCCAGCCCGGGTCTGGTCAACAATCAAAGAATTAATTGGTAAGGGATTTTAGTATGGGAAATAAAAACGTCAAAGATTTTAAAATTATTTATCAAAATGATTGTTCAGATGACATAATAAATGAAATTCACAGGATTATCGCTAATAATTTTTCTCAGAAAATGGTAGAGCTGATAAAAAGCGATAAAGGCCATGAAGTTTACCGCTGGAATTTTAAAAATGAATTATATTACTTGAAAAATTATAACTATCAAACATGGAAAAAGAGATTCAAAAACATATTTCGACCGGTGAGAGCAAGGAAGATTATAAAGTATAACAGAAAGTTAATCAAGGCTGGAATAAGAAATTTGCCTTTAATTTGTGCAGTAGATTATTCTGGAGGAATAATTAAAAACAAGAGTTTGATTCTTTCCCGGGCAATACCTGGAATAGATCTGGAGAATTTTTTTCATGTTAATTGTGATCCTGTTACCAGAAATCAAGTTATAAGAAAGCTAAGCAAATTAATGGTATCTCTCTCTGAAAATAATCTGATTTTGGGCGATCCTTCCCTCCATAACTTCATAGTTATGGATAACAAAGACTTTAAAATTTACCTAGTTGATATAGATAATATGAGAAGTTATCTTTATCTTCCTGATTATTTGTTTTACAGAAGTATAAGCAAATTAATGGCTTTAATTTATTCCCGAGAAGTTAATATTTCTTTCCAGGAAAAACTGGACTTATTAAGGTATATTTTACAGAAAAAAGAAGGGTCTTTTAGCTCTGCTATTGTAAACAGGATTTTTAGAATGACTAAAGCTAGATTGAACAGCTGGGGATGCCATAAGATTATTAGAAAGCATGAGGAATTTATATAATTCTTTTTTAGCTTAATGATAAAATTTTCTATTTAGAATTTTTATCTGGGTTCTGCTGGAGGTATGGTTATTGAAATCCCTGAATAACATTAATTGGTTCAAGGTCAATAACAGTTATTCTTATAAGCTGCTTTTGTTTTTCTGCTGCTTTTTTATTTTGCTCACTACTACCACCGGAAATCTGACAGCAGCAGCCCTGGAAGAGCAGGATGAATATAGGATTTCCCGGGAGAGGTATCTGAAAAATTTTTATTTAATTCCGGCCGATACTCTTGGTGGAATAGCTGAGGCGGAAGAAACTCTAATCAAGCAGAATTTCCTGGCAGGAGGCTTTGTTTTCGCCGGTCTGGCCTTTGATCAATTAATAAGGGATTATTTTCAGGAGGAAATTTATCGAGGCAGCAGTCCTTTCTCCCGCTTTCTCTATAACATTGGAACCATTGAATATGCTGCTCCTGGTTTTGTTCTTCTCTATCTCTCCAGCAGGCTGGCAGAAGACATTTATCTGGAAAATACTCTGCTCTATTCTGCCCAGTCTTTAATTATTACTGCAATTATTACTGAAGTTGTGAAAAATATTGTCAGGAGGGAACGTCCCAGGTATAGCTCTGAAGATCACCTGGTCCGGGGAGAGGGAGACTCCTTTTTTTCAGGTCATGCTTCAGCTGCCTGGGCAGTTTTGACTGTAGTAGCAGAAAGATATTCCGAATTAAAAATCCCGGCTTACAGCCTGGCCGGAGCAGTTTCTCTGGCCAGAATCTATGAAGACGCTCACTGGTTTACCGATGTTCTGGCAGGTTCTCTGGTTGGCTATGGAATAGCCAGGATTACCGGGGAATATTATCAGAAAGATAAGAGCGGAATTTCCCTCAGGCCACTGGTAGAAACTTCTAGAGTGGGTTTTTTACTGACAGCCGAATTTTAACAGCAGAAATTAACAAACTTGAAGAATTTATAACTATATAGAGAGTTTAATAGAACTTGTTTGAGGTGAAAGCTGTGAAGTTAGATCAGGAATTTTTTCAGCAGGATGCCCTGACTTTAGCTCCAGAACTTCTGGGGAAAAAGCTCATCAGAACCAGCAGTGGAGAAAATCTCATCTGTCGGATTGTTGAGGTGGAGGCCTATGTAGGTCCTGAAGATAAGGGCTGTCATGCCTATCAAAATAAACGAACAGATCGAACTGAGGTTATGTTCTGGCCCGGGGGCCATGCCTATATTTATCTGATCTATGGAATACACAATCTCCTTAATGTAGTCGCTTCTGTTAAAGGTAAGCCGGAGGCAGTTTTGCTCAGAGCCTGCGAACCACTCCAGGGAATAAAAAAGATGGCTGAGAATAGAGAGCTTGATTTAAAGCTGGATAGGGTTATTGCTTCACAAAAGACAGCTCATAAAAAGTCTTTACCCCCAGGCGGTTGTCCTGCTGACCTTAAGGAGCTGACCGATGGTCCGGGCAAATTAACCCAGGCTCTTGCTATTGATCGCAATCTGAATGGCCACGATCTCAGAAAGCAGGGGACATTATATCTCGCTGACGGGCAGCCTGGTCCAGGAGAAGAAGTTGTCAGCTCAGAGAGAATTAATATAGATTATGCTGAAGAATATCGTGAGAAACCCTGGAGATTTTATCTGAAGAATAATGATTTTGTCTCCTGCTGAGAGAGGATTATTTTAATTGGTGGAAAAGACTGGAAAGAAGCTTATTATTTATTTTTAAAAATGAGGTGAACTCAATGAAAGACTATTTTGAGTTAGCTGACTGGAAAATTATAGAAGGTGAATTTAATCCGGGAGATAATCGCTTTGCTGAAAGTATTATGAGCCTGGGCAACGGCCACATGGGTATCAGGGGCAATTTTGAGGAGCAGTATAGCGGAGATAGCCTGCCTGGCACCTATATAGCCGGGGTCTACTATCCCGATAAGACCGTAGTTGGCTGGTGGAAGGTGGGTTATCCGGAATATTATGCTAAAGTGCCTAATGCCACCAATTTTATAGGCATAGATGTAGCAATAAACGGAGAAGAGCTGGATCTGGCTCTCTGGGAGGTTCTTAGTTTCCGGCGGGAGCTTGATATGAAGCAGGGATATCTGGAGCGCAGCTTTACAGCAGAAAGCAACTCGGGACTTCAGGTAGCCGTAACTGCCCGCCGGTTTTT
>SL_5KL_010_SEDDRAFT_10002043_pt1 | contig 11581 bp, 8 predicted proteins | sample SodLakKL_010_SED_FD_9118 | JGI IMG/M metagenome (IMG submission 9118)
GAAGCAGGCCGTCCAAAAAATACCCCTTAAAGTATCCTGGAAAAGCTCATAGCAAATGTTTTTGTACCTTGGGGCGTTTCCGGTCTTTTTCCACAGGATAAAAAGCCTCAGGGAATTAAATCCTAAACCTATAAATCGAAGTAAAGAGATAATTATAATTACAAAAAGGAGAAGGACCAGGAAATTATAATGGTGGACAATCCAGAAAAAGTAGCGGAAAAAACTTAGAATTAGATCACCAAAGGCCAGGACAAAATTTTCCATAAACATATTACCACCCCATGAAAGTGTTGAGATTTTCCTGTAGTTCGCGACTGTAGTTAAAAATTTGTGGTTTTTCCTGGCGGAGTTCTAAATAGTCGCGGTGTTCCATAACAAAGACAGGGTTGTAAAACCCTGGCTTATAACCCCCATGCTGGCCAGTTATTTTCCCTGCAATTAATAAATAATCAGTATTTCGCCTTGTTTCCAGGATAACCGGCCATTTATCCCGGGTAATTTTTTCTCCATTTGACTCAAAAGACACATTAACAACAAAGAAAACATCTTCAGCTAAATAGGGAATAGAGTGAAGAAACTCAAAATCAATTATTTTCATTTCTTTTCTTTCTGCCTTTTGGGTAGGTTCGTGGTTGAAAGAGTAATCAGTTATTGGGAATTGTTGTTCATTGGCCTGAATGAAAAGAAAAAGGGTTGGTAAAAAGAACGCCAAAAAAGCAAAGTAGCGTATTTTCTTTAACCTCAAAGAAAACAGTTCAAATAAAAAAAGTGAAATTGAAAGAAAAAGGACAGATCCTGCCGGGAATAGTTCCTTTGTAAGTATAATTTGATTAACTGGGATCTGTTGAAGATTTGACAAAAATAATATTCCCCCAAGGCTTTTCAGGAAAAGCAATAAGAGCACAAAAAAACGGAGTTTTTGGGGACCTCCGAGATTAAACCTTAAAAACCTGGGAAAGTGAAGAAAAAAGTAAATAAAAATAATGGAAAGTTGAAGGTAAAATAAGTTCAGCACGAAATTCCTCCCTGAAATTGGTTACAGGTATTAGTTCAACTAACCCTAAACAATCCCTGCTTTTTTTTATTTTAAAAGGGTTTTCTCAATGGCACAAAATTTGCATAATTAATTTGGTAGGAATTAAATGCTGTGATGGAGGGTTTTAGATGAAGAAAATTGGGGTAGTAATTATTGGCTATGGGAATGTTGGCAAGGGAGCGGTTGAAGCTGTAAAAGTTGCACCCGATATGGATTTAAAGGGGATTGTTGAGCGCCCTGAAGCTATAGAAAAATGTAGAGAAGAAAACAAGGGGATAAAGGTATCGGAAAAAATAGATGACATTGCCGATGCAGATGTGGCCATTCTGGCAATTCCCACTCGCCTTGTTCCGGGTGTTGCCCAGGAAGTAATGTCCAAAGGTTTGAACACTGTTGATAGTTTTGATTTGCATGGGAATGATTTGATAAAACTAAAGAAAGAATTAGATGAAACCGCAAAAGAAAATGGGCAGGTAGCAGTTCTTGCAGCAGGTTGGGATCCTGGAACAGATTCAATGGTCCGGGCTGTCCTGGAGATTATGGCCCCCCGGGGGTTAACCTACACCAATTTTGGCCCAGGAATGAGTATGGGTCATACAGTAGCGGTAAAAGAAATTGCAGGAGTAGAGGATGCTTTGGTTCTTACAATACCAGTTGATACAGGAATTCATAGGAGAATGGTTTATATTCAGCGTCACCCCGGGACAAGTTTTGAGGATATTTGTAATGAAATCAGACAAGACCCCTACTTCTTTAACGGCGAAACTTTTATTGAGGATACGAAAAATGTTAGTGAACTGGTTGATGTTGGGCATGGAGTCAGGATTAACCGAAAAGGGATTGCCGGTAAAACCCACAATCAGCTTTTTTCTTTCGATATAAGGGTTACCAATCCTGCAGTAACAGGTCAGGTAATGGTTTGTTCGGCAAGAGCAGCCATGCGGATGCAGCCAGGAGCCTATACCATGGTCGAAATACCCCCGGTTTATTTTCTGGCAGGGGATGAAAATGAACTTATTTCAAGATTAGTTTAATTTTGAAAGGAGCCTAAAAATGGCCACAATCTTATTAAAAAATGGAAAAATAATTGACGGAACCAAAAACCCATTTTTTTATGGGGATATATTGATTGAAAACGAGAAAATCCGTGAAATTGGAAAATTAGATAAAAAAGCCGACCAGGTAATTGATGTCGAGGGAAAGGTAATCGCTCCTGGATTTATTGATATTCACACCCATTCAGATACAGTTTATATGTTAAATAATCTGGGGAAAAGCAAAATTGAGCAGGGTGTAACCACCGAAGTTGTAGGTAATTGTGGTTTTTCAGTAGCTCCGGCTTTAGGGGTGGCAAGAGAAGATTTAACCAATTCTCTGGGAAAAAAAGGAATCAAATTATCCTGGGCAGGCTACGGGGAATATCTTGACGCCCTGGAAAAAGCAAAACCCGCAGCCAACCTGGCAGGGCTTGTTGGCCATGGGGCTCTTCGAAAATCGGTGGTTGGCAACGAAGAACGAGAAGCCTCCCCAGAAGAAATAAAAGAAATGAAAAAAATACTTGAAAAATGCCTTGAAGAAGGAGCTTTTGGGTTTAGCAGCGGCTTATTATATGCGCCTTCGTGTTATGGAAATGCTGAAGAATTTGCTGCTCTGGGAGAGGTTACTGCTCGTTTTGGAGGTATTTATGCAACTCACATGCGAAATGAAAGCGATCGCCTTCTCGAATCGGTCCAGGAAAGTGCGGAAGTAGGGGAGAAAACTGGTGTTGCAGTCCAGGTCTCTCACCACAAGGTAGGCGGGGAAAAAAACTGGGGAGCAGTGAAGGAAACCCTGGCCTACATGCAGGAACTGCGGCAAAAAGGGTTGGATATAACCTGTGATGTTTACCCCTATATTGCCACCTCCACATCATTAAGTTCCCTGCTTCCGTCCTGGGCCCATAATGGCGGAACTCAAAGGATGCTGGAAAATCTAAAAGATGAAGATTTTTACAGCCGTGTGCGGGAAGAGTTAAACCGGAATGAACCCGAAAGAAATTTCAAAAAAATTATGGTTTCTTACCTTCCGGAAGGGAAAATTAAACAATTTGAAGGGGACCGGGTTTCGGAAATCGCAGGGAAACTGGGTATGCACGGTTCTGACACGATCCTTTATGTTGTCATGGAAAGTGAAGCCGAGGCTACTATGATCCGGTTTGGAATGTGTGAAGAAGATGTCCAGGAGGTCATAAAACATCCCCTTTCTATGGTTGGCTCTGATGGAAGTGCCCTAACAGAAAAAGAGGGCAGGCCTCATCCCCGGAACTTTGGGACTTTTCCCCGGGTTCTCGGTTATTATGCCCGGGAACAGGGGACAATTTCTCTTGAGGAAGCTGTTTACAAAATGTCAGGAATGCCGGCCTGGAGGCTTGGGTTATGGGATCGAGGGATTCTTCGCAAGGGATTTGCAGCAGACATTACAGTTTTTGATCCCGAAATTGTGGTTGATGGGTCCACTTTTACCAATCCTTTCCAGTCTCCAAAAGGAATTGAGTTTGTCCTGGTAAACGGGGAGTTTGTTTTAAAAGATGGAGCCCAACAGGACCTTTTCCCCGGGAAAATTCTCAGGCGGGGGAGGAGTTAGGGTGATTAATTCAAGGACAACTGCCGTTTTTTCCGGTATAGATCTTGATACTCCCCTGCGGAGGGAAAATGTTAGTTTTGATCACCTGGTTATGTTCTGGAACGGAGAAACCCACGGAAAAAGTTATTTTAACCTGAAATTACGGGTTAGGTTTGCCGGGGAGAGTTGGGAGCCCTGGGTAACCTGGGCAAAATGGGGTTCAGGGATAGCCTCCAAAACAACAAGCCCCGAAAGGGAAAAATTCAAGATTGTAATTGATACTTTAATTTCCCGGGAAAGATGTGAAGCCTTTGAATTGGCTGTAGAAGGGGTTTCTGATTCTGAAGGCAATAAGCCAATAATGCATTTTATTGGGGCAACTTTTTGGGCAGATGGAGAAAATGTTCCTTCAATTAATTCTGAATGGACGGGGGAAATTGAGGTTCCTCCGAGATCTCAGATGACCCAGTTGAGCCCGGACAGACGGGTAATCTGCAGTCCAACCTGCCTGGGCATGGTAATGGATTTTTTTGGGAAAGATATCCCCACCCTTGAAGTAGCCGAAGGGGTATATGATCACGGTCCTGGTATTTATGGAAATTGGTCTTTTAATATTGCTTATGCCTGCAGCGTGGGTTTCCCGGCAGTGCTCCATAAGTTAAATGGAATTGGGGAAGCCAGGGAATGGCTTGCAGCAGGGACCCCTTTAATTGCCAGTATCGCTTACAAAGAAGGGGAATTAAAAGGGGCCCCCCAAAAGAAAAGTAATGGTCACCTGGTTGTTATTACGGGTTTTATGGAAAAAGAGGGTAAGGAATTTGTTATTACTAATGATCCTGCTGCTCCTGATGAAAAAACGGTTCGGCGCCTTTACCACCGAGAAGAGTTTGAAAAGGCCTGGAACCGAATTGTTTATATAATATTTCCTCATTGATTCCCTCCTGGTTAAACCGATGCTGATCCCAGTCGGCATCGGTTTAACTTTTTTAAAGGAAGTTCTTGCTGCGGGGTGGAAAGAATAAGGTGAACACAAAATAGAGGAGGGACTAGTAATGGTTGAAGGATCCTGGCCCCAGGCCGAACCCTACCGCATAAAAATGGTTGAACCAATTAAACGACTGCCCAGGAAGGAAAGGGAGAAAGCCCTGGAAAGATCTGGTTATAATCCATTTTTGTTGAAAAGCCATGAAGTTTTTATTGATCTTCTAACTGACAGTGGAACAGGTGCAATGAGCGATCAACAATGGGCAGGGATGATGCTTGGAGACGAATCCTATGCCGGGAGCAGAAATTATTTTAACCTGGAAAAAGCCGTTAAGGATATATTCGGGTATCCTTACTTTTTGCCCACCCATCAGGGGCGAGGAGCAGAAAATGTTCTTTTTCCCCTTTTAATAGAAAAGGGAAATGTTGTTGTTGGGAATATGCATTTCGATACGACCCAGGCCCATATTCAGCTTGCTGGTGGCAGGGGGGTAAACCTTGTTCGCAAGGAAGCCTATGAACTTGATTCTGAATACCCTTTTAAAGGCGATATGGACATTAAAGCTCTTGTGGATTTTATTGAAAAAGAAGAACGAGAGAATATCGCCTTTATCCTTATGACCATAACCTGCAACAGTGGGGGAGGTCAGCCAGTTTCTTTGGAAAACATGCAAAAAGTCAGGGAAATAGCAGATAAATTTGAGCTGCCTTTATTTTTAGATGCTGCTCGCTTTGCCGAAAATGCCTATTTTGTAAAGAAACGTGAACAGGGGCAGGAGAATAAAACCCTTCAGGAGATAATCCGGAATTTTTTCAGCCTGGCTGATGGATGCACCATTAGTGCAAAAAAGGATGGGCTTGTGAATATTGGCGGGCTGATTGGTCTTGCCGAAGGGCAGGAAAACCTCTTTCAGAAAGCCAAGGAACGCCTTGTTCCCCTTGAAGGGTTTATTACTTATGGGGGTCTTGCGGGAAGGGATATGGAAGCTCTTGCTCGAGGCCTTTATGAAGTGCAGGATGAGGATTATCTTGCCCATCGAATTGGCCAGGTAAACAGGCTGGGACGAAAATTAATGGAAATTGGTGTTCCTATTCAAAAACCCGTGGGAGGACATGCTGTTTTTGTTGATGGGAAAACCTGGCTTTCCCATATTCCTCAAGATCAATTTCCCTCCCAGGCTCTCTGTATTGAATTATACCTGGAAAGTGGCGTGAGGGCAGTTGAAGTTGGGACAATTCTGGCCGGGAGAGACCCGGAAACAGGGGAAAATATTATGCCAGAACTTGATCTTTTACGCCTTACTATTCCCCGGAGGACATATACTGACAACCACATGGATTATGTTGTTGAGGCTTTTCGAAGGTTAGGAGAAAAAAGAGAGAGAATTTCGGGAGTTCGTTTTGTTCATGAGCCGAAAATTTTACGCCACTTTACAGCCAGTTTTGAACGTTTGTAAAAAGAAATAGTAATTAAAAGGGAAAAAATTCCTCTTTAACCCAATGGTTAGAGAGGAATTTTCTTTTTCAAAAAATTTCAGTTTTTTTTCGGGGCTAAAAAGCCTTATTTTAAGGGAGTTTTTTTTGATTTCCGGAAAAGAAATTTTCTGGCAAAAAAAATTGATTTAATTTAAAAGAAGGAATTATTAATAACAGGGTAGAAACAACAAGGCGAAATGAACTGGGAAAAAAATGAATTTTTTTCGGGGAAATATTAATTAAAAAGACATTTTTAATCCAGCTTCCACCTGAGTTTCCGGATTTCAGGTTTTTCGGACTCTGAAATTTTAGGTTGGAAGGTTATTTTTGGATTAGTGTTTTTATCATATTAAAGCAATAACCCTTAAACCCTGTATAACAAAAAGGCGAAAAAGCAAGTTCAAAAAATTTAAACGGCCTCAAGATAGTAAATATTCTAAATATAATAATAATTCTTGCTATCCTAAATTTCCAGTAATTCCAGCTTTGATCATGCCCTAACAAAAAACAGATATAAATTGGGTTTATCTAGAAAACTTTAAAGGGGGTGTTGACCGGGAGGAAAACTGTTTGGGATGGTTTTTTTCGGACTTTTCCCTAAAAATTAAGAATCAGCAAAAGGAGGTTGTGTAAGTGGAGGAAAAAGAACTGATTCAGGATCAGGGTGGAAATATTTTAAGAAATCCCACATTTTACATTGCCCTGATAATTACTGTTGCCTTTGTCCTTTTTGGAATGTTTTTTACCGATACTGCTGAAAGCTGGATGGGCTCACTATTTGATTTTATGATTGAGTACTTTGGCTGGAGTTTCATCCTCTTCGTCAGCATTTTCCTGTTACTTATTCTTTTCTTACTTGTCAGTCCTTTGGGTGGAATTAGATTGGGTAAAGATGATGAAAAACCCCAGTATCCGCTGTTTACCTGGTTTGCAATGTTATTTAGCTGTGGTATGGGTATCGGCCTTATATTCTGGGGTGTTTCAGAACCTATCTGGCATTACATGTGGCCCCCCTTCGGGGAAGCATATGAAGCCGGCACCATTCACGTGGCCATGCGGTATTCAATTTTCCACTGGGGTTTTCACCCCTGGGCCATTTATGCTGTTGTGGCCGGAGCCCTCTCCTATTTCAGCTACCGCAAAGGTCTCCCAATGATGCTCAGTTCTACCCTGGAGCCAATCCTGGGCAAGAAAGGGATTGATGGTGGTTGGGGAACCCTGGTTAATGTTATTGGAGTTTTTGCTACTCTGTTTGGCCTGGCAACTTCCCTGGGGCTTGGAGCGATGCAGATTGGGAATGGTCTGGAAAGGCTATTTGGAATTGCCAGCACGGAAACATCCTGGGTTATTATTGTTATTGTTGTAACTGCCGCTGCCGTAATATCTACAATAACTGGTATTGATAGAGGAATTAAGAATTTAAGCCGGATTAACATTGTCATTGCCATAACCCTTTTAATCCTGGTCTTTATTTTTGGACCGACCTTATTTATCCTGAATCTTTTTACCCATTCAACTGGAGAATACTTGCAGAATGTTGTCCATATGTCCTTTGGCCTTGATGCCGCCGGGGAAGGCACAGAGGGCTGGTATGGTGCCTGGACCGTGTTTTACTGGGCCTGGTGGCTTGCCTGGGCTCCATTTGTTGGAACATTTATCGCCCGGGTTTCCCGCGGCCGGACAATAAGGACTTTTGTTGTTGGGGTCCTATTAGTTCCTACCCTTGTAAGTATTGTCTGGTTTAGTGTTTTTGGTGGAGCAGCATTACATGAAGAGCACTTTGGTGCAGGAGGTATTGCAGATGCAGTTGCGGAAAGCGAGGCTGCAGGTTTCTTCGAGGCTTTAAGCCTGCTTCCGGCTTCCTCGCTCCTTATCTTTGTTGGTATGGTCTCGGTGGCCATCTTCTTTATAACATCCAGTGACTCGGGAACTTACGTTAATGGTATGCTCACATCACGGGGAATGCTTAATCCTCCCTATCAGCTACGGGTCACCTGGGGAGTTGTTGAGGGAGCTATTGCTTCTATTCTCCTCTTTACTGGAGGTCTTTCTGCCCTGCAGACTGCCTCGATTATCGGTGGCTTCCCCTTCATGATCCTGATGGTCTTGATGGTTTATTGCCTCTTTAAAGCTCTTTACGGAGAGATGAAAGCGGGTTCATTACCTGTTGAAAGGGCAAGGATTTATGAAGCCATTAAAGATCTGAAGGCTGAAGGAAAAACCGACGATCTCTAAAGTGGCTTAAACTAAAAGAAACTCTAAATCCCCCCGGTTAAAGGGCCGGGGGGATTTTTTAAAAAAGGTTTTATAAAAAAAATATATTAATAGAATTTTGGAAAAAGGACCAAGAGTTTTGGGATATTTTTGGCAAAGGGGGCCTGGGAAATGAACAAAAATCCGGTTCAGGATAGAAAAGGAAAAATTCTTAAGAACCCCACTTTTTATTTTGCTATTATTGTAACCCTTGCCTTTGTTTTATTCGGGATGGTTTTTCCCGGGACACTTGAAACCTGGATGGATTCAATTTTTTCTTTCATGGTTAAATATTTTGGGTGGAGCTTTATTCTTCTGGTAAGTGTTTTTTTATTAATTATTTTGTTTTTGATGGTTAGTCCCCTTGGTGCAGTAAAACTGGGAAAGGACAATGAAAAACCGGAGTACCCAATTCTCACCTGGTTTGCCATGCTTTTCAGCTGTGGAATGGGAATAGGGCTGATTTTTTGGGGAGTTTCTGAACCAATTTCCCATTATATCTGGCCTCCCTATGGAGATCCTTATTCAGCCCAGGCCGTTCATACCGCGATGCGTTATTCCATTTTTCACTGGGGTTTCCATCCCTGGGCAATTTACGCCGTTGTTGCAGCATCCCTTGCCTATTTTAGTTTCCGGAAGGATTTACCGATGATGCTAAGTTCTACACTGGAACCTGTTTTGGGGGAGAAAGGTATCGCAGGGGGATGGGGGGCAGTTGTTAATGTCATTGGAGTCTTTGCCACAATGTTTGGGCTGGCAACTTCTCTGGGACTTGGGGCCATGCAGATCGGTTCAGGGTTTGAAACATTGTTTGGAATTGAGAGCACAGAGAGATTATGGGTGGGGATAGTAGTTGTTATTACAATTGCCGCTGTAGCCTCTACAATCACCGGAATTGATAGGGGAATTAAAAATTTAAGCAGGCTAAATATTTTACTATCAATAGGATTATTGCTTCTTGTTTTCGTCCTTGGTCCTACACTTTTTGTTCTAAATCTTTTTACCCACTCTACCGGGGAATATTTACAGAACATTTTTCAAATGTCTTTTGGTCTTGATGCCGCAGGAGAAGGAACGGAAGGCTGGTATGGGGCATGGACCGTTTTTTATTGGGCCTGGTGGCTTGCCTGGGCACCTTTTGTGGGAACCTTTATAGCCCGTATCTCCCGGGGAAGGACTTTGAGGACTTTTGTTATCGGAGTTTTACTGGTTCCAACCCTGGTTAGTATAATCTGGTTTAACGTTTTTGGAGGAGCTGCTCTTTATGAAGAGCATTTTTCCACCGGAGGAATTGCAGATGCCGTTGCAAGAAACGAAGCGGCAGGGTTTTTTGCAGCCCTGGAATTGCTACCCGGCTCTTCTGTCTTGATTTTTATTGGGATGCTTTTAGTTGCAATTTTCTTTATTACTTCCAGTGATTCCGGGACTTATGTTAACGGAATGCTTACTTCCGGAGGAATGTTAAACCCACCATATCAACTTAGGGCAACCTGGGGTGTAATTGAGGGAGCAATTGCTTCAATTCTCCTTTTTACCGGGGGGCTTAAGGCTTTGCAAACGGCATCAATAATAGGGGGTTTCCCCTTTATGCTTCTTATGGTTTTAATGATTTATTGTCTTATAAAAGCTCTTTACCAGGAACTTGAGTCGGGTTCCCTTTCTCAAGAAAAAGATCGAGTTCAAAAGGCCTTAATAGATCTTAGGGAAGCGGGGAAAATTAATAAACTTAAGGAATAAAAAAATCCCCCCGAAAAATAGGGGGTTTTTTGTTTTCCAGGAAGGTTTTCGGAGTTGAGCTGCGAATTGGGATAATAAAACAAAGACTATCCAAGAAAAACTGGAAAGGATGTGTTCTTTTTGATTTCCAGGATTGTGGAAAGAACCTATTGCGACCTGGAGGAACGGCCATCTGTTTTACTGGCCAATATTAACCTGACCACTGATATCAGGCAGAATATGGCTAAAATCGAAGAAGTGGTTGAGATCGGCCACAAAAAAGATGTTAACATTATTATTTTCCCCGAACTCAGCTTAACTGGGTACATCTGGGAAACTGAAGGTGGAGAAGTTTGGGACCACCTTCTTGAGGGGGAAACAAATAGGATTATCCCCTGGTTTAACAATATCCGGGACAGCCTTTCTGGTAATCAACAGGGGTTGGAATATATTTTCTTTAATAATGTTTACCAAAAAGGAGATGACCTTTTCAATTCCTCTTTTATCCTTCATCCGGAATATGATTTTACCGACCACAATTTAACCTACGATAAGATTTTTTTAACCCCCCTGGAAAAGAAATATTTCAAGGGGGGAAGTGATAAGAGGTTAACTATAAATACCCGCTGGGGAAGGTTTGGTTTTTTGACCTGTTACGACCTTTGTTTTGTAGAATTGCCCCGCCAGTATGCTTTCACTGATGAAGTTGATGCCATTATTACCGTTGCCGCCTGGAGATCCCATGCCATAAGGGATTATCCCCGAATGAATGTCCGAACGGATAACTATTATGGATTTTTATGGGACCTGATGAATTCTTCCAAAGCCGCATACAACCAGACCTGGAGTATTGGAGTTAACGGGGTTGGCCCCCACGACAGGAGCGGGATCCTTTTTTGGGGAGGCAGCGGAGTCTGGGCTCCCTCAGGCCTCCCGCTATTACAGGGATCAAAAATGCGGGAAGAGCTTTTAATTATCAGGAATCTCGATATTAAAGAAGAAAGGGCACGTTCGGAGGTTGAATTCAATTACCGAATAGAATTTGATAATGTTTATCGAAAAATGAAGGAAACCAAAAGGGATATTAAGGAACTAATTCCCGAAGAATTTGAAACAGAAAACAAAAACCCGGTTGATTAAAACCGGGTTTGATTTTTCAGTCCTGTCCTGCAATTTCCTGGGCCATTTTTTTTCTTCTTTCCGGCCCCGTTACAAGGAAAAAACCTGCAGTTAATATTGTTATTATTCCGATCAAACTAAAAGATGGGCCGTAATCAATTAAAGAAATGGAAATTCCGAATAGAAAAGAGCCGGAAGCGTAAGCAATGTCAAGAGCGCTTTCCTGAAAGGCCAGGGCAGTTGCCCGGGCTTTTTGTTCGGTTACGTCGGTAATCCAGGTAAATATTGCAGTTATAGAACCGCCATAACCCAANCCGGTAANAATACTGCTNATCCATAANAGAANTGTGTTNCCGGGAAGNAAATTGAGGATAAAAATTCCCAGGCCCAAAAGTG
>SL_5KL_010_SEDDRAFT_10002045_pt1 | contig 11575 bp, 7 predicted proteins | sample SodLakKL_010_SED_FD_9118 | JGI IMG/M metagenome (IMG submission 9118)
GTTCATCATATTGAACCAGGTGCCCTTCCCGCATGACCGCTATTTTATCCCCCATTTTTATGGCCTCGTCAATATCGTGGGTAACGAATATAATGGTTTTGTTCAGTTCTCTTTGCAGCCTCAAAAACTCGTTCTGCAGGCGGGCCCGGGTAATCCGGTCCACCGCAGCAAAAGGTTCATCCATCAGCATGATGGGTGGATCTACGGCCAGGGCCCGGGCAATTCCAACCCGCTGCTGCTGACCTCCACTTAGACCCGAGGGATAGCGACCCCCGTGTTCTTCCGGTTCAAGTCCCACCAGCTTTAGAAGCTCTTTCGTTCTTTCTTTAATCTTGGAACGGGCCCATTTTTTCTCCAAAGGCACAGTAGCTACATTATCATTTATGGTCATATGAGGAAAAAGCCCAATCTGCTGGATTACATAGCCAATATCCAGCCGGAGCTTAATGGGATTCATTTTGGAGGTATCCTGACCCTCCACATATATTTTACCCTCGGTAGGCTCAGCAAGGCGATTTATCATTCTCATGGTAGTGGTCTTGCCACAACCAGAAGGACCCACCAGCACACAGACTTCACCTTTCCCAACTTCCAGGTTTAGATTATTTACCGCGGGCCTTTCCATCCCGGGAAAATACTTGGTTACATTCTCCAGGCGTATCATCATTTTACCTCCCTTCTCCTGTCCTATTCCCGGCCTGCAACGTGCAGACGCCGTTCAGACCAGCCCAGTATCAGGTCAAAAGCTATAGCTATAATGGAGATGAAAATTGCCCCGGTAATGATCATAGGGGGGTTGGTCCGGGAAATTCCGTTAAAAATCAACTGTCCCAGCCCTCCCGCGCCAATATAGGAGGCGATAGCTCCAATTCCAACCACCATAACCGTCGCAGTTCTGATCCCCGCCATTATAACCGGAAGGGCCAGGGGAACTTTAATCTTAATCAGCTTGCGCCATTCATTCATCCCCATTCCAGTGGCTGACTCAATAATAGCGGCGTCAATTTCAATAATCCCGGAATGGGTATTGCGGACAATGGGCAATAGGGAATAGAGAACCAGGGCTACCATCCCGGTTGTAAAACCTATCCCAAAGATGGGTAATAATAAGCCCAGCATAGCAATACTGGGAATGGTCATGAGCACCTGGCAAACAGTAAGTACTCCATTGGCCAGGGTTTTATTATAAGTAATTATTATTCCCAGCACTACCCCAATGGCCACTGCTACTGCTATAGTGACCACTATCAGGTACATGTGTTCCCAGAACAGTTCCATAACCATGGAATGTCGGCGGATAAAATAATCAACTACTTCCAATTGACAACCCTCCCCTTATTTGCTCTGTTCACACTTTAAAGGTTATAGGAGTTTGAGGAAAATGTCAAATTTACCTCCCAACTCTGGCACCCGAGTATGACCGAGCAGTACCTTTAACAACACAGAGCGGCAAATTAGCGCAGCAAATTGTCCGTATATTAAGATTAAGCTCCTTATTCTATTAAAACTAAGCAAAACAACTATTTTTTTCCCTGTATAACCGGCCACCGATATCAGAATTATCAGAAATAGTGGGCGGACCTGATAAATCAATCCATGCCAGTCTTGTAACCCCGGGCCCGGCTGACGGGGATGGCCAGCCACATTCCGGTATCAGGCTCATCAATGTCTCCCACAACATCTTCCACAATTTTTGTCGCCTTATCCAGCTGTTTTTCATTTTCCACCAGGGTAAAAATTGTTTTGTTTTTCATTTCCGAATCCCGGGTCAGATCTACAAATCGGGCAAATATGGAAATATGCTCGGCCATCACGTGTCCCATCCCCATACTGTCAAAAACCGTTGCGCCTTCAATACCCGCTTCATAAAAGCGATCCAGAATAGGCACCAGCAGCACTTCATCATCCAGGACAATTATTAAAAGATGCTTCACCCTTATCTTCCCCTTTCCTCTTACCCCTGCAATTACTCTTCTTCTTTTTTGATGGAATCTGTTTTTTGCAGGGCTTTTTTCACCAGGGCGGGTCCCACTACTTCAAAGACAATTACCGCCCCCAGAATTACCGTCGTTATCTGACTTTCCACCATGGGGAGCTGCCGCTCGGCCATTATGGATAACCCNANTGCAATTCCTGCCTGGGGGGTCAGGGCCGGCCCCAGATACCCCTGATAACCCCGGGGTAGATCNCGGCAGAATCCAGCTCCCAGATAGGTTCCCACAGTTTTCCCCACAAAGCGAGAAACCACATAAGCCAGTCCCAGTAAACCCACACCAACAATCCTGGTTATATCTATTTTTAAACCGGCCAGGGTTAGAAAAACAACCAGGATCGGAGTATCCACCCTGTTCAGAACTCCGAAAAATCTCTGGGGGCGAGTAGAAAAATTAACCATTATCAGGCCCATCAGCAGGGTAATAAACAGGGGCTGCAGATCCAGCCAGAGCCCGGCCCCCACCCCCAGCAAAACAAACCCCAGGGCAATTACCAGTAACTCGTTATCATTACGAACCATCCGGTTAAATATAACCAGTAAATAACCCAGAATCCCCCCAATAATGATGGACAGCAGGAGATTGCCGATTACCCTGGCGGCTACCGATATATCGTTATTTCCCCCCTCCAGGATCAGCCCCATCGAGCCCAGGAGAAGTCCAAATAGTAAGAGGCAGATCAGATTATCCAGGGCAACTATTGAGAGAACTGTGCGGGGGAAATCCCCTTTAAGGCGATATTCTCGAAAAATGGCCATGGTGGTGTTGGGAGCACTGGCCAGGGACAGGGTGCCCAGAATGAGGCCAATTACCACCGAATCGGCAATCCATCCGGTAAATAAAGCTACCAGGGCAAAAGTTATTGCCGACTGGGTGAAGAAAACCCGGCATAAATTGCCCCACATGGACCGCAGGTATGAAAAGCGCAGCTCTCCCCCAATTGCCACCGCCAGGACCCCGATGGCCATATCATTTACCGGCTGCAGGCCCTCCTGGGTTCCGGCATCAATAATATTAAAAACCGAAGGACCCAGGATAATCCCGGCAAAAATATAACCGGTAACCGCGGGGAGTTTTAAATAGCGGCGGGCGACTTTACCTCCGCCAACCCCGGCCAGGAGTATTATTGCAACTGCCAGCACCTCATTCATAAAACCCTTCCCTTTTCCCTATTAAAAAACTCCATCACTGTTGGCTGGAAATGATTTTTTGCTCAATATTGCCCTCTACCCCTTCCAGCTCAATTTCCTGTTCTGTTTCCAGCCTGATCTTTTCCCCGCAAAAATTACGGATCAATCCACCTTTCAGGCCCCGGGCGTCAATATTTCCCGTTCCTTCCTCGATCAAAAGAGTTGCCCCTGAACCTTCCAGTCGGATATGGCCATTAATGTTCCTGATTTCTACACGGCTGGCGCCCGTCTGCAGTTCCAGATCCATTTCCCGGGGAATCTCAACCTCCAGGAAAAGAGCATGCTCCACGCCGGGGAGCATCAGATCCGGCCTTATAATCCGGATCAGGGTTTGCCCCTCAATTATTTCCCCTTCCAGTTCTACTCCCTCATAAAACTGGCGAATATGTTCCTGATCGTCTCCATATACTTCCAGGTGACCACGGACCTGAACCTTTTTGGTATCAGTGCCTTCCACTTTAATTACTCCCTCCCGGTGCCCCTCAATTACCAGCACTTCAGCGGCCTCCAGGCTAAGGGAATATTCTTTTTCCTCCACGACTTTCGCTGTCAGCCCCACAGATATCAACAGCAGGGGTAAAATAAGCAGCAAGGCCTTCCGGTACACCTTTAATCCCTCCTTACAATAGTTCCAGGGATTCACTCTCCCGGGTTATGTCTGGCTGAAAATTGGCAATAAGCAGGTGCCTGGTCTTTTTATCATTGCGGTTCTGAAAACTGACCAGGTAATTTTTGGCAAAAGAAGCCATCCAGAAACCCCGGTTGCGGTAGAGAGCCCGGATTAATGCACTGTTTTTTATTACCAGTAGGAAACGAGCCTCTATATCATACAAAATTCGGGCCAGGCGTTCCTGATCCTCCCCACCAAAAGGATTGCCGGCATAGGTGGAAAAGTCGGAGTCATAGGGTGGGTCCAGGAAAATGAAATCAGCAGGACCGGGATTAACCTGATCCAAAAAATGAGCAAAGTCAGTACAGGAAAAATGGGTTTTCTGCAGGTGGCAGCGAAGTTCCGGGTCATCAAGTGCAGCAATCTTTTTCTTAAAATCCCTGCGGTTATAGCTTATACCCCCGTAGGGGACATTGAAATGTCCCTCTTTATTATACCTGAACATGGACGAATAACAAAATTCCCGGAGAAAATAAAACAGGGTCAGGCGAAAAATTGGAGTGAACCAGAACTCCGAACAGTGATTATATAGAAAGCGAAGGTGATTATAGTAAGCTCCTTTCAGGGCACTCTCTATGTTTTTCAGGTAGTCAACAGGGGGCAGGGGACCTTTTTTTTGTTCCAGGGCTACCATCCGCTGCAGTTTGCGGGTCAGGCTTTCCATTAAAGCCCGTTGTAGCTGTTCCCCGGGGTATTCCTCCCCGGTTTCTATGGCCTCCGGCCAGAGCCACAGCTCTGCCAGCAGATCCTGGATTAAAGGCTGCAAAAAACCTACCACCTTCTTCCGGTTGCTGCTTCCTTCTTTTAATTCAATCAGTTCCCTGGAATTACTGTCCACCAGGTCCCCCAGCAACTCCCACCTTTCCCATATTTCCCCCAGGCCATTCATCAAAGGCCGGGGGTCTTTCTGCAGGTGGGAATAGAGGGCCATTAATTCTGGAGAGCGATCATTGACCCACATTTTATCGGCGTCTACTGCCAGATAAACTGCTCCCCCTCCCACAAAAGGCTCCAGGTAATAGCGGCAGTCCCGGGGAAAAAGCGGCAGGAGTAAGGGTAATTCTCGACCCTTGCCCCCGGCCCATTTTATCAGGGGGGGGAGGCGCCTGTTTCTGATCATGTTCCTCCACCTCCAGCAGTGTAGAAGGGAATATACTGGGGTTTATCGGTAAAAAACAGCCCTTTTTCTCCAACCTGTTCTCCTGTCAGGCGTTCCCAGTAGCGAGCATAGGCCTCTACCTGGGGTCGGTAATAACTGATTAATTCCTGCAGGTGTTCTTCATTTTCCACCCTATCACTCTTATAGTCCACAATTACCCAGGATCCCCTGTCGGAAAAAACCAGGTCCGCACTGCCGGTAAGGTACAGATCACCCTCCCGCAGCCCAAAGCTGGCCTCCCTGATGACCCGGTCGGCGCTGGACAACCTTACCCACAGGGGTGAATGAATAATCTCCTGTAGCTTCTGGCACAGAAGAGTTAATTCTCTGGCAGCAAGTCCCTCTTCCTGCAGCAGCTGTTGAAGAACATTATCCGGAGGAATATTCTGCCCGGTCATTATCTCCAGGGCGCGATGGATAACATTACCCCAGGCTGCTCCTCGACCTGTTATCCCGGTTCTCTGTGGATATTCACCCTGACCCACCATTTCGGTTACGGTTTTTCTCTGAAAACCTTTTTCCTGCAGCCGGCTCAGAACCTCTTTCTGATTTTGATAGAAATTTTCCCGATCATTGGCTGTAACTGGCCGGGAGATTTCCGAATCAGGACTGAAAACCCCCTCCTCCAGTTCCGGTTCCTCCTCTAAATATGGATTGAGGGGGTACCAGAAACTGTTTGATTCCTTACCTCGATAAACAGAAACTATCAAAATCTCCTGGGCCCGGGTGGCTGCCACATAACGTAGACGATCCTTTTCGGCCTGGAGATACTTTTCCTCCTGCCCCTTATAGTGATCCCAGTCCGGAGGTCGAGCCCGGGCCCCGTCTTTTATCTCCAGATAACCCCAGCCCTGATTCCCCTTCCGGGTCACGTGCATCCGGGGAGGAATTTTGCTTTCGTGGGAGGGGTCGGCCAGGAAAACAACCGGCGCTTCCAGGCCCTTGGCCTTATGCAGATTCATCAACCGAACCCCCACCAGATCCCCGCGGGGATCAATTTCCTCCTCTACTCCGTTCTCCAGCAGTTCCTCCAGGAAATGCACAGCTCCAGCAAAATCCGTCGCCCCGGCCTGCTCTCTTTTCTCCACCAGTTCCAGGGCCTGCAGCAAATAGCCCGCCCGGCTGCGGCCCAGGGGTGCAGCCAGGGCCAGGGGGATGGCTCCCAGTTCTTCAATGATCCGGGCCAGGGCTCCGGCTGGATTAAGCTCCTGGCTCAATTTCCAGAAATATCTCATTTGCTTCCAGGCGGAGCCCAGGGCGGGCTCCAGCTTATGGGGTAAATCCGACAAAAAGGAAAAATTGCCCCTGGCCGAATGCAGCTCGTACAGGTCCTGATCACTGATTCCAAAGAAGACTCCCCGCAGGGCAGCAATCAAAGGTACCGGGTTATCCGGATCGCTAATGGCCCTTAAGATCGGCATTAACTCCACCAGTTCCTGACAGCCTTGAATATTCCCGCCTCCGCTGACCGTAAAAGGCAGGCCAGCTTTTTCCAGGGCCCGGGCATAAATGACCAGTGGTTTTTTATAAGGGATGATTATCAGGAAATCCTCGGGGCGGGCAGTTCTATCTTCGGCTTCAATATATAGCTCTCCAGCTACCGCCCGGGCTATGAAGGAGGCTATTCGCTCTGCCTCCAGGGAACAAATTTCCTCCTTATTATTTCCTTTAACCTTTTCAGTACCCAAAACCCGGATCGGGCTCGTCCCTTCCGGGGAGTGGCTCCGGAAATAATCCATATCCTGATAGGGAGCCTGATAAGGAGGATCTTCCTGTCCCAGAATGCTGGAAAAAACCCGGTTGGACCATTGCACCAGGGGCTGCAAAGAACGGAAATTGGTGGATAATTTCAGAACACCTCCCCCTGTCTTTTCCATGATCTGCTTCACCCTGCTGTAGATATCTATATCTGCCCGGCGAAAACGATAAATACTCTGCTTGGGGTCCCCTACCAGGAATAGGGCTCCCGGTCGCGGTCTTATGTCCGCCCAGTTCTTCTCCCCCGAATCATCCCCGGCCAGGTAGAGCACAATTTCGGCCTGCAGGGGATCAGTATCCTGGAATTCATCAACCAGGAGACGGGTATATTTTTCCTTAAAATAATTGCGGACCTCGTCATTATCCCGCAAAAGCCGGGCTGTCTGGAGGACTGCGGACCTCGTCATTATCCCGCAAAAGCCGGGCTGTCTGGAGGAGAAGATCCTGATAATTCAACAGGTTTTCCCGCTGCCTCAGTTGGGCATAAAATTTTTCCGCTTCCTTTAGAAAATTAATGATCGGTTCATGGCAGTAGCGATGCCATNCCTGGAGGNCTGGTTCTACTGTTTTTTCCAGGAACTCTATCTCCTTATCCCTGGCCCATCGGCCCNTATCCAGATCCGGCCATCGATTCAGGGTAACCTCGGGTTTATTACTCATGAAATCCAGCAGGCGCAGAAGAATTCGATCCCCTTCCAGGGTGAATTTTTCCCGCCAGCGCAGGCCCCGCCTGATTTTGTTCTGCAGTTTATCCCATCCCTTTTCCGGCTCTTCCCCGGGGAGATACTGCTCCATTTCATCCAGAAAACAATTGACTTCCTGCCGGGCTCGATTTAGAGTTTCCTGGGGGTACGGAACCTTTTTGGTAATCAACTCTATTTCCGGAAAATTGATCACCGCCTGGAAAGAACCTTCCAGCTCGGCGGCCTTAATATCCAGTCCGGCCAGCCCCTTAATCAGCTGCGGTTTTTCCGCCTGGGCCCAGAGTAAGAATTGTTCCCAGGCCCGACCCCTTATTCGCTTCTCCTCCTCCTCATCAATATCAACAAAACCCGGATCCAGGCCGGCTTCCACCGGGCGTTCCCTCAATATAAGGGAACAAAAGGAATGAATGGTTCCCACGAAGCCCCGCTCCATATTTTCCAGGGCCCGGCCGGCCCGACTGCGAGCAGGTTCTCCCTCTTCTTTTAAGGCCTTTTCCAGCCCCTCCTGGAAGCGTTCCTGCAGTTCTCCTGCCGCCTTACGGGTAAAGGTCAGGGCAGCCAGTTCTTCTACCTCCACCTCCCCCCTTATTATCAGGGCCACCATGCGGTCCACCAGGCTGGTAGTTTTCCCTGATCCGGCTCCCGCTTCCACCAGGAAAGAACGGTCCAGTTCCCGGGTAATTCTGTCCCGGTCCTGCTGATCAGCCAGTCTTTTATTCATAGTCTTTCAGCTCCTTCCAGGTCTGGAGCTGTTCTGCTGCTCCATCGTTTAGCTTTTCTTCAAGCAACTTGGGGTCAGCAGGATAACGACAGGCCTCCTGATAATCACAATAGGAGCAATGACCGTAATCATAAATTGCCGGGAAGAGCCCTCCCTGCATTAAATCCATCATTTTATCCAGTATTTCCAGGAGTTTTTGTTCTTGAAATTCCCAGTTAATTTCCTGCCCCTCTCCCCGTTCCGAGGGGAAAAGATAACCGGCCTTTTCTACGGTGCCCGGCTCACCTTTTTTGTGCAAAAATTCTGCTGCAGCCCGGGCATATAGGGCGGGTTGAACCTGCCGACCACCGGCCCAGACCTGCCGGGGTGAATAGCGGCCCGCACCCCCCGTCTTATAGTCCCAGACCCAGAAGGAATTGCGGCCTCTAAGGAAATCAATACGATCAATTCGACCACAGATCTCCATTTCTCTCCCGGAATTGAGTTGAAGTGTCACGGGTTCCGCCAGGCCATCTCCTGCTTGCGCTACTGTATCCGCTCCCAATCCAAAGGGAACCTCAAGGTAAACCGGCTCCAGGGTCTGGAGCTGGCTCTGCAGCATTTTCCAGAAAACCCGGAGTCCCTCCAGAAATTCCTGCTTCTCAGCAATAAATATATGCTCATGGGGTGGGGGGATTTTCTGACTGATTTCTTGCAGGGTTTTCTCCGCTATTTCCTCCAGGCGTTTCCACTTCAACCCTTTATCTTCTAACCCCGCAACATAGTCCCGGTATACATCATGCAGAATTAATCCCCGGGTCAGGTGGTCCAGCCAGACCCCCGGCTCATACACGAACTCTTCGGGGGGCCGAACCCTTAAAATCGACTCCAGGAAAAATCGGAAGGGGCAGGTAGCCAGTACTTCCAGGCGGCTGGCCGAAAAGCGGGAGGGCAGATCCTTTTCCTGCAGATCGATGCAGCCCTCGAAAGGACCCAGGGGCTGATCTAACTGCTCCCGTTTATTGCGAGCCTGGAGGCCCCGGTTAATGTCGCGGAAATTCTGGGCAATCTGAACTTCTTTGCTGTAATATCCCTTTTGCAGAACCTGCCCCAGCCACCATTCATCGCCGTTCAGATCTCCCGGGTCACCATCTCCGGTGTAGGCAGAAATTGGGGGTAGATCTTCTAAAAAACAGGTGTAGTCAGCTCCCTCATTTCCGCTGATTTTACGATAAATCTGCAGCAGGAAGGCGGAGGGGAAACCCCTGCGCATTTCACTCGGGTCAAAACGCTCAAAGCTAAAACCAGCTCTGCCTTCCCGGGAAGCCAGGAAACGCAGCATGCGGTATCGCTTCCGCTCCGGTTCTTCCCCCTGTAGAAATAACCTGGAATTAATCTTTTCCCGCTCCCGATCCAAAAGTACGGGATCTTCTCTTTTTCTCCCGGGAAATCTTTCTGAATCCATTCCCACCACAACTGTGAAGAGGCGGTTACACCACTGCCCCCAGCGATAATGGGTGGCGTGGAGGGCCCCGGGCTGAGGCCGTTCGGCCCCTATCCGCAAACGATTAACGCATTGCCGCAGCCGGGAATAGGCTTCTGCGGGAGTCAAAGGACCTGCTTCTGCCCGCATCAACCGCTGCAACTTCCCTTCCAGGCCTTCTCGGCCCGCTGCATCCAGGGACCCTTTGACTGCGCACAAAGAATCAAGCTCCTGCAGGAATTTCTCAGCAATCGCTCCCGGGTCAATGGCCCCATGTTCCCGGGGATCCGGAAATATTTCCAGCAGCTTCCTGATTAATCTCTCCAGGTTTTCCGCCCGCTCTTTATCCTCACTGGTTTCCAGTTGTTTTTTCAGGTCGGGCAGGGCCCGCAGGTACCATTCTTTTCCCCAGCCAATGGCTGCCCGGCGAAACAACCGGGCGGACCGCTGACCATTTTCCACTTTAAGGTCCCCACCTCTAAGAATCTGATAAAATTCAGTCCCCGGATAGCCCCTTTCCGCCCAGCGCAAAAGGTTCAAAAAAAGGCGGCCGGGGCGGCTAAAGGCAGCAGATATACCTTCTCCCATGGTCAGGGGAATATCCAGCTTTTGGGCTTCATTCCAGAGACAGCCAGCATATTTTTCCCAGCTGACATAACAGATCTGAACCTGTTCCAGGGGTATTTCTTCTTTCAGGATCCGGCGGAGCCAGCCCCTGATTTCACTGGCTGCTCCATAGGCCGACATTATTTCAGAATCCAGGCTTTTTTCTCCAGATTTTTGTTCCCCATAGAGGGAAGCCATTATATTGCCTGATGAACCAGCCTGTTGGGCAAAAAACAGTCTTCTGGGTGGTTCAATTCCCTCTACCCGAGCCGCCGGCAGTCTTATAACCCGCTGGGAATTGAGGCTGTTAAGTAAATCTTTTTCCCGGGGGAAAAGCTCCAGGTCTTCGGGAATCAGGAAAAGATCTTCATCGCCTGTTCTCTGCGGAAGCAAATCCATGGCCCGACCAATAATTGCGGCCCTATCTACTATTTTTTGTTCTTCTAATACCCCTTCATATTCCTGGTAAATCTTCTGCATCTCCGCTCCCTTGCGGGGGTTAATAAAATGGTCGGGATTCAGGTCAGAAATTTCTATTCCGCTCAGGCGAAGCTCATTAATTACCGGATAAACCAGGGCGGACAGGCTTTCCCGGTCCTGCAAAACCGCAAAATACTCCAGCTGACCTCTTTGTTTTAATTGGGCCAGAATCTTTTCCACTACCCCTTCCAGCTCTCCATCTTCAGGTACCCGTAAACCCGAAGCTTCAATTTCCCCTCCCAAGAGAACCCTGGCCAGGCTGACGGGGGTTACAACCTCAATATTGATCCAGGGCTGCTCCGGGGCCATCTCTTCCAGGATTTGATAGCCCAGAGCCAGGCGGGGCACAATCAGGTATTTTTTTCCCAGCAGATTCTCTTTGCAGATCCGGGCCAGCTCTTCTCGCATTTTCCCCCACCCCTCTCCAGATTCGAAAAAAATTATCCATTAAATAACTTTTTCTTCTTAAAGACTTTTTTTCCTTTCCAAAAAACCCGGCGAAAATAATAAAGGCCCTGATTAATTCTGGTCACAGGACCTTTCAGTGTTTCATTATTAGTTTATAATTTATTTTCATGGAGTTTCCGGCAACAGTTGACCCTGCTACCCGCTAACTCACCTGCCTTTCTCTTTTTTTTGAACTTATTTTTTCCGACGGGGATTGCGGTTAATCATTTCCTGATATTTCATCTGTCCCAGGATGCTTTCCATTGGAGCACCTCCTTCAGGTTTTTTCCCTTATGTTCTCTTACCAGCGAACTTTTTTCTGGCTCTTTACCTTATTATCGTGAAGTTTTTGGGCCATGTAGGCAACGTAGGCCGGGCTCTGAT
>SL_5KL_010_SEDDRAFT_10002048_pt1 | contig 11564 bp, 12 predicted proteins | sample SodLakKL_010_SED_FD_9118 | JGI IMG/M metagenome (IMG submission 9118)
GAAGCTCAATGGAGCGGAGATAGCCCAACTCCGAGGCGGTGACGAATGTAATGGCGGTTCCCGCCGACCCGGCTCTCCCCGTCCGTCCGATCCGATGGACGTAATCCTCCGGGTCTGTGGGGACGTCGTAGTTCACCACATGGGAAATCCCCTCCACATCGAGGCCCCGTTGCGCCACGTCGGTGGCCACCAAGACCCGCACCGATCCGGTGGCGAAGCGGTCCAGTGCCCGAACCCGGTGCTGCATCCGCCGGTCCGAGTGCATGACCTCGGTGCCCACATTGGCCACGGAGAGCCGACCACTTACCGAGTCGGCTCCGGACTTGGTCCGGGTGAAGACGAGCACCTGATCCCAACCGGGCTGATCCAGGAGGTGGAGGAGGAGATCGGGCTTCTTTCCGGGCTTCACCGTGTAGACCCGCTCCTCGATGAGGTCGGCCACGGTGCCGGCGGGGGTCGCCTCCACCCAGAAGGGGTCCCGGGTGATGCGAAGGGCCAGGGCGTGGACCCCGTTGGGCATGGTGGCAGAGAAGAGCATGGTCTGCCGCTCCTTGGGGCTGCGGCGGAGCACATCCTCGATCTGGGGGCGGAACCCCATGTCCAGCATCCGGTCCGCCTCATCCAGGATCAGTACCTTCAGGTTGGACAGGTCCACATTGCGGCGCTCCATATGGTCGTTGAAGCGGCCGGGGGTGGCGGCGATGATCTCCCATCCACCGCGAAGGGCCTCAATCTGGGAATCGTACCCCACTCCGCCCACCACATCCGTCACTCGGAGGGATGTGCCCCTGGCGAGGGCGCGACTATCCTCGGCCACCTGCTGCGCCAACTCCCGGGTAGGGCACAGAATGAGAGCCTGGAGTCCCTTACCCGGCTCCACCTTTTCCAGGGAGGGGATCATGAATGCCCCGGTCTTGCCCGTTCCGGTCTGGGCGATTCCCACCACATCCTTACCGGTCAGCGCCTCGGGGATGGCGCGCTTCTGGATCGGGGTGGGAGTCGTCCACCCCTGTGCTTCGATAGCTGCCAGGCGCTCGGGCGAAAGGCCCATGGCCTGGAATGTCGTCACTTCTGTCAAGTTAAACTCCGTTCTGGGTACACCGGCACGCCGACGGGGGACGGTCCCCCGTTGGACGCCGGTCCTTATAGTTTACACCCGATCGGTGCGTTCCGCGCACTCCTTTTGCTCACCGCATCCCAGCATTCGGCCATGCCCCCTTCCCAGACAACCCGGATCCTCTTCGTCTGCCTTGGTAATATCTGCCGTTCCCCCCTGGCGGAAGGCATCTTCCGACACCTGGCCCAGGAGCGGGAGTTGGCCGCCCAGTACGAGGTTGACTCGGCAGGTACCGGGGCATGGCACGTGGGAGAACCCGCCGATCCCCGCTCCCGGGGTGTGGCCAGGAAGCACGGTATCGCCCTCACTGGCCGTGCCCGGCAGGTTACCGGCGAGGACTTCCACACCTTCGATCTCGTCATCGCCATGGACCGGGAGAACCGGGCCAACCTGGAACGGATCCGGAAGAGTGGGGACGGCCGTCTGCACCTCCTTCGGGAGTTCGACCCTGAGGCACGGGGAGAGTTGGAGGTCCCAGATCCCTACTACGGAGCCCCAGGCGGTTTCGACGAGGTCTACGAGATGGTGCATCGATCGTGCCGCCACCTCCTGGAGACGCTGGAATCGGAGCGCCGGTGAGACCGTCAGTGATCCCCGCCCCCGTCCGGTCCGCNGTGGAGGCTCGCCTGGGGCCCCTGACCCGGCTCCACCGAGTGGGAGGCGGCTGCATCGATCCCGCTGCCATGGTGGAGGGAGCGGACGGACGCCGGGCCTTTCTGAAATGGTCTTCCGGCCCGGGCCCGGACCGGTACGGGGTGGAGGCCCGGGGCCTCCGGGCCCTGGGAGCGCGCGGAGGACTCGCTGTCCCTCAGGTCCTGGGCTTTTCGGCGGAGTATCGCGGGGGTGTGCACGGGGGAGACGGGGCCCTGGAGAGAGCCCGCGGCGCCGGGAGATCCCAGGGGCCATCCAGTCCCTGGCTTCTGCTGGAGTGGATCGAGCCAGGGCAACGGACCGAGGCCACGGATCGGGCCCTGGGGACCGGACTCGCTGAACTCCACCGTCCCCTCCCCCCGGAAACCCTGGCCGGGTGGGAGGAGGAGGGCTGGATCGCCACCCTCCCCCAGTCCAACCATCCCACTACCCACTGGCCCACCTTCTGGTTCCAAAGCCGTCTCGCGCCCCAGTGGGAGCGGGCCCGCCGCTCCGGCGCCCTCCCGGCCTCGGCGGATAGGGACTTCCAGGCGCTGGAGGGAGTGCTTCCGGAGGTGCTGGCAGGATGGGAGGCCGACGGAATGTGCCTTCTCCACGGCGATCTGTGGGGCGGTAATGTTCTGGTGTCAGCCCATGGGATCCCCCATCTGGTGGATCCGGCGGTCTACCACGGGCACCGGGAGGTGGACCTGGCCATGCTGGATCTCTTCGGCTCCCCCGGTGCCGCCTTCATGGACGCCTACCAGGAACGCCTCCCCCTCACACCGGGATTCCATGAACGCCGTTCTGCCTATCAGCTATACCCCCTCCTGGTCCATGTGAACCTCTTTGGAGGCGGCTACACAGACCAGGCGCTGGGCAGGATCCGGGAGCTGGTGCGGTAGGAAGGATCACCGTCAGGGCAGCGGGGGTCACTGGTCTTTCCCGGCCCGGGTCACCGCCTACGAGCTACCAGGAGTCCGTCTCCAACAGTCAGAAGGGTGGCGTCGAAGCCGGCATCGCCGGCCACCATCCGGAGCGCCTCGCGGATGGCAAGGGTGGCGGCGTCGTCCACCTCGGGGTCGGGCACCTGGCCCTTCCACAAAGCATTGTCCACCAGGAGGAGACCACCGGACGGGAGGAGGTCCCGGGCAAGTGCCACGTAGACGGGAAGATCCTCCTTGTCGGCATCCAGGAAGACGGCGTCCCACCTCCGCCCCGCATCCCGTTCACTTCGGAGGATCTCCAACGCCTCTCCGGTCCGGAACTCCAGGCGGTCTGCCACCTCCGTCTCCCGAGTCAACTCCCGTGCGAGTTCGGTCCGTGACGGGTCCCGATCCACGGAAACAATCACGCCGTCCGCCGGGAGCGCCCGGGCTATCCAGAGTGCGGAATACCCCGCCAGGGTGCCGATCTCCAGCACCCGGCGACTCCCGGCAACGCTCATGAGCAGTTGCACCGCCCGCGCCGTGGTCGGGGGCAGTTGGATGGCCGGCAGCCCCCTGGCCTCCATGACCTCACGAATCCGCTTCAGGTGCGGATCCTCCTCCGCGAACAGCTTGGACACGAAGCCCTCAGTGGGTCCCATCTCGGAGGTTCGGCTCACTCCCGCTCCTCCGACAGCCGCCGCAGCGCCTCGGTCAGGAGGTCGTCGGAGGTGGCATAGCTCAGGCGAACGTAGCGGTCGTCTCCAAAGGCGGCGCCGGGGACCAGAGCAACCCCGGTGGTCTCCAGGACCCGGGAACACCACGCTTGGGAGTCGGAGACCTCCTTGGAGTATTCGCCATCAACCCGGAAGAAGAGGTAGAAGGCCCCCTCCGGCTCCACCAGCGTCAGCCCCGGGAGACGCCGGCTGAATCCCTCCACCATGAGGTTCCGGCGCCGGAGGAAGGCCGTCACCATGTTCCCGATACTCTCCTGCGCCCGGACCGGATCGCTCAGAGCCCGAAGCGCGGCGTACTGGGAGGGGGTGGCGGCGTTGGAGGTGGTGTGGCTCTGGAAGGCGGCCAGCTTCCTGGCCACCTCGGGCTCGGTCACCGAATACCCGATCCGCCACCCGGTCATGGCAAAGCACTTGGAGGCGCCGTCAACGAGGACGTAGGGTCCGAGTGTGGAAGGCGGCAGATCCGAGAGGCTGGGTGCATCCTCCCCAGCGCCGGTGAAGACGATGCGACGGTAGATCTCATCCGAGAGGATCCAGACCCCCCGATCCCGAGCCCACTCCGCCACAGCCTCAAGCTCCTTCAGGGTATAGACCGTCCCTGTAGGGTTGGAGGGGGAACAGATGATGAGCCCTCGGGTGGAGGGCCCGGCAGCCGCCTCCAGATCCTCGGGCCGGAGCTTGAATCCGTTCTCCTCCGGTCCCCGAACAGGGACCGGGTCGGCCCCACACAGCCCCACCATCTGGGGGTAGCTGGTCCAGTAGGGGCTGGCGATCAGGACTTGGTCTCCGGGCCCGAAGAGGGCGAAGCAAGCGTTCCAGAGGGCCTGCTTCGCTCCGGCGGTCACCACTACGCTGTCCGGAGAGATGGACCATCCCGCCCGGGAGCGCCTGGAAAGGTCGCTGGCCACCGCCTGCCGCAACTCCGGAAGCCCGGGCGCCGGGGTGTAGCGGGTGCGTCCGGTGCGTACCGCCTCCAGACCTCCCTCGGCGATCCAGGATGGCGTGGGAAAATCCGGCTCGCCCGCACTCAGATCGATGACGTCCCGTCCCTGGGCCCGGAGTTGCTTGGCCAGGGCGCTGACCGCCATGGTGGCCGACGGCTGGAGCGAAGCGATGTTGGAGCTGAATTCCATGGGACGTCCCGTGGGAAGAGCCGGAGGTAAGGCGGAGCGTGCACGGCCGGGGCCGCCCCGGCAATGGTCCGCCGTAGAGCCCGGAATATCTCAGCTTCCAGGCGGGGAGCAAGGGCAGGGGCCCATTCATGGGAGGTTGATCCACCCCCCCCGTTCCGGCGACATTGCATCCCCGGAGGCTGTCTTCCCGGAGGCCAGGCTCCTGAAGACCCGGATACCGCCGGAGAGACCCGACGGCTCCGAATGATATGAAACCCAGGTCATGGACGGGATCGCACCGCCGCCGCGGTGATCCCCGGTGTCGCGTTGAGCTCAGAGCCGCTTCTCTTCTTCTTCGATTTCGTGGACCCCGGGTCTTACCTGGTTCACGAACTCCTTCGTCGCGAAGCCGACCAGGGAGACCGACGCCACTCCGCCATCGTCTATCACCCGCTGGAACTCCGCCCTCCCCCGGCACCACTCCAGAACCCAGGCGCCCCGGAGTGGATGTCCATGACCCGGGGATTGGCGGAGACGGCGCGGGAGCTCTCCCTCCCCTTCCAGCAACCGGGCTTCATCCCATGGAGCCGGAAGGCTCACGAGTTGGCCCTTCACGGCCGGGAGGTGATGGCCCCATCCGGCCAGGGTGCCCTCCCTCTATATCACCGACTCTTCCGCGCCCACTTTGAAGAGGGCCGGGACCTGGGAAGGGTCGATGTTCTGGTGAAGCTCGCTGAACAGGAAGGACTCGACGCGAGCGAAGTCCATGCCGTCCTGGGGGTGGATCGATTCAGCCCCGAAGTGGATGACCTCCGACGCCAGGCCTTGGAACGGGGCGTGAGGGGGGTCCCCACCCTGATCCGGAGTGGATCACGCCTGGAGGGCTTCCCTGGCGTCGCCGCCGTGCGTCGGTTCCTAGCATCCGTGGCGCCGGAAGCCCACCGGGATCCGCCATCCCATGGGAACACCACATGAGCGTATCGGGCCTTGCAGGCCCCAGACCACCAAGGAGATCGAACGTCATGGCAGGCTATGTCCGAAAGACGGCAGCATCCCCGGCCCAGGTGCTGGAAGCGGCTGAGGGCTTTCTCCCCGAGCGACTCGGTCTGAACCGGACCAAGGGGTCCGGCCACGGGGCCACCTATTCCGGCACGGAGGGAACCGTATCCCTCCACGCCCACCGGCACGCATTGTACACCGAGGTGGTGGCCGAGACCGATCAACTGCGGACCTCTCGTATGGATTACGAGATCCAGATCTTCCTGAACCGGCTCCCGTACGAGCCTGAGGACCGGGGCGGCCGTGGCTCCGGAGACCCCTCCTGACCGAAGCCCCCACACACTGACGACAGGACTCCGAATGGATTCGTTTGACCAGATGGGCCTTGCCCCCGAACTGCTGGAAGCCCTCACCGCCGAAGGTATCGAGGTGCCCTCGGGGCTGCAGGCCGATGCCATCCCCGTTCTAGTACGAGGCAACCCCGCGGTTCTGCGGGCCGGCCCGGGGGCAGGTGCCGCCGTTGCCTACGGCGCCGCACTCCTGAGCCGCCTGGAACCTGGCGGAGGACGGCCTTCCGGCGTGGTCCTCACCGGCACCCCTGAATCCGCCACGGGCCTGGCTCGCTCCCTGGGGAGACTCGGGATGGTCACCGGACACCGGTGCGCCGCACTCTCCACCGGTTGGGCGCTTCCTGGCCACGCCGACATCCTGGTGGCGACTCCCGGGACCCTGGCCTCCGCCGTCCGGGCCGCCGAGGTGAAGCTCGATGGACTCCAGGCTCTGGTACTGGACGGTGCCGCCTTCCTTCTGGAGGGGGAGGGATCCCAGGACATTGGCCTCATACTGGACGCAGCCGAGTCCGATGACTGGCAGGGGATCGTGGTGGCAGACCCCATCACCTCCGAGGTCCGTGAATGGGTCGATGCCCACATGCGCCGAGCCGTCTTCCTCCCGTCGGAGGCGGCGGGAGAGGACCTGGCGGAGGCTCCGGTGGAACGGGGCGAGATTCTTCTCCACGTGGTGGAACGTCCTGACATTCTCCGGGACCCCATGACCCTGGTGGAACAACTCCTGGATGAGGAGATCCACCACGTCCTCCTCTTCTGTCGATCAGAAGACCGAGCGGCCGATGTGGGGGATATGCTGACCCTCCACGGGTTCGTGGCCGGAATGCCGGGAGACCCCGATACGCCGGTCTGGCTGGGTCTGGATGCCCTTGCCGACCGGAAGCGGGCAACGGACTCGGGGATTGATCCGGAGCGGGTGGCAACCGTTTCCCTGGACCTCCCTCTGGACACCGACACCCTGGACCGGCGTCACGGTGGACGTCCAGGACGTGCCGTTTGCGTCGCTGAAGGCCGGGAACTCCCCCATCTCAGGCGCCTTGCCCGGGAAGCCGGATATCGTCTCGAGCCGCTCCCGGCGGCAGATTCCTCCCGCGACGCCGCGGTGCAGGCTTTCCGGGATCGGATCCGGCAAGCGCTGGAGACCCGGGATCTGGCCGCGTACACCACGCTGCTGGAGCCACTCCTGGACGAGTGGTCGGGTGTCGAAGTCGCGGCGGCCCTTGCCGCCCTCCTCCGGGATCGCGGCGTCACAGCGGTCGCCGCCACCTCCGGCGCGCCCCAGGCCCAGCGGGACGAGGGTGTTCCGGCCTCTGCCACTCCCGTCGCCAGGCCCCCGGCCTGGACCCGGCTCTTCCTCAGCGTGGGCAGTCGGGATGGCGTCGGTCCTGGAGATCTTCTGGGAGCCATTACCGGGGAGGCCGGTCTCAAGGGCGACCAGGTAGGCCGCATCGACGTCCGTGACACCTTCGCACGGGTCGAGGTTCAGGACACTGTGGCGGGTAAGGTGATCCAAGCCCTGAACGGCACCTCCATTCGGGGACGGAGCGTGCGGGTCGACTTCGACCGGGGGACCAGCGGTTCCAGGGAGCGGGGCGGACCGGGATCGCGGGGTCGGGGACCCGGAGGGCCGCGGGAACGAGGCCCCAGCGGGCCCCGCGACCGGGGCGGAAGCGGCAACCCGGGAAGACGTGGTCCCACTCGGGGTCCGGAGAGGTGAGCCTCGGCCCGGTGGGACGGGGGTGCTGACCCGGTCGGGGGCAGGGTGCTCCCTGCTCCACCTGCCTCACACGAAGAAGGGGCCGCATCCCGTGCGCGGGATGCGGCCCCTTCGACTGCGATGGGAGCCTGGTGGAGCCAGGCTCCAACGAGGGGAGAGCCCCGTATTACTTCACCGCGTCCTTCAGCCCCTTGCCGGCCCGGAAGCCAGGCGTCTTGGTGGCGGCGATCTCAATGGTCTCACCAGTGCGGGGATTCCGACCGGTGCGAGCCTTCCGCTCCTTGGTCTCGAAGGTCCCGAATCCGGTGATCTGTACCCGCTTCCCCGCCCCCAGGGCTCCCGCGATGATGCCCTTGTCGGTGTCGAAGAGCGCGTCGATCGCCTCTCCGGCCTGGGCCTTGGTGATGCCCGTGTGTTCGGACAGGGCGTCCACGAGCTCGGACTTGTTCATGAGCTTCTCTCCTCGGTTGATTACAGTTCAGGGGCCGCCCAATCTGGACGGATCCGAATGCTGCCGAATATTCGGAATCTGAAGACACCGAAAGCGCCACGCATTCGGCGCGGTGTCCATCCTCTTCGAACCGGGCGGTCCCATTGGCCCGGCAGAGGCTGGAAGAAGGCTAAAGGCGCCCGACGAGGCCGTCAAGAGAGATCCATGGCCGGGATATCGCCTGAATCCTCGCTTTGAGGGAATTCCCGGTGTAAGGAGAAGATGGCAAGGAGTCGGCTCAGAGGGGATCTCCTTCCAGCGCCCCCCGGAGCCGCATCACCGCCCACCCGAGTCCCATGACCAGGGCCGCCGGAATCGCCAGTACGAAGGCCAGGATGATCAGAACGAAGATGGGAACGAGGATCGGTGCCAGAAGGCTGCCCACCACATTCAGGGCGACCAGGACAAGGATCCCCACCAGCAGGAACTTGAGGAGAGTGAGCATGGCGGGTACTCCTTTCAATGCGGGGTTTCGGTTCAGGGGTCGCGGGATCGCTGTCTCCCGCTCCCTCCTCCCTACGAGGGCCTTCCGTCCATGGTTTCAGACATGAGCCGGCTACGGATCTTCTCCAGGGAGGAGCTAGCGGAGCTTCGGAGCCTGCTGGCAGGGGGCGATCTTCTCCGCTGTCCTCGCTGCGGAGTAATCCTGGAGTCGAAACCTGTCCCCCGGCCGCCCGGCGTTGCCTATGTGCGGCGACGCCAATGGTACCTCTGCCCGTCCTGCGGCCGGAGCGCTGTCCTGGATCTTCCCCGTCCACACCCGCCCGTGATCTAAGGGGCGTACCTGCCGCTGAAGGGTTATCTTCCGCCGGTGGCTTCCACCGGCTTCCCGCCGGAGGCCCCGTAACCCCCAACCATCATTCCACTCCGGTATGCCTCGACCCCGAGCCCAGGCCCCACCCTGCCACATCGGCTGGCGAGAGTGGATCACCCTGAGCGCCGCCCCTTCGGTCCCCATCAAGGCAAAGATCGACACCGGGGCGCGCACCTCTGCGCTCCACGCCACGGGGATCCGGTACGCCGCAGACGGACTCCTCCGGTTCATCATTCACCCCCACCAGCGGCGGGGCGGGGATGAGACGGAGTTGGTGGCGCCTCTGGTGGATCATCGTCAGGTACGGAGTTCCAGCGGGGCTGTAGAGCCCCGCCCCACTGTTCGGCTTGAGGTGGAGCTGGGACCACACCGCTGGCCGGTGGAGATCACGCTGACACGCCGAGACAGCATGGGCTTCCGGATGCTTCTTGGGCGCACAGCGCTTCGGGGGCGCTTCCTGGTAGATCCCGCCGCCTCCTTCCTTCTGGGATCCCCCTCCTCACCTACCCGCAACGGCCCCCTTGAATGAGAATCGGCATCCTCTCCCGTAAGGCATCCCTCTACTCCACCGCCCGTCTCCTGGAGGCGGCCAGGGAGCGCGGCCACGACGTTCGGGTGGTGAACTACCTCCGCTGCTACATGGACATCACGGCCCGACGGCCCTCCGTGATCTATCAGGACCTGGTCACCGACCGGAACGCGCCGGAGGAGGAGCTTCGCTTCGAGGCGGTGATCCCCCGCGTCGGAGCCTCATACACCTACTACGGATCGGCGGTGGTCCGGCAGTTTGAAATGATGGGTGTCTTCTCGGTCAATCCCTCCGAGGCCATCCTCCGCTCCCGTGACAAGCTCCACTCCATGCAGATTCTGTCCCGAGCCGGGGTTGGGCTCCCCACCTCCACCTTCGCCCACTCCACCCGGCACACCAAAGGAGTGTTGGACCGCGTGGGCGGTCCTCCGGTCATCGTGAAACTCCTGGAGGGCACCCAGGGTGTGGGAGTGGTCCTGGCTGAGACCCGGAAGGCGGCGGAGTCGGTGATCGCCGCCTTCCGTCAGTTGGACGCCAACATCCTGGTCCAGGAGTTCATCAAGGAAGCGGGAGGTGAAGACCTCCGGGCACTGGTGATCGGAAATCGAGTGGTCGCCGCCATGATCCGGCACGCGGCCCCCGGTGAATTCCGCTCCAACCTCCACCAGGGCGGAACCGCCGAGGCGGTGGAGTTGACCCAGGACGAACGGCGGACGGCGGTTCAGGCCGCCCGGGCCATGGGGCTCTCGGTGGCCGGCGTGGACATGCTGCGCTCCAATCGGGGTCCGGTGGTCCTGGAGGTGAACTCGTCGCCTGGGCTGGAGGGGGTTGAGGGAGCCACAGGGGTGGATGTGGCGGGCCGGATCATCGAGTACATCGAACGCAAGGTCCGGAGCCGAGCCCCCTCCACCGATCGACACTCCCCCGGCGCTCAGCCCGGAAACGGGGCCACGGACGAATCCAGCCCCGGGGGCAAGAAGGCTGATGGGTGAGGCCACGGCTCCGGTGAGGGTGGCCGGTGAAGTCATTCCCCCTGGCCAGCGCTGCCGGATCGAGCTCCCCACGGGAGTGCTGGCCACGGGCCAGCCCCTCCCGCTCCCCATGGAGGTGCTCCACGGCGTCCGACCCGGGCCGCGTATCTGGATCAGCGCCGCCATCCACGGCGACGAGTTGAATGGTGTGGAGATCATTCGGAAGCTCCTGTCCGAACTGAACCCGCAACGCCTTGCCGGCACCATCCTGGCCGTACCCATCGTCAATGTGCAGGGATTTCTTCTGGAGTCCCGCTATCTCCCGGACCGGCGGGATCTGAACCGGTCCTTCCCCGGGTCCCCGCGGGGGTCCATGGCCTCCCGGCTGGCCCACCTCTTCATGCACGAGGTGGTTCGGGGTTGCCACCTGGGGATCGACCTCCACACCGGGGCCGACCAGCGCACGAACCTCCCCCAGATCAGAGCCGATCTTTCGGACCCGGAAACCGGCCGCCTGGCCAGGGCCTTCGGTGCCCCCATCGTGCTCCACGCTACCCTCCGGGACGGGTCCCTGCGGGCAGCGGCCACTGCCCGAGGGACCAGGGTACTGGTCTTCGAGGGTGGGGAGGCGCGCCGTTTCGATCGGAGTGTGATTGAAGCCGGGGTATCGGGGATCCTCCGGGTACTCCGGGAATTGGGGATGCGGGCCGGCGGCCCCGCTCCCCGGGAAACCCCTTCCCTCGAATCCAGGAGCACCTCATGGATCCGGGCCGGGCGGGGCGGGCTCCTGCGCCTTGAAGTGGAGCCGGGAGACCGGGTGGAGAAGGGACGCCGGGTTGGGGTCATCCGGGACGCCTTCGGGGACAAATCCCTGCAGATCCGAACGAACCGGGCCGGCGTTGTGGTGGGGCTCACCCGCAGTCCCACCGTGAACCGGGGGGATGCCCTGATCCACCTTGCATCGGTGGAGGAGGGGACCGTCCGGCCCGCCGCCCCCCCCGACCGGGACCGGGACATGGATTAGCCACCTCGGCCCCACCAGGCCCTCCGGTCCCACGACCGGGTACCGTCTCCACGGGTCGTCAACTCCCGGTAGGCGCCGAAGTAACCTTCGGCCGCCAGCGCATCTCCTGCTTCGAGAGCCGCGAGTCCCGCCAGGAATGTGGCTCGTCCAC
>SL_5KL_010_SEDDRAFT_10002051_pt1 | contig 11559 bp, 17 predicted proteins | sample SodLakKL_010_SED_FD_9118 | JGI IMG/M metagenome (IMG submission 9118)
TCCTTTTCAACTATTGAACCTGCCATTCTTAACACCTCCTTATTATATAATCAATATAACATGTATTGATTGCATTGTCAACCCCCCCCTTCATAGATTATAATAACTTTACTGTGATATAATAAACCCTGCCCGGGTTTATTATTATGGTTTGGGGTTCTGCTTCAATGCCCACTCAATCAAGAATCTGATTGCTTCTGCTCTTGTTTTAAACCGATGTTTGAACCTGTAATCATCAATCTTTTCTATAAATTCCTTAGTAGCTACAAAGTTTAAGATTGTTTTATCTTCCATTATAACCCCTCCAATACAAATTTATATAATCAATATAATATATATCGGAGGGGTTGTCAAGGGTTATTTACAGCAGCTTTCTTATTTTCCCGGCCATCTTTATTTGTTGCCTGGTTATACGTTTATGTCCTTTGACTGCATACCACAACGCTATAGCTACTGCCAGCACGGTATCATCCTTGTCACTGTCACGCCAATGTTCAAAGGTAGCGTTTCCGGTCTGCTCATTATATTTATATTGAAAGTTCATTAACTCTTTTTTAAGTGTCACGGTCTCTTTGATGTTCCTGCCAAACTTCAACCTTTTGCCCTGCATGACTATTTGCAGGTTTGTTGCAAGGTGTTTTTTGGGAACGTAATAAGTAACACCTTCCTGATTAACCTCACTTCCACTGGTGATATATAGTCCTTTAGTTTTAGGTAGCACCTTCCGGAAGTGATCAAGCATCGGTAAACCTGGCCCGGTAGCATCAATGATTAAATCAGGCTTAATGTTTGCTTCCTCGTAACGGTCAGTTGCATCATCGAAAATCAGTTTTGTATATTCTATTTGGTCATCGTAATCAGTGTTTAAGGGGAATCGCTCTAAGTAAACTAAATGAAACCTCGGTTCCCCTAACTCCTCCCCTTCGTGAGGCCACTCTGCGTAATCCTGCCATTGTTCAATAGCACATAAGGCTGTATAATCCCTGACCTTNCCGAGGTCACACCCTAAAATTACCTGATCAAGTTTAGTTTNCACTCTTAACAACTCCTTTTATTGANATATCCCATCCATCAAATTCATCNGTGAAGCAATCCTCTATCTGCTCGAGGGTAAACAGTGAACCTTCCGGTTCTAAGAATTGGCACTCATACTCTTGTTTAAAGTAAAAGTCCCCGATCTGCTTCCGCTCATCCTTCAAAAACTGGTCTGATATTCTCGGGCAATCCTCTGCCGTGACAGTTAGCCGTTCCCAATTATCAGAATTATAGTTTTCATAGAAAAAGCCCCTCTTTCCGGCAGGTGTGCTAAGTAATATCAGGCTGCCCCCTGAGACGGAAACCATTGGTGTTATTGAGAAAAACAGGTGATCGGGAACCCGTGACGCTTCGTCTATAATTATAAGGTTTGCTCCACTGTAACCCCTGATTGTTGCTTCCGTGCTTGGTAGTGATACAATCCTGCTGCCGTTCTCTAAGGTTAAGGATAGCTTGTTATCCTCTGTCCTTCCTATCTGTATAGGTAAGGCCTTCAGCAGCTCGTTACACTTCTTAAACAATTCGCCTGACTGCCTTTGAGACGGTGACACTAACAGCACCAAACTGCCCGGGGTAAATATAACCTTATGTATTGCCTTGATTGCTGAGACCGTGCTTTTCCCGGCCTGACGTGAACAGCATAATAGTAGTTTATCGCCCTGGTATTTAAGGGCAGTTTTTTGCCATTCATCTAATTTATTAAACCCCAGTTCCCCGGCAAACTTCACGGGGTCTATAGCAAGCTTTAGATTAGCAGTCAATGACTTCATGTTTTTCAGCCTCCTCAAGGGCATTGACAACCTTTGTTGCTACCTCGGGATAAGGCTCTAAAGTATCAACTAACACTGCCCTGAGTTCAGTCCATTGTGGCGAATAAGTTAAGTTAACCTGGGTTCCGCTCTTTAAATCCCCGGATATTTTCGCCAATAGTTCAAGGCTTGACCGTGCTTCTTTGATTGCCATTACTGCCTGTGAAAATTTCTGCTGTGCGTGTTAATTAGCAAACTCTGCTTCCTGCATCTCTTGCAACTTCTTAGACTTAACCAGTTCATGCGGTAAGTGGTTATGTCGGTGTCGCTGAACTGACATTCTACCCACGTCAAATTCCTCTGCTACCTTCCGCACACTGCAACCCTGCAGCAACCTTTGATTTATTGTTTCCTTATCGGGGTGTGTGCATATCTCACACTTTGGCCCAGTTTTCATGTTATCACTTCCTTTTTTTTATTTGAGCGGGCAAGGTAGTCAAGCCCTGCCCGCCCCAGGAGGATCACCCGGTCAATGCCGGGTTCAGTGGAAACCTGCTATTGCAGGTCAGGGTGGTCATTACTACCCCCGTCATAAGGGGTTCCATCATCGTGATCTGTGGGCTTTATAGCTTCCTCGAACGCTTCTATGCCCTTTATTTCCTGCTGTGGTGGCTCGTCTAACAGGGTTGTGTAGTCATAGCCGGGGTTGTCTATTTCCCCGGAAGCTATCCTTTCAATGTCATATTTGAAATGTTCCGCTATTGTCTTGACGGTCTCAAGTTGTTTTTCTGCGTTCATAGCTTCGCCTATCACGTTTTTTTCTTCCAGGGTCTTATGCTTCATTATTTCCTGCTGTGCCAGTTCCCGTTCATGATCGCCCTTCATCCTATTTAGAAGGACATCCTCATAAACGTGCAGGTGTTCTTTGCGTTCCTGCTCAGTTAAGTTGTCTATAAGTTGAGGGTATAGCTTCACGGCTTCCCCCGGCTCCAATCCATCTAAGGCCATTCTTGCGTTGTTCTGGTGGTAAAGCTTAGCTGAAGAATCGGCCTGCCTTCTTACCCGCTTTTCCTTCGCCTTATTCTTTGCATCCTGGTATTCACCCCTTGCCACCTCGATCATATCCTCGGCAATCTTTCCCGAATGTTCCCGAGATTTTTTCAGCAACTCGGCAAACTGTTTACTTTCCCATTCCTTAGTTTTACCCTCATCTTTGATGTCTTGACGTGCCTTGTTTGTGCCTATCACCATGCTGTTTGCTAATGATAAAAACCTCTTAACATTACTCATTTTTTCACTCCTCATGTTTTTTTGTTATGCGAAATTTCACCCCTACTTCAGACCTTAACCCCTCCCGTAAAACCGCTTAGAATCGCCCTGAGTGGCTCCTGTGGCTATCCTATGGGCATCACCTGCCTTTGTGCCTGACTTAATCTTGAATCGTACCCGCTCACCTTGTAGCAAGGGTTTGCCGTCTATGATGTCACTTATATGAATGAAGTATTCAACCCCATCACTTTCAATAAAGCCATACCCGCGCCTCACATTCCAAAGCGTAACCCTGCCTTCATACGTTCGCTTTCCGATAACCCCGGAATCTGTTAATGCCTTCTTAATCTGCTCAAAGTTTCCGCTAACCGGCCTGTCCTCCTTGAGCCTTCGTTCCTTCTTGCTCCTGGCTATTATCACCACCCCCTATTCCTAAATATACCCACTTCCTACACCTCGGGCAGTAGAGGTTAGACCGTTCCGGTATATACGCTAAGAATCGCTTACACAGTGGGCAGTCTATCCTTACCATGCCCTTTACCGCTCTTTTCTCCCTGGTCATTATTAACACTCCTCCTTGCCCTCGTATGTCTATTACAGACCGGGCATCTTACAGCTACACTGAGCGGATGGTAGCCAAGAAAGATATCACCTTCCCGGCAGTATTCCTTTGTTGTTTCACAGTAAACCGGAAACTTTCCCCAGGTCATACTAAGCCCCCTCTTAACCTTATTTGTTGTAATCCGCACACCTTACGCACACCGTAACACTGGAACCCCTGCTATATAAGCACCTTTTAATGTGGTTCGGATATCTTATCCATTACTCATTCGATTACTTGACAGGAAATTGCTTCAAATGGTCGTGTTACGTATAAATCTTTCAGTGTCACGTATTGAAAACATCGTGTTACTATTTACACCCCTTCTCAACTTTCAATAATCCTGTGTTCAATCGGTGGTCGCTTCGCTTTCCGCTTACAATATCTACAATGTGATTCCCCTTTAACTAATAACTCGCCACAATGGAAGCATTCTCCTGCATACGTTGTAAGTTCGTCTTTATCCGGGTCAACTATGCTGTTATACTGGCTAACAAACAGCCGTAAAGGATAACCCTTACCCCTGGTGAAGCTATCCGCAGACTTAAACCATGCCTTGAGTTTATCTTTCACCTTATCAGCACCCTGGGCCATTATCTGACCGTCTGCTGCCTTCTTGAGAATAGAACAATCCCCGGCCCATTGTTGGATCGGGGTTTGCTTTGTATATTCCGCTAATAGTTGGTAGTAAAAGGATATAACTTCCTTAAGTGATGGGTCTGGTTCTTTATCACTTGAAGAAAAATTATCGGGTGCGGATACTATACTTTCATTATTTACATTCTTATCATTCTTGTTAGTTGTTAACTGTTTGTTAGGTGTTTGTTGCTCAACGGTTAATTCGTTTGTTACCTTTTCGTCTCGGGCCTGATATTTGCCCCAGTTTACAAGGGTTATCAGCCTTCCCCGCTTTGTTGATTTGTTTGTTAGAATTCCCCACTTTTCAAATTTATCCAGCGCAGTTCTAACTTTCTGCGGTGTTATGCCCTTCCCGGCAAGCTTGCATATACTGTCTAAGCTAGTTATGGTTTGCCCCGGCTGAACATGGTATTTATCACCTTCCCATTCCCAGGAATTAGCGGAATGATTAACCAGCATCAGCAGGGTCATAAAAATAACCTTTTGTTCCGGGGTAGTGCTATTCCAGACTATATTCGTTTGCACTTCCCGGTGAAGCTTAACCCACCCCTGCATTAACTAACCTCCCTGCACCCGGCATGGGGGAAGAAGTGAACGTAATATTCATTAGGTTCGCCCCTTCGCCTGATTACGGTGACATATCCCATCTGCTCAAGATTCCTGACTCTCTTGACGGCCTCAACCTTGCTGATACCTAACCGCTTCGCCATGCTTGCGTAACTCTCAACAATGCCCATCTTAAGCCCTCCTCTTTAAAATGGTTTTTATTCTGCCTTCCGCCGCCACCCACCAGGATAACTTTTGCCACCACTAACAATAAATTCATCTAGCGCATCCGAGGAAAATCTAACCTGTCTGCCTAATCTCACTGAAGGGAGAATCCCCTCCCTGGCATAAGCTAAAATCTGGTATTCGCTTAAATCTAACCATTCTGCCGCTTCAGCAACTTTCAAAAGTTTTTCAGCCAATATAATCACCCCCTTGCATATTTAATTTATCTGTGTTACTCTAACCTTAACCCAGAAGTCTGCATGATACAAATTATTTCATGCAGACATTATGAAGACAAATATAGGTAATATAAATTATTAACTAATTGAAGGGGTTGATATTTCTGGATAAAGAAAAACAACCATTAAAATGGCCACAAGCTTTCAGATGGGCCCAGGATTGGCAATGGAAAAGAGCTCCCGAAGCTTATATAGATGAAGATATTATCATATGCTCTACCTCTCACTATAAAGACACTACTAATTATTATCCATCTCAGCATAAAGAAGAAATAATAACTGATCTTATCAGAATTCATGATCAGAAAAGTGCTTTAGAGTTTATCAAGCAATGGGGTCCGTTAGGTATTAATGCCGGTGTAAAATCATACAACGAATTAAAGGCGACTGTTTATGCAGTTATAGGCTATGAATTCGAAAAAAATTATGGTAAGGATAAAGATAAAAACTGTATTGAATTTGGACTATTAGCAGAAACAATTATCAAAAATTATTTTAAATCATTCGATAATATAGTTGTGGGAACAAGTCATTTTCCCGGTAGCATGAGAGACCTTGTGTTTCGTGCTGGGAGCAAATTAATTTATGTAAATCTTAAGGGCGATTACCTTGAAAATATTTATTTATATGCAACACGAGTAAAAATAATAAGCGATATGAAAAGGATCCTCTCTCTATGCAACGAAGATCCATCTGCAGCAGAATTTGAAGCAGAATTGTGGTGGTCTAATAACTATGATTCCTTTCTTTTTGAATCTGATAAAATGTTTTTCCCTAAAATAATCAATCCCAATAAACTAGAATCACAAACATATATTGAGCTTCTAAGATATAAATTTGTATCCCTGAGAAGGCATTTTAATACTTTTAAAAGACAGGGTATATATATAAGCTTCACACCTTCTGGCCAACCAACTTTAAATTTTGATGGGTTACATCACTTTATAGATTTTATATTGCTATCTAGCGATGAAAAATATTCATTGCTATTTCCACTAAAATGCGCCGACCCAAAATGCAAACAACTATTTTTTCCAAAACGCAAAAACCAAAAATATTGCCCACCATTACCCTGGGAAACAAGATCGCGATGTGAACAAAGGCATGGACAGCAGGTAAGGCGTGAAGTTAAAAAGAAAAACCGGGAGAATTAACTCCCGGTTCCGGTGTGCAAGTTGGTGTGCATCGCTCAATTTTTTTGGTCTAATCTCAATCATTCTGCCTTAATTTTACAATAGCCGATATGTTCTTATAAATCAAACACTTTTAACCTTCTACAACCTTCTTTAATCCCCTTCAATAGCCCCCTCTTTTGTTTCCTAATCCGCGTGTCGCAGGTTCGAATCCTGCCAGGCGCACCATAAATAAAGGGTTTGGATTATATCAAATAGTTCCAAACCCTTTTTGATGCGCATATAGTTTGGGGCGTATCAGGGGGACGGGAGCAGCTTCGTGCTAACGGTTCAAGCCCTCTTTTATATCTTTAAGCTGGTCATAAATGTTAAACAATAAAATGATCAGCTCGAGGTATACTCTTAAGAAAATCACCGCCACAAGTGCTCCCAGGGGAGCGAAAATTAAGGTTAAGATCGCGGTGCCCACTCCAGTGGCGCTGATTGCAAAAAACGAAGAAAATATGGCGCCCAGCATTCCTATACCTATCGCAACCAGGCCAATGGCAAAAAGCACCCTGATAATTTTTGGCGTAATCATCTCTTTCATGCTTACATCAAAGAGGGATAAGAAGAAGCTCTTGCCCCTGGAGCTCATATCATCCCTGACATCCCGATATCTTTCTCTTCTCTCCTCGCGTCTTTCTTCCGGCGCAACATAGTCATTCTCTACCGGAACTTCTTCCTCGTTTAGAAAAGAGTGGCAGTGCTTGCATTTAATTGCCTTTGCCTTTATCTCTTCTCCGCAGTTTGGGCAAAACTTGTATTCATTCTCAGTCATTGGCCATCCTCCTTTGATTTTTGGTTTTCCAGAACTGAAATACCTCCCAGTTTTAAGTAACATACCAGAATTATACCCTATGATTCAAGAGATTTGCCAGCTTCTAAAAAATATTTCCAGAAACTCATTAAACATTTATATTTCCCTCAAATGATCCTTTGATCCTTCCCGCCGCACTTAGCTTGGCAGTCCTACTTTAAATTATCGTCTAAATATGGTTTGATATGAACATAGAACAAAATTATTATATTTCCGGACAATAAAAAGAGGTGAGGCTTTGCGTGTTATAGCAGGCTCAGCAAAAGGTGCAAAATTAAAAGCGCCAAAAGGTGCGACAGTGAGGCCGACGGCAGACCGGGTTAAAGAAGCCCTGTTCAGCATCCTCGGCTCCCGAGTGGGAAATTCACTTTTTTTGGATCTTTATGCCGGCAGCGGGGCTGTAGGTATAGAAGCTTTGAGCAGGGGGTCCTCCTTTTGCATTTTTGTCGACAACAGGAAAAAAAATTTGGCTGTCATCAGGGAAAACCTGGCAAAAACAAGGTTTGCTGACAGATCCAGGCTGATAAACGCTGATGTAGAAAAAACTGCAAGCATCCTGGCCCGTGAAGGAGTTAAGGCGGATCTGGTTTACCTGGACCCACCCTATAATCATTCCGATATCGGTCCGGTTATTAACATAATTTTCAAAAAAGGCATTGTTGCCGAAAACAGCCTGCTCATAATCGAGCACTCATACAGCAGTCTGCAGCGGCTTGATGAGTTTAACATCTTCAGGCAGAAGAAGTACGGTGATACCTGGCTGACTTTCATCCTCAAACCTGATCGGGTGACCGACAAAGGCTCTGGCACGCTATAGCAATAGCTACCTTACCTCAGCCAGTACATCTTTAAGAGCAAGTAGAAAACGCTCATTTTGTTCCGCGGTGCCGTAGGTGACCCGGATATAAGTGGGAAGATCGAATATGTCCCCGGTGCGTACTATTACGCCCTTTTCGAGCAATGCCTGGAAAGCTTTGCGCGAATCGGTTTTTATGTCGGCAAAAAAGAAGTTTGCTTGATCCGGCACCGGTTTTAGCCCCATTTCAGCCAGGCCTTCGTTGATCTGCCTGCGCCCCTCGTTTACTATTCTGCGGCTGTTTTCCAGGTGCTCATCGTCTTCCAGGGCAGCAAGCGCTGCGGCCTGGGCCATGGCGTTGACATTGAAGGGCTCCCGCACCCGGTTAAGATCGCCGGCAATTTCAGGAGTGGTTATACCGTAACCGATGCGCAGTCCGGCCAGTCCGTAGATCTTGGAAAAAGTCCGCAAAGCAATAACCGGATAACCTTTTTCGATATAGTCTAAGCCGGAAGGGTGATTGGGATCGTTAGCATATTCGAGATAGGCATGATCCAGCACCAGTAAAACTTTCTCCGGCAGGCTGTTAACAAAGTGATCCAGCTGTTTCTTAAGGACAATTGTGCCGGTGGGGTTGTTGGGACTGCAAATAAAAACTATTCTTGTTTTTTCATTTACCTCATTTAAAACCGCTTCCAGATCGTAGTCGAAGTTATCGCCCACCAGGGGAATCCGGCGGGGAACGCCCCCCATCAACTGCGATGCGAAGATATATTCCGAAAAGCTCGGTGCCACCATGAGGGTTTCTTCTTCGGAGTGGACATAAGCAAGGCTAAGAAAAGAAAGAATTTCATCCGAGCCGTTGCCGAAGACGAGGCTTTCCGGAGATATTTTCAATTTCTCCGCCAGGGCCTTTTTAAGATAAAAACAATTACCGTCGGGATAAAAGTGCATCTTCCCGGCATGCCGCTGCATCGCTTTAACCGCCAGGGAAGAAGGGCCAAGCGGGTTTTCATTTGATGCCATTTTAATAACATTGGTAAGTCCCAGCTCCCTTTCCACCTCTTCCACCGGTTTGCCGGGCTGATAGGGCTTGATTACCTGCAAACAGGGCCGTAGATCAGGTTTGGTCATTGTTTAATTCCTCCACCTGGAAAAATATTTTTAACTTTATCTATTTTATTTTGCCGTTTCTCTTGCTTTTTCCTTTTTATTCTGCTATAATTCCTTAATATTAATTATAGTAAAAGCTTTGAAGGGGACAAATACTTCGGCAACCCGTGCAGAGAAGGGCTTCCCGGCTGAAAGAGCCCCCGGCCGTCGAAGAAATAAGCCGCCCCGGAGCTGCTGTGCCGACGTTGCATTTTAACAATAAGTACAGCCGGTTGCAAAGCCGTTATCGGAATAGAGAGGCTCTGATGGGAGCAACTGGAGTGGTACCGCGGGATAAACCCGTCTCTTTATAGAGGCGGGTTTTTTAGTTTCCAGGAGGGAGTGCAAACTCGATGAGTATTTCATGGCCCAGTTATTTTTCCAGCCGCGCAAGCAGCATAAACGGCTCACAGATCAGGCAGTATTTTGCCCTGACTGAAAAGCCCGAGGTAATCTCCTTTGCCGGGGGATTCCCCGACAGCAATATTTTCCCGCAGGAAAAGATCACCATAACCCTTTCCCGGTTGATTGAGGAAGAAGCCGGCCGGGCAATGCAGTACGGCCCCACCGAAGGTCACCTGGAACTGCGCCGGTATCTGGCGGAAAAAAACAGCCGCAGCGATAAAACATGCACAGTTGACAATACCATTATTACCGACGGTTCCCAACAGGGTCTGGATCTTTTATGCATGATCCTGCTCGATCCCGGCGATCCCGTCCTTGTTGAAGAGCCGGCATATATCGGGGGAATGAGCGCCATTAAATCATACGGCGGCATCCCGGTCGGCATTAACATGGATAACGAAGGGCCCGATCCCAAGGCAATGGAAAATGCCATTTTGAAACTGCGCAAAAAGGGCAAAAGCCCGAAGTTTTTCTATACCGTGCCCAATTTTCAAAATCCAACCGGCTTAACCACCGGCTTTAACCGGCGCCGGGAAATTTTGGCTTTGGCCTCCCGCTATGATTTGGCTGTTGTTGAAGATGACCCTTACGGGAAACTCTGCTATGAAGGTGAAGTCCCTTCCTCATATTTTGATATCGACAACCACGACCGTGTAATCTATCTTGGATCATATTCCAAGGTATTGATCCCCGGAATTCGCATTGGATGGATGACCGGTCCGGAGCCTTTAATCGAAAAAATTACCCTGGCCAAGCAGAGCAGTGACCTCTGCTCAAGCTCTCTCGGCCAGCAGCTGGCTTACCGCCTCTCCCGGGAAGGATTTATCGACAGGCACATCGAGGACTTAAAATACGCTTACCGGGAAAAAAGGGATGCCATGGTCGAATCGATAGAACGCTGCTTTCCTGAAGATATAGTATATAATAGACCAAGAGGGGGCTTTTTTGTCTGGGTTGATTTTCCCGATCGCTACCCGGAAAGCACGAAGCTGCTTGATATGGCCTTGCGCCGCAATGTCGCTTTTGTCCCGGGCGAAGGCTTTTCCAGCCGCTGCGCCTGCACGCACAGTGCCCGTTTTTCTTTCAGCCAACCCGGCTGTAAAGAGATCATCACCGGTGTGGAAAGGCTGGGGCAACTTCTTGAAGAAGTCGGCGCCAAAAAAGTGGCCGGCCCCATTTTTGCTAACAACACCGGCATTTAAAAAAGTTGGCAAAAATCCTCCCTCTCGACATTTTTGACATAATTCCAGCAGGGGAAGGGGCAGCCCATGCTTTCACCGGTTATAATCGACAGCGAATGTGCGAACTTAAGCAGTGTCTATAAAGCTGCCAGGATGGTCGGACTGGATCCGGTCGTTTCCGATGACCTAAAGGTCGTATCATCGGCCGGTGCATTAATCTTCCCCGGGGTGGGTTCTTTCGATCACGCAGTTTCGATCATCAGTAGAAAAAACCTGGCGCAAGTTTTGATGGAAGCGATAGCAGCGGATAAACCTTTCCTGGGCATCTGCCTAGGCATGCAGCTGCTATTCTCCAGCAGTGAGGAGACAAGCGGCCTCGAAGGACCGGCCCGCGGATTAGGCGTGATTCCCGGAAAAGTAAAGCGCTTTCCACCCGGACTTCAGGTGCCTCATGTCGGCTGGAACAGGGTTGATCCGGCCCTCGAACACCCGTTGTTCTCCGGCTTAAACAGCGGGGCATACTTTTACTTCACCCATTCATTTTACGCCCGCCCAGAAACCGGGGAACATATCCTGGCTTTAACCGAATACGGTTTTCCATTCACTTCGGCCGTTTGCAGAGGCAACCTCGCCGGTGTTCAGTTCCACCCGGAAAAGAGCGGCACTGCAGGCTTGCGCCTGCTTGCCAATTTTGGTAGAATCATAACCGACCGGCGGTAAAAATTACCGG
>SL_5KL_010_SEDDRAFT_10002052_pt1 | contig 11558 bp, 11 predicted proteins | sample SodLakKL_010_SED_FD_9118 | JGI IMG/M metagenome (IMG submission 9118)
GTCGACAAACACCGCATGGCCTCCGGGAGGATACTGGATCGGCACCCCCGCCGCTCTCAGACTCTCGCCGAGATAGCGGGCCTGGTCGGTGCGATGGCGTTGGTACTCGAAATCGAGTCCCTCTTTCAGACCGACAGCCAGAGCCTCCATGTCGCGGCCGCTCATGCCGCCGTAGGTCGGAAAGCCTTCGAGCGGTACGAGACGGGTGCGGCAGTAGCGGAAGAGGTCTTCGTCGTCCTTGATGGCGATGAGGCCGCCGATGTTGACGAGGCCGTCCTTTTTGGCGCTCATGAGGAAGAGGTCGCCGAGAGCGAACTGCTCTTTGGCGATCGCTGAGAGTTCTTTTTCCGCGTAGCCCTCCTCACGCATCTTGATGAAGTAGGCGTTCTCCGCATAGCGGGCACCGTCGATGATATAGGGGAGGTCGTATCGGTCGCAGATCTCCCGCACGCCCCGCTGGTTCTCGAGGCTCACGGGTTGACCGCCCGCGGAGTTGTTGGTGAGGGTGACGATGATGCCGGCGATGTTCTCTTTACCGTGTTCAAGGATGAGTGTTTCGAGGCGTTCCAGGTCGAAATTGCCCTTGAAGGGATGATACCTTTCCGTGTCGAAACAGACTTCGTCGACACAATCGACGGCTCTGCCGCCCGCGAGTTCGACATGGGCGCGGGTGGTGTCGAAATGCATGTTCGAGATGAAGTACATGCCTTTCTTTTTCACGAAATAGGGAAGGGCGACCTGTTCGGCGCCCCGACCTTGATGGGCGGGGAGGAAGTGTTCGTAGCCGGTGATCTCTTTGACCACCGTCTCGAGTTTGTAGAAACTCCGTGAACCGGCGTAGGCCTCATCACCTTGCATGAGCGCCGACCATTGTCTGTCGCTCATGGCGCCGGTGCCGGAGTCGGTGAGCATGTCGATATAGACATCCTCGCTCTTCAAGCCGAAGATGTTGTACCCGGCTTCTTTGAGGAGGACCAGACGTTCTTCCCTGGTCGTCCGACGGAGGGGTTCCACCATCTTGATCCGGTAAGGCTCGGGGGCAAAATCGTTCTTCATGTTCTCATCCTTCCTAAGGGACATCGTGCACCAAAGAAGATTATAACGAAAAAAGGGGAAAATGTAAACGGTTTCCAAGCCGGTCGGGAATCCATGCGCAACCCGACTTGATTGTCAAGAAGGATCATGAGGGGTTATAATAACAAAGGAGGAGTGATGTCCATGTATCAACTCGATGCGACCAAATCCACACAATTGGCCAAAAAACTCGGTGGACCACCGGTGTTCCACGACGGCTTCCTCCGCCGCATCATCCTCGAGAAGGAGCGGGCCGTGCTCGAGATTGAAATCCTCTCCGATGTGAACCCCCGCTTGGAAAAAGACACCGTCGTCAAACTCATCCTCTTTGAAGTGGGCGCCTTTTCATTCGCGGCCAAGGATTTCTCCAAAGAACGTTTTGTCATCCATGACTTGGAGTTCCGCCGCGAAGACGAAGGGATAAGACTCTGTTTCGAGAGTGCCCGGGGTGAAAAGGGAGAGATCGTCTTTCAAGCGATCGAACTCGAGGAAGTCGACAGGACATGAAAAAACGGGCGTCAATCGCGCCCGTTTTTCTCGAAAGTCATTTTGGTGGCCGGAAGGCCCCCTCTGAGGATGTAGACCTTCCTGAAGTTTTTGTGGAGCAGTTTCTTTGCCGCTTTGTAGGATTTTTTCCCCGTGTTGCAGTAGATGTAGAGGGGTAGGTCCTTGCGGACCTTGGTCTGATATTTGCTTGTCAGGGCGCGAACGGGAATGCGACGCGCGCCCTTGATTTTTTCCTTCTCGACATCCTTTTCCTTGCGGATGTCGATGAGCTGTCCTTTCCGCATGTTGCGCTTGAACTCCGGCCATTCGAGAATGACCAGACGTTCACCCTCTTTGAATCTTGTCTCCTTGTTCTTGCGAACGAGGAAGAAGCCGATGAACAAGCCGATAGCGATGGCGATAGCGTAGAAGAGGAAGTCTCCCATGTGTTCACCCCCGTCCCAAGCATTATAATTGATGGATGCGGCGGTTGTCAATTCGGAGCTTTTCACATCCGGACGGCTTGACGTTTTGTTCTCCAATGAACTATGATATAATAATGACACTTGAAGGCATCTTGTCAGGGTGATGTCATGAAACGGTTACAAAAGCATTATCCCTATGTTGTCGGCCTCTTGGTCGGGTTCTTCATCGTTCCGACCTTCGCTTTGGGTTTCAACGCCGGGTTCGGGCGGTTCTCCGTCCTCGGTGATGTGCTCATGGTCACGGCATTATTGCTTTGGCCGGCCTTGATCGTCCTGGTCATCGTTCTCCATGTGTTCGTGTATGGGACAGAAGAGGCCACAAGGAAGAAACAGTGGCAAAGGACGCTCTTCCTTCCACCTTTGGGAGCCGTTCTGAGCCTCGCTTTTTTGGCGGTACTCTATTCCATCATCGGGTGAAGGGGAGGGAATGCATGAACCGTTTGATCAACGCTTATCTGAAAAAGACCAACCGACCCCTTTCCAACTACCGGGTCTTCAAACGCGCCGATCACATCAGCAAATACGCCCATCTTTTTATCGGGCTCTTTTTCATCATTCTCGTCTACTTCCTGCTGGAAACATTCCAAGTGATGGAAACCGAGATCCTGCAGCCGTACCCCCAATATGTCGCCTTGGTGAGTCTTCCCTTGTTGGCGGGGCCTTTGCTCTACTTTCACACGAAGACCACGCACCGTGTCCTCGTCACGACCGACGCCTTTGCCAGACAGACCTTTTTCCGGCGTTACCGCTTGTATCTTTTCAATGAAGTCGAGAAGGTCCGTCTCACCAAGAAGAACAAGCTGAAAATCCGCACCCGCAAAGACAGTCTGACCATCCCCCTCAAGCGCTATGAAGCGGACTTGGAGAAGCTCAAGACCATTTTCGACTACGAGGGGCATTTCAAAAAACGGAAAAGGCCATACAAGGTGTTCATCGAGGGCGATGAACTGGATGTCCAAGAACTCGCTCCCGAATACAACAAGACCACGCTCCGCCTCATGGACAGCTTTTCCGACAACTTCGACCATTTGACGCCCGGTTATCTCGGCGATATATCCCTCTACAACACCACCATCAATCGCGTCCGCTTTCTCGAAAACAAGCATGCGGTGTTCGAGCTCTCCCACATCGATTTGAAGAAGGACCATCCGGAAAACACCTCGTTCCACGCCAAACAGACAGACGAAGCGGTCATGGTCTTCCAGGATGTGAGCCATGTCGAGATCTTCAACCTCGACAAGGACCGCGCCCGGGATGTGGAACTGCTCGGCACCGACTTGGAGACGTTGAAGAAAGTCGTCCGTCGCGCCGATGTGTTCGAGGCGAACATCAAGCCGCTCGAAGAGCGGTTGTCGGTTGACCTCGTATTGAGTCGCGGCGTACGCCGTCAACTCCTCCGTTTCACTTTCAAAGACGCCATGGTGGGTTTCAACAAACTCGTCAAGGACGCTTGGTTCGAAGAGTCCCTCTGAAACAACACATACATCAACTGGAGTGGTGAACATGATCACAAGCAATGATTTCAAGACCGGTCTGACCATCAAACATGAAGGAAACCTCTATCAGATCATCGAGTTCCAACACGTGAAACCCGGCAAAGGCAGCGCCTTTGTCCGCAGCAAACTGCGGAACCTGCGCACGGGTACGATCACCGACAAGACCTGGCGCGCCGGCGAAAAGGTCGAGACGGCGATGATCGAAAGACGTCCCATGCAGTTCATCTATGCCGACGGGCCCTTGTATGTCTTCATGAACAAGGAGACATACGAACAAATCGAGATCAACGAAGCCCAGCTCGAACACGAAAAGAACTTCCTCGTCGAGGGAATCGACGTCGAAGTGCGTTTCCATGAATCGGAGATCCTGGGCGTCGATCTTCCCGAGAAGGTCACCCTCACCGTCACCGACACCGTCCCCGGCGTACGCGGCAACACCGCCGCCCATGCCACGAAGGATGCGACCCTGGAGACGGGGTACACCCTGCAGGTGCCCATGTTCATAAACGAAGGCGAAAAGATCGTCGTCAACACCGTGACCGGCAAATACAGCACCAAAGCTTAGGAGGAGTGAACCCTTTTGGACAGTTCCCTCATCATCCCCGTCTTATTGGCCGTCGAAATTCCCCCGATGAGCTTTGTGCTCCTCGTCATCCTGCTCGTCATCTCGAGTTTTTTCTCCATGAGCGAAACGGTCTTTTCCAGCCTGAACCCCATTCGCATCAAGAATTTCATCGAGGAGGGTAAAAAAGGCAGCAAAAAGGCCTTTTGGATCCATGAACGGTTCGACTACGCCCTCACCACCATCCTCGTCGGCAACAACCTCGCGAATGTAGCTTTGGCGACCGTGTCCGCCGGTATCTTCACGCGCATCTTCATCGACCAAGAGACGCTCGTCACCATTTTCAACACGGTGGTGATGACGACCATCATCCTCATCTTCGGCGAAATCGTGCCGAAGAGTTTCGGCAAACGCCATAGCGAGACCATCGCCATCCGTATCAGCGGGGTGCTCTTTTGGACGATGCGGATTTTGAAGCCCGTCACCATCGTCTTTTTGAAGATCAAAAAGCTCTTCTTGCGTGAAGACGCCCGTGTGACCATCAGTGTGAGCGAAAGCGAGCTCGAGACCATCATCGACACGATGGAGGAAGAGGGCTCGATCGACGAAGAAGAAGCGGAGATGTTGCAGAGTGTGCTCGACCTCGACGAGAAGAAGGTCTATGAGATCATGACGCCGCGGGTCGACATGGTCGCCGTCGAAGTGAACGAGTCGCACGATGCGATCGTCAAGAAGTTCTTCGACCATCAGTTCTCCCGCCTTCCCGTCTATGACGGCGACCGCGACAACATCATCGGTATCCTGAACGAGCGCGACTTCTTCACCCATATCATCCAAAAGAAACCCATCGATGTCCGCAAGATCATGAATCCCCCGGTCTTCGTGTCGAAATCGATGCGGGCCGACACCTTGATAGAAACCCTGCAACGCGAGAATTCCCATCTCGCCATCGTCAGTGACGAATTCGGCGGGACGAGCGGCATCGTCACGATGGAAGACGCCATCGAGGAACTCGTCGGCGAGATCTACGACGAACATGACGACATCGACGACGAGTTCTTGAAACAGATCGACGAGCACGTCTACGGCGTCAACGCCGACATCGAGCTGGGCGACCTCTTCGAAGAACTGGACCTGGGCACGCCCCCCGACAAAGAGGAGAAGACTTTGGGAAGCTGGCTCTTCGAACGTTTCGAATCCCTCCCCTCCGTCGACATGGAGCACACCATCCGCCAGACGATGGTGAACTATGACCATGAAGAAGAGACGGTCGTCTTCCTTCTCACTTTCACGATCAAAGAAATCCGCGAACGCCGCATCAAATATGTCCACCTCCACGTGCAAGCGGTCGAGGAAGAAGAGGAGGAGTGATCGCTTGGAAGAAAGGTTGCAGAAACTGATCGCCCAAAGTGGACTCTGTTCTCGCCGCAAAGCGGAAGAGCTCATCACTGAAGGAAGAGTCAGGGTGAACGGGAAGAAAGTCACGACGCTCGGCACCAAGGCGTCTTCATCCGATACGATCACTGTCGACGGGAAGCCCGTGGAGCCCGAAGAGAAAGTCCACTACGTCTTCTACAAGCCCGAGGGGTGTGTCTCGACCGCCCGCGACGACAAGGGGAGAAGGACCGTTGTCGACTATCTGCCGAAAGATAGAAGGCTCTTTCCTGTCGGCCGGCTCGACTATGATGCGTCCGGTGTGCTCCTCATGACGAATGACGGCGACCTCACGGTCTCCCTCACTCATCCCCGCTATGACATCGAGAAGGAATACGAGGTCACGCTCGAGGGCTTCGTCCGCAAGACCACCTCGAAAGCGATCGCTCGCGGTGTCGAACTGGACGGCAGAATGACGAAGCCGGCGAAGATCCGGGACGTCGTCTATGACAAGAAGAAGGCGCGCACGAGACTCCGACTCGTCATCACCGAAGGGAAGTACCATCATATCAAGGAACTGTTCGCTTCCTTCGACCATCCGGTCGTCAAACTCAAGCGCGTCCGTTTCGGCATAATCACCTTGGACGGACTCGCCAAGGGCGAGTATCGCCCTTTGAAAATCCATGAGTTGAAGAGACTCCGTCTCCTCGTCGAGAAAGCCAAGAACAAGACTCTCCGCTGATTGCGGACGAGTCTTTTTTTATCCATGGGCCTTCCTTTATAGGATGACACACCCGAAACCAAAGAGCGAGTGCAACGAAACCGTTTACCTTGAAAAGTCTCTTGCCGAAGACCTTTTCCGTGTTACAATATAAGGCGGTTAGACAAGGCTGGTTCCGGAAAGAAGGATGCCCATGTCCAGACTGAACACATTCCAGAAGGACCTTCTGGTCCTTGTGGTGGCTTTGGCGTTGCATGTCGCACTCACGGCCGTCTTCACGACCACAAGCGGCGGTGTCCTCCCCGAAGCGGAGGTCACCGTGCATTGGTATGTCTTCCGCTTTGAGGACCTCGCGACCGGGGAACGATTCAACTTCATACCGGTCCTTCCCTTCGTGTACGCCGCCATCATCCTTGTGCAACTCTTCATGAAGAAGAAATCCCAGGCCCTCATCTACGGACTCGCCATCGTTCTTTTCGCACAAGTCACCTTCTATTCCCAGATCGTCCAGATCGCCGGTGTCCATGAACGGGTCCTCATCGAAGGTTTCCTCTTCAAACGCATCCATGCCGACGGCAATCTCGTCGCCCAGGATGCGAGCGCCTATGTCATGTTGATCCTCGTTCTCCTCGCGAGTGGAATCGTGCTGCACGGATACATCAAAAAACGCCTCAAAGAGAAAAAGGGCCTCACCCGAAGCGGTGGCAACATACCGACCCCTTGAACGGGGGAGGTTGTACCCATTCGAATGAGCCCATAATAAAAGACGCCGTCGAAGGCGTCTTTTCGTTTGGTCAGAACAAAGCGGCGAAAACGAGGCTGATGATCGCCATGAGTTTGATGAGGATGTTGATGGAAGGGCCGGAGGTGTCTTTGAAGGGATCGCCGACCGTGTCCCCGGTCACGCTCGCCTTGTGCGCGATGCCGCCGCTCGCACCGTGATGGCCTTCTTCGATGAACTTCTTGGCGTTGTCCCAAGCTCCCCCGGAGTTGGCCATGAAGATGGCCATCGAGATACCGCTAACGAGGGCACCGGCCAAGAGGCCGCCCAAAGCGGCGGGCCCCAAGGTGAAACCGATGATGAGCGGGGCCGAGACAGCGAGGAGACCCGGGGCGATCATCTCTTTCAGCGCGGCCTTGGTGGAGATGTCGACACAACGTGCATAGTCGGGTTTCGCCGTCTTGTCCATGATGCCCTTGATCTCTTTGAACTGTCTTCTCACCTCGTCGATCATCTTGGCAGCCGCCCGCCCGACGCTGCTCATGGTGAGCGAGCTGAAAAGGAAGGGGAGCATCGCGCCGATCAAGAGGCCGACGATCACTCTCGGGGTGGCGACATCGATCGCCTGCAGCCCGGTCGCCGTGACGAAAGCGCTGAAAAGGGCGAGAGACGTGAGGGCGGCACTGCCGATCGCGAAGCCCTTGCCGATGGCGGCGGTGGTGTTGCCGACGCTGTCGAGCTTGTCGGTGATCTCCCGCACCCGGGGGTCGAGGTTCGCCATCTCGGCGATCCCCCCGGCATTGTCGGCGATGGGACCGTAGGCGTCGATCGCGATTGTCATGCCCGTCGTCGAAAGCATGCCGACGGCGGACAGGGCGATACCGTAGAGGCCGGCGACCTGATAGGCGATGATGATGACGATGCTGATGAGGATGATGGGGATCGCCGTGGACTCCATGCCGATGGAGAGGCCGCCGATGATGTTGGTCGCATGGCCGGTCTCCGATTGTTTGGCGATACCCTTGACTTTCTTGTATTCACTGGACGTGTAGATTTCGGTGATGAGTCCGATCATGAGCCCGACGAACAAACCGGAGATGATGGCGATGAACGGACCGAAATCAGCAAAATGACCGTTTTGGAAATAGGTGAAGGTGAGGAAAAAGGCGAACAGCAGAAACAATCCCCCCGCCACGTAGGTACCTTGTTTCAAGACTTTGTGGGGGGCGTCGGCCTTCTTTGTGCGGATGGTGATGACGCCGAGCATGCTCGCCATGATGCCGAAGGCGGCCAAGAAGACGGGAAAGAGGGCGTGTTCGATACCGATGACGGCACCGAGGGTGATGGCGCTGATCAAGGAGCCGACGAAGCTTTCAAAGAGGTCGGCGCCCATTCCGGCCACATCCCCGACATTGTCGCCGACGTTGTCGGCGATGACGGCGGGATTGCGGGGGTCGTCTTCGGGGATGCCCGCTTCGATCTTGCCGACGAGGTCGGCCCCGACGTCGGCGGCCTTCGTGTAGATGCCGCCGCCCACGCGGCCGAAGAGGGCGATGGTGGATGCGCCCAGACCGAAACCGGTGAGCACGGTGGCCAGATCGGCGATTTCAAGTCCGAAAAGGTGGGTGCCGATGAAATAATAGAGGATGAGTCCCGTGAGACCGAGTCCGACGACGCTCATACCCATGACGGCTCCGCCGCTGAAGGCCACGTCGAGAGCCTTGTTCATGCCTTCTTTGTCGGCGCTTGTGGCCGTGCGGGAGTTCGAAGCGACGGCGCCACGCATACCCAGATAACCGGCGAGACCGCTCAGGAAAGCGCCGAAAGCGAAGGCGCCGGCGGTCTGGAAACCGATCGCGAAACCGACGATGAAGAAAAGCGCCACGACAAAAATGGCGAGCATCTTGTATTGCCTGCCCAAGAAGGCCATGGCACCCTCGCGTATATAGCCGGAGATCTCGATGACGCGCGGGATCCCTTTTTCGATACGCTTGATTTTCAAAAAAAGGACGAGTGCGTAAAGCATCGCCACGACACTGAAGACAAGCGCTATACTGATGAGTTGGTTCATGCCGAATATGTTCACTGTTTCCACCCACCCGTGTCGATTGTTCACTCGTTTTTGTCTTCGTATCATGATATGATAGCAAATAGACTTGTGTAAAGTATACCAAAAAGCGTTTTCATTATCAAGGAATGTTTTTGTGAAGGGCTCCGTCGTTTCTGATGGAGTCCACGACCAAAAAAACCGGCCAAAAGGTGGACGCGCGGGTCCATGTCTGCTAAAATAGTCGAAGGTGTCCAAAAAGCGAGAATCATGGAACCCGGACCAAAACCGATTATCGAAATGACGCCACATGTGGTATAATGGTTTTGATTTTAGTGGGGTGGTCAGATGAAGACGACGCAAATTGCCATCGACGGTCCCGCCGGCGCGGGGAAAAGCACCATCGCCAGACTCGTGGCCGACTTGTTCGACTTCACCTACATAGACACTGGCGCGATGTATCGCGCCATTACATTGAAAGCGATGCGGATGAACATCGAGCTCGTCGACGAGGAGGCTTTCGGCTTTCTCGATGACACGGAATTCAGCTATGTGGAAGGAAGACTCCACATGGACGGGGCCGATGTCAGTCGCGACATCCGCACCCGAGAAGTCTCGAACAATGTATCGCTCGTCTCTTCGCACCGCCTCGTCAGGAAGAAACTCGTCGAACGTCAAAAATGCATCGCCAAAGACCAAGACATCGTCATGGACGGTCGCGACATCGGCTACAACGTCCTCCCCGCGGCCGATTACAAGTTCTTTCTCACCGCGAATGTGAAGACCCGTGCCTTGCGGCGTTTCAGAGAGAACGAGGAACAAGGTCTGCACATTCCCTTGGAGGATCTCGAAAGTGAGATCATCGCCCGTGACGACTTTGACACCAACCGGATCCACAGTCCTTTAAAACCCGCCAATGACGCGGTGATCATCGATACATCCAACATGAGAATCGAAGATGTAGTGAAAACCATAGAGTCCATAGTGAAAGAGGTAGATTGACATGAAGATCAAGAATATCGAGGAAGGCAAGGTCGTCACCGGAACGGTCTACGAAGTCAAAGACAAAGAGGTCATCGTCGATATCGGCTACGCGACGGAAGGCACCATCTATCTTGAACGTCTGACCCGTCTCGACGCCCAGACCTGCCATGATGTCGTGAAAAAGGGTGATGAGATCCAGGCTGTCGTCCGGAAGAAGGATGACGAGCAGGGGATCGTCCTGCTTTCCCGTGTCGAGCTCGAACAAAAGGAGTTGTTCGAGGACCTCCAGAACAAGTTCGAACAGGACGAGATCATCGAGGCTGTCGTGAAAGACGTCGTGAAGGGCGGTCTGAAAGTCCGCGCCCAAGGCTTTGACATGTTCATGCCGCGCAGCGAAGTCTCGATCAAATATGTCGAGGACCTCCGCTCTTATCTGCATGAGAAACTCCCCGTCAAGATCATCGAGATCGGCCGCAAGAACAACCGCATCCGCATCGTCGTCAGCCACAAGGCCGTCGAGAAGAGCAAAAAGGACCTCAAGAGACAAGAGGAGCTCAAAGACATCAACGTCGGCGACGTCCTCGAAGGCACAGTCACGAAACTCGTCCCCTACGGCGCCTTCATCCGTTTCGACAATGTCGAGGGGTTGTTGCATATTTCCGAGATGAGCCATCACCGCATCAAACAACCGAGTGAAATCGTCAAAGAGGGCGATAAAATCGAAGTCAAAGTCATCGGTGCCGAAGGCGACAAGCGCTCCCTCTCGTTGAAAGCCCTCCAGAAGAGCCCTTGGGAGACGTTCGCCGAAGAACACAAAGTGGGCGAAAAAGTCACGGGCAAGATCGTCAAGAAGATGCAGTTCGGCATCCTCGTCGAAGTCGAACGCGACGTGGCCGGAGTCGTCCACAGGAACGACTATTCCTGGAATCCCCGTTTCAATCTCGCAGGCAATGTCGAGGTCGGCGACGAGATCGAAGTGCAGATCCTCTCAATCGATGTCGAGAACCAGAAGATGCAACTTTCCAAGAAACACCTCGAATACAATCCTTGGGAAGACGTCAAAGTCAAAGTCGGCGAAGAGGTCAGCGGAGAAGTCAAGGAACTCCAAAACCGCGGCGCTTTGGTCGAAATCCAGGGTGTCTACGGCTTCCTCCCCATCTCCGAGATTTCCGACGCCCATGTCGAGAACGTTTCCGACGCCCTCGAAGAGGGTCAGGTCATCAATGCCGTCGTCTTGAAGTTCAACCGCGAGAATTGGCAGATGGTCATCAGCAAGAAAGCCTATGAAAAGAAACGCATCCAGGACGAGTACAAGAAGCATCTGAAGAGTTCCAACAAAGACGAACATTCACAGACCCTGGGCGAACTATTCGCCGATAAATTCAAAGACATGAAGAAATGACCCGACCAGGGGGTGTAGGCCATGCTCCCATCCGTGGCCATCGTGGGCCGCCCGAACACGGGGAAGTCCACCCTTTTCAACCGCATTGTCGGTGAGCGCTTGGCGATCACCGACGAAACGCCGGGACTCACCCGCGACAGGCTCTATGCCCGGGCGGAGTGGCTCACACGCACCTTCAACCTCATCGACACCGGCGGCATCGATTT
>SL_5KL_010_SEDDRAFT_10002053_pt1 | contig 11556 bp, 8 predicted proteins | sample SodLakKL_010_SED_FD_9118 | JGI IMG/M metagenome (IMG submission 9118)
GTCATCAGAATGTTCCCTGCACCGGGGAAAACCACTCCCTTCACCTGTGAGTCGAAATCTTCCCTCCTTATTACTTCTCCCCGCAGTGAGAATCTCTCTTTAATATAGTTGAAGAAACGCTCAGCATACTCTAGAGGTTCTGGGTCAGCCCCCGAACCGATTACCCATTGGTCGTCCTTTAGGTAAACCCAGGCGAACATGAGGTTGGAGAACTCACGCTGGTAGAACATGTATAGTGTGTTGGGGTCCATGTTCGTCTCGCCTTTGAAATAGAAGTTAATCGCCCCACTGGTAGCCTTTGCATAGAAATCTTCCGGCCGCAGTTGCTTCCTTATCCACGAAGACAACCCGTCTGCAGCGATAAGATAGCGAGTCTTTACTTCAAACTCGCTGTTCTGAGCGGCACACTTGGCCGTTATGGACTTACCATCTTCATCAATCCCCGCCAATAGTACCTCATCACGGAATTCAGCTCCAGCACTTACGGCAAGCGAGTTAAGCCAGCTATCGAAGGTCGACCTCCAAAAGCTGAACATGCTCATCTTGCTTCCCATGACCTTGCCAGAAGGTGTCGTCATCTCTACCTTAGAGAGATCATTCTGGCACAGGACCTCTCGAGGTATTGTCTCACCGATAAGCTTGTCAAAATAGGAGAATTGTATCCCGGAGCATGGTTTGTCTCTCGGTGTCTTGTCTTTCTCAATGAGCAATGTCTTCAGACCGTGTTTTGCAGCAAACTTTGCAGCTATGGAACCTGCTACCCCACCTCCAACTACGAGCACATCATATTCATCCATATCGATCACTCCCCCTATTTATAGCTCTCGAGATTCCCCGGACTCGTATATGTAGCGGCGGGGACACCATACCAGTATCCGGAATCCTGAACGATTTCGGATATGCTACACGAATCCGGCCTGCCAGTCCAGATGGCCTGCCTCCCCGATATCGTCGCCTGGTTCGTTTCAGCATTGAGAAGCGTGAAAATCACATAACCCCGAGTCAGCTTGACGACATCTATTGGAGTACGGGACACCATACCTGTTTTGTGTGCGGCGAACGCAGGGAATCCGGGGACAACATACCGGTTAGGCCTCGCAATATGCATACATAGCACCGGAGCGAGCCGTCTTTGAGATTCCTCCCGATGAATCGGGGCTGCATCGGGACTCTCTCAGACTGATATGAGCATTGGGGGGCGATGCCCCCAGACCCCGGTGTGCGGCGTTACTGCTTGATCATCCTGCCGGTATAGGGCGTGACTTCGTTGCCCGGCGCGGTATAATGTACTGCTATAGCAGTAGATGACACTGCATTCGAACGCGATGCTGGAAACGCTATTGGGGTCAAGACTCAGGGCCAGGGCGCTTGCGTGGCTCTTTACCCATCCCGATGAGCGCTATTTCGTCCGCCAGTTGACGGCACTGCTGGGTGAAGACTCCACAAATCTGAGCCGTGAGCTTGCACGCCTGGAGGAGATCGGCGTCTTGGTGTCGGCTACGGAGGGAAGACAGAAATACTACCAGGCGAACCGGGGCAGCCCGGTTTTCGATGAACTGCATGGGCTGATGCTCAAGACTGCCGGTGTAGCAGACAGTCTCAGGAAGGCTCTAGAGCCCCGCGCGGGAGATATCAGGCTTGCCTTCATCTTCGGCTCAATGGCCGGCAAGACAGAGAATAGGTTAAGCGATGTGGACCTGCTCGTGGTAGGTGATATCAGCTTTGGTGATGTGGTCGACCTGGTCTCCGATGCCGAGACAGTTTTGAATCGTGAGGTCAACGCGGTGGTCTACACGGTAGCAGAGTTTCGTAAGAGGTCGTCCGAAGACCATCATTTTGTGCGGGAGATACTGTCGGGAGACAGGATCCTCCTGGTTGGTGATGAGAATGAGCTTCGAACACTGGCTGCAAAAGGGCTGGCTGAAGGCGCATAAGCCGACGGCACGGGAGATCGCTGAGCCGCTGGCAGTAGCCGACCGTGCTCTCAAGGACTGCCAGGTGTCCGGGCTGAGCAGCGAAGGCAGGCTGGATAAGGCCCACAATGCGGCACTGCAGTCTTCGGCGGCAGCACTGGCAGCCGCTGGTTACCGCGCTAGCAGAGAGGCTTATCACTACTACGTAATCCAGTCCCTGTCGCTCACTCTGCAGTTTGAGGAACGTACGATTCGCCAGCTCCAGAAACTCCGCCGCAAACGGAATATCAGCGATTATGAGCGGCCCGGCATGGCCACGAGAAAGAAGCGCTCGAGATGGCTGAGCTTGCGCAGCTGATACGGCAGCGGGTTTGGGAGTGGATACGTAACAACCACGCCGAACTCGCGACGGAGATCTAGACAACGGTCGATGGCATCGTCGGCAACCGCCACTCTGGTGAGCCCTTTCCTCTAAGCCTGCTCCGGATCGGACGACCGGACGCCCGGGCAACCCCCTGCCGCGAAGGCCTGCCCTCGGCAAGGCCACTTTGCTCTTCACTTACCCGCCTGTCATCGCAAGGACAGACGTCCCGACTCCGACTATAGCCGGGGTCGAGGATGTCGCGACGCAGTCGAGGATGCTCGACATTGTCGGCACTCGATGTAATCGGCACAGTCTGGCCGTGGCGCCCCGTCTCCCCCTTCCCCTCTTAACATAAGAGGGGAAGGGGAGTTATCACGGGGGCGCAGCCCACGGCACCCCCGTCACCGCTGCCCATTCACTATTCACCACTAACCCCCCTTGCCCTTCCGGGCGTGACCGCCCGCATCGTGACGGACATCTTCCCCTTGACTCAATCCAGAAACTCGTGCTATCCTCCACCAGAACAATTGTGCTGGCCTACTGCACGAGTCGTCTCGGCCGGGCCCCCGTCAACTCGGGCTGCGCAGTCGACTCTCGATGCACTGCCGTAAAGGAGGATTGTCAGCTTGAAACCGAATCGAAGGAAGCGCGGCGGCCAGAAGGGCAACCAGAACGCCCGTAAACACGGATTCTACTCCGCTATCCTTAGCCCCGCGGAAACAGACCAGCTCTGGACCATCACCAACATCGAAGGTCTTGATCCCAGAGTAGCGCTACTTCGCGTGAAGCTGCAGGCCTTCCTTCAGCATGACCCCGGCAATCGCCGCGTCCTCACTGAGGCCTCCAGACTGCTTGCGAAAGCCTACTCCGATTTGTGGTCGCTGGATGTAGCCGACTACAACTACCTGAAGACTATTATCGAGCGCATTCTGGAGTCCGCCGTCACAGGCCGATCAGGCACACCAACCGGGTCAACAACCCGACCGGCTAGTTCTGATCAGACGAATCCCCTGCACCTTAACAACTGAATAAGCCCCCGCACCCACCCCACATACGGAAAACGAGCATTTGAATCGAAAAAAACAGCCACTCCACAAAACGAATCGCTCCTGTTCGACGATGAACGCCAACTGCACAAAACGAATCCATCGTGTTCCAACAACCGAATGGCCTTCCCGTCCCCACTCTACACACGTAGAAGCGCATTTGAATCGGCAAAAGAGGGAAGAACACCAACACCACAAAACGAATCCATCGTGTTCCAACAACCGGAGGGCCCCCCGCACCCGCCCCCCACACGTAAAAGCGCATTCGAATCGCAAAAAAACACCCGATCCACAAAACGAATCGCTCGTCTTCCAACAACCGAATGGCCTTCCCGTCCCCACTCTACACACGTAGAAGCGCATTTGAATCGGCAAAAGAGGGAAGAACACCAACACCACAAAACGAATCGCTCGTGTTCCAACAACCGGAGGGCCCCCCGCACCCGCCCCCCACACGTAAAAGCGCATTCGAATCGCAAAAAGGCCCCCGATCCACAAAACGAATCGCTCGTGTCCCACCAAATGAATGGGCTGCCGGCCACCACCCCACACACAGAACACGCCCCTCTGAATACGCCAAAACCCGCACCGCACGAAACGAATCGCTCGTCTTCCAACAACCGAAGGGAAATCGGGGGACACCAGACAACCACGCCGGAGCCAGCCTTCATGCCCGGGAATACGGGGACACCATTCCTATTTTGTGTGTGGCGAGCCAGGTGTCTCCCCTATGGGCTCGGGCTCATGACCGGCTAAGCCGCTGAGTTCGGCCCACTGGCATTAGACTGCATAACGGGTCGTATGAGCTGTCCCTCACTGGCTGGGCTCGCTCGGGGGGTTCAGCTTCGTTCTTCGGCTGTTAGAATATGAAGGGGCGACAGTTTCATGATGGAATGTAGGAAGACCTGAGGAGATGACCGCGCGCTTTGACGCCTATCTCGATATCGAGACCACCGGCCTATCGTGCGAGTATTCCGGCATAACGGTGATCGGGATCTACCTGGTTAACGGCGCCGACGACAGGCTCGTGCAGCTGGTGGGCATGGATGTGACGCGTGACAATCTCCTGGAGTCACTCGCCGGGGTGAACAGGATCTACACCTATAACGGCAGCCGGTTCGACCTGCCGTTCATCCACGGCTCGCTCGACGTAGACCTGGAGGGTCTTTTCAGTCACCGCGACCTGATGTTCGACTGCTGGCGGCGCAATCTCTACGGCGGTTTCAAGGCAGTCGAGCAGCAACTCGGCATCCCCCGGCAGCTTCAGGGCATCAGCGGATGGGATGCAGTACGGCTGTGGTGGAGATACCTGGATAGCGGCGATCTGGATGCCCTGGCCACGCTGCTTGAGTACAACAGGGAAGACGTGATGAACCTCAAGGTGCTGAGGGAGAAACTGGGACTGGCAGAGCCCAGGTGTACTGAGCTATGATGCTGGTGTCACAGTGTGGCCACCTTGCCGGAATAGGTGAACAACAGCCTCAGCGTGACCTGGGACGGGTCGATCCGCAGCATGCGGGCGAGGGCCTTGCCGTAGAGCCGAAGCTGCGGGCGGTAGTGTTCGGTGAGACCGGCCAGTTCGGCATCGTCTGCGACCTCGTTGCTCTTGAAGTCGAGTATCGTCGCCCGTAAGGGCCTGCCATCCGGACCGCGCACTATGGTGACCCGGTCGAAGACACCGGTTATCCACTGGTCTTCAAGCACGATCTCGAAGTGCTTCTCACGCCATAGGGAGACATCTCCTTCGGGCCTGGAGAGCACCTGCCTGACCTCGCCCGAGGCCATGGACTGCCGGAACTGCGCGGCTGCCCTCTGCTTTATCTCTGCGGGAGCAGATGATCCGTCCTGCCATTCCTCGATCAAGGCCTCGACATCTGCCTCATCTTCCCACGATACTCCCTGGAAGAGCTCGTGTATGGCTTTGCCCATCTCCATGCTTTCATGAGTTACATGGTTGAACAGNAGGTCGGCCCTGACCTCTCTGCCTTCGATCGCGGATGGCGATACTCCGAGGAGTCTCCGTCGGAGTGATGGATACCGGCCGTATTCGCCCGGTAGCTCAACCCGTTCAGGAGGCCCGGCAGGCTCTGCCTTCGAGGGCGTCTTGAGATACCAGTCGCGGTCTCCTGTTTCGTAGAGGCAGGTGAACTCTTCGCCGCCTATCTTCATGCTCGTACCACCGGTCGGCCTGGGGTCTCCCGCCAGCCGGGTCTTCAGGAGGGCCGCGGCGGACACCATCTCTGAGCTCCTGCCGGGAAAGCCGGTAACCATGTACATGGCCTGCCTGGCCCTGGTCAGCGCCACGTAGAGCAGGCACAGTTCGTCGAAGCATGCGATGTCATCGCACATCTGCAGCTGCTCTGCCAGGACCGGGTCGATCCTGGCGATGGTCCCGGGCGGCGTCTTGAGCGCCCACAGGGGCCGGTCGGTCACGGCGTCGCGGGCGACCAGGAACCCCGGCTTGCTTGCCTTCGCGATGCTGTCCGACTGCAGGTCGGGGAGGATGACGATGTCGAATCCCAGCCCCTTGGACTGGTGTATCGTCATGACGCGCACCGCGTTCTGGGCAGCGAGCTCGTTGAGCTGGTAGCTGTCGATGAAGCGGAGGAAGTCGTTGCAGCCCGAGCCTCCGGCCCTGTCGAACTCACCCGCGGCGTCTCCCAGGTCCTGCAAGCGCTTGCCGCCGAAGTCATCGAGTTGCCCGGCCGCGTCCAGGCGTGCGCCCCAGGTGCGTATGAAGGACTGGAAGCCGTGGGTCTGTATGTCCCTCAGTAAGACCAGGGGCAGATGCTCCCTCCCCAGCTCGTGTTTCACGAAGTGCCCGTTCAGGGGGCTCATCTGGAGGTGACGCCAGGCGAAGGTGTCGCCCGGGTGTGCAGCGAACTTGACGAGCGACAGCAGGACCGATACGACCGGGTTGTCCTTTATGGCGGCCCTGCCCTCGTGGATGATGGGCATCCCGGAGCATTCGGCGCGGAGTTGATCGACGATGCTCTTGCCTGTGTCATTCTTGCGCACCAGGATCGCCACGGAGAGCCCGCGGTCGAGCGGCCTTATCTCGTTGAGCAGATTGGCCACCAGGTGATATCTGTCCTCTTCCGTGGGCTTGTATTCGCCGCCATCACAGGGCGGCTCCAGCAGTGCGACGTAGCCGTGTTCGGGTACGACGTCCTCCTGACACCTGTGCTCCTGCCAGATCTTGTCCCATTGAGCGACGGCCTGCGCGGGGAGCTGCTCCTCCGGGAGGTCGGCGAACACGCGGTTGACCGTGTCGATGACGGGCCGGCAGGAGCGGAAGGACACGCTCAGGGGAATCTGCTCGATGTGCCCCTCATATTGCTCGAGGACCTTCCCGAAGAGACGGGCGTTGCCGCCCCTCCAGCCGTATATCGCCTGCTTGACGTCGCCGACGTAGAAGAAGCTGCGCCCTCCGCTGCCGTCCTGGAGTATCTCGTCGGCCAGGTTGCGCAGTACCTCCCACTGCAGGTCGCTGGTGTCCTGGAACTCATCCAGCAGCCAGTGGTCGAGCCTGCAGTCGAGTCGATAGTCTATGTACAGCCGGGAGTCCCGGTCGGGCATGCGGCTGAGGACGCTGCCGGAGCTGTACCTGTTGGCCGACGTTAGCAGGTACTGGGCGTCGGTGAACGTGAGCTTCCCGCGCCGGCGAACCAGGTCGTCGTAGAATTCCTCGTACTGGTGTAGCACCTGGTATATACCCAGGGTCCTCTTCAGCGTGGCGCGGAGCTCGGTGCCCACCGCGTGTCTCAGCAGGGTCGAGAGCAACCGGCACTGCCCGGCGCTCAGGTCATATTCCTTTCTATAGTAGGAGAGCGTCATCTCGCCACCGTCCAGCCGTTGCAGATCGGCTGCCAGCAACTGAAAAACGGTCTTGCCGCACAGGCCCTCGTCCCAGCGTGACGATTCGCCGTAGCTGCCGCAGAAGTCGGCGATATCGTCCAGGTTCTTCCGCAGCCCGTCGGAGAACCCGCAGCCCACGAGAGATGCCCGGAGCTCTGCGGCAGCCTGCGCGGCGTCTCCTGCCGGCTCCAGCCAGGGTGAGCCCCGGGGCCAGATGGTTTCCTCCTGTCCCCACGTGTGCGGCCCGGGCATCAACCGGTACAGGTCGCCGCAACCGGTGATGAAGGCATCGAGGCTCTGCTCGAGGCCCTTCTGCTCCTGTCCGAACGTTGCCTGCCGGAACGCCTCCAGGAACGCCTGCTGTGCCTGGCTGCCGACGTAGCGGTGGTTGAAGATGAGGTCGAGGACCGCCCGGCCGGCGGCCCTGGCCTCCGCGCTGTTGTTGTCCATGATCTCGAACGCCGCAGGGATCCCGAGTTCCATGGGGAAGGACCTGAGGATGCCTACGGTGAAGCTGTCCAGCGTGCTGATATGGAGGCTGTGGATGCTGCTCAACAGGTCTCTGAGCAGTCGCAGGAAGTCCTGTTGCTGGAGTCGTCCGGGCCTCCCGATAAGCTCCGCGGTCCTGAAGGCCTGCGCGGGTGAACTGGAGGCGTCGCACAGGTACTTGACGACCGAGTCGAATATCTCTCCTGCTGCCTTTCGCGAGAAGGTGAGCGCTATGATCCGGTCGGGGGGAACGCCGGCGGCCATGAGCCCTATGTAGCGGTGGGCCAGCTGGAAGGTCTTGCCCGAACCGGCAGAGGCCGAGATGGCCACATGGCCGATGCTGCTTCCTGTCACTGCGTCTCTCCCCTCATGAACGCTTCGAAATCCTGCACATCGATGCAGTCGGGGACGGGGCCGGGAAACAGGGCTTCGAATTCGTCGTACTGAACCCTCTCCACCGGCGGCCAGAACCTGCGGCTGCGGATGTCTTCGATGATGCGCCCGGCGCACGCTCCGGCGGATTCCAGGACGTGGTCATCGAGGTCCTTCCAGACGGCCACTCCGGTGGCGTCCGTGGCCCCGGGAAGGTTGAAGTAGCCGAGTTCGACGTTGTTGCCTTCGTACTTCTCGCCCGGCAGCAATATGCTGTAGAGCGGCAACTGGAGGTCGGTCCAGCGTTTCTGTTTGCCGTTCACCTCCACCAGCATGTAGTCGGCCGCTTCGTCGCCGGGGGGACCGAGGTGGGCTTCCCCGGGCTTCTGCGGTCTGTCCGAGGTCTTGTAGTCGAGGATGCGTATCTGCCCGGTCTCCATGTGCCTGTCGATGCGGTCGATTCTGCCGCCGATGCGCATGCCGGCAAGCTCGGCCTCGGCCCTGACCTCCGAGTCGACCATCCGCCAGCCGTCCCTGACCAGGCCGGCCTGTACCCGGGCCGCCGCCTGGAGTCGCTGGATGGCTGCGTCGAGCTGGACCCTTATCTGCAGGGGCAGCGGGTGGCCGAAGCGGTCTGAGGCCCAGCTCTCGGCTTCAGAGCAGAGGAAATCGCTCAGCCTGAGACCGTCTTCACAGCTTCTCATCTCATCGTCCTGCGCCATGGCCGCCAGGACGTCGTGCACCAGTGATCCGAAGTCGAGCGCGTCCATCTCGACCTTCTCGTCGTCCAGTGCTTCCATGCCCAGTATGTGCTTGAGGTAGAAGCGGAAGGGGCATCTCAGGTAGTCCTTGAACTTGGTCACCGACAGTCCGGCCGGTGCGATCCTTTCCGCACGGACATCGGCAGGCCGGCTTGCCACGAGGTGGAAGCTGATCGTCGGCGGATAGCTGTCTTCCTGGTCTCCGGGGTCCCCGAACAGCTGCCGGGCACGCTGGATAAGCTCGTCATCGCTGCAGCGGAAGAGAAGGCGGGACGGCTTCAGCGGATCACGCGAGGCGCCGGTCTTGCCGACCATGAAACAGACGCGCCCTTCCTGCCGGCGTGACTCGATGAGCGCCTGCATCAGGTAGGCGTCTCTGGCCAGGCGGTCCGCGTCGCAACGCAGGTTGAGCTGCTTCCGCAGGGTGTCGGGGAGGAATACGTCGCTCAGCTGTCCCTCCGGGACGGATCCCTCGTTCATGCCCGTGACCAGCAGCAGCCGGGCACTGTTCCAGGGTAGCTCCAGCCAGCCCTCGAGGTCGATGACGGCGCCCTTGCGCTCTATGTAGTAGCGCTGGGCGGCCAGCCTCTGCAGGAGAATGCCTAGGGCGTCTTCCTTGTCGATGTCCAGCCTGGTGATCACCTCGCCGGCCAGTTCCCGGAGCGCCGTGTCGACCAGTTCTGACGTCGCTATGAACTCCTCGTCCTCCTGGTTGTCCGGACGGAGGGTCCTGACCTCGTATATCGTCTGGAGGAGCGACCGGACTGCGCCGTCGATGTCCTGGTTGCGAAACCGGTCCAGCTGCTGCTGAACGAAGGTGACCGCTCCGGGCAGACTGCGGACGCTCTGGCGGTCCTGCTGTTCTCCCGGGCTGCGGCGCAGCGTGTGGTATACGATGTCCTCCACGGCCAGGGGCAGGTGCTCGTTCTGGAACTCGTCCAGCTCCTGCAGCAGCCAGCGTGGAGAGAGGTTGTGTCTCCGCTGCAGGAAGGTCAGGACGTCGGCGTGTCGCAGGAATGTGCTGAAGCTCGCATACGTCTTGCCGGTGATCAGGCCATGGAACGATTCGAGGAGACGGTACAGCGGGTGTTCCGCCAGGCCCTGCCCCGCGGGATCGAAGGCAACCAGGTCCCGGTCTGCAAGGTCGGCCATCAGGACCGGAGTGACATCGGTGTCGGGCACACCGATGGCGACGTCGGCAGGGCCAAAGCGGTTGCTCTCCTCCGCCATGACCTGCATGACCTTACGGCTCTGTCCCGCCGGAGAGCCGGTCAGCACCAGGTTGTTCTGCGCGTCGGGGATGGCTATCGTGCTCTGCTTCCATCTATCGGTGACCGGGCGCCCCCATTCGTCGAAGGAATCCGCCATGGACTCCGGGGCGTGCACCAGGATGTCGATGGGCACCTGCGATGCCAGCTGCTCAAGGGCCCGTATTATGAGGGGAGTCGGGTCCGGGACCGCGGCCAGGACGATGCGCTCGACGCCGTCGGGCAACTCGGGCTTCTCGGCTCTGCGGATCATCATCTCGCACGGATCGTGCAGTCCGAGTTCCTCCAGCCGGCCGAGGTAGGCAGCCTCGAGCCGCGCCATGTCTTCCCATCGTCCCTGCTCTTCCAGTATGCTACTGAATCTGTCGACGACGTCTGCTATCTGCAGTCCTGAGTCGCTGAGAGTATCGCGCAGCCGTTGCAGCAGGCTTCCCGTGTGCATCGCCCAGCTGAACGATCTGTCGACCGTCCCTGCCGGGAAGAACTCGCTGTAATGGCTGAGGTCGGCCTTCATCAGCACGTCCGTCCAGACGGCTGTTATCTCTGTCTGGTTGGCTATCCTCGTCTGCTCGCGCTCAGAATAGAGGAAGAATGCGGGTGTCACCACACGCGGCGAAAGCAGCGCGGTGTCCTGCCCGGCGCAGTGCGTTGCCAGGGCCTCTCTCAGCCTGCGCCCGGCCTGCCTGGTGGGCACCACGACAAGCCGGCTCTCCAGATCGAGGGGGCCCGAGATCTGTGAGGGCATGAGGAACTTCTGCACCCTGGTCGTGACCGGTGCGTCCCAGCCCAGGAAGTACCGTTTCGCGCCCATGGTTTACAACCCGTGGTCTGTGAGCATATCCAGTAGCATACGGTTACGATGGCTATTATACCTGAATCTGCGGCCGTTGCCTTCCGGGACGCCCATTATGGAACGGCGCTTTGATGCGATACCGGACGAGACATGCTACCTGACGTAGTGCTGCCGGGAAATGCTTCCACTCAGGTGAGGACCGACACCCGCAGTCATGCCGTGCCGGGCCTGCAGGAGGCAGTTGCCGTGTGCCTTGATGAGATGGTGGTGCCGGGGCGGGAGGGGTAACCCGCCGACACCGATTATCAGCAGATATGGGAAAGCCCCCGAAACCTTGTCGATTTCGGGGGCTTCTTAGCTTTAAAATTGGTGGCGGGGGTTGGATTTGAACCAACGACCTCCGGGTTATGAGCCCGACGAGCTACCACTGCTCTACCCCGCGTCGCTAACCGATTCCGGAGGGTTTTGTGCTCGGCCTGGTGTGGGTCAAGGCCTCGGCCATTAGTACGGCTTAGCTAAACGAATTACTCCGCTTACACATGCCGCCTATCAAGCAGGTAGTCTACCTGCGGCCTTACCTGGTTAACCCAGTGGGAGATCTCATCTTGGGGTGGGCTTCGCGCTTAGATGCTTTCAGCGCTTATCCCTTCCAGACATAGCTACCCAGCACTGCTCCTGGCGGAACAACTGGC
>SL_5KL_010_SEDDRAFT_10002054_pt1 | contig 11556 bp, 11 predicted proteins | sample SodLakKL_010_SED_FD_9118 | JGI IMG/M metagenome (IMG submission 9118)
GCAAAATTACACAATAAAATGGGTTTGGGGCCGAAGCTGAATGCTGTGCCCCACATAATGCGGCAGCAGGTCAGAAAGAAAGAATAAAGCAGAACCGTGGAAGTAAGAAGTATTGTATCTTTGCCTTACCGCAATAACCAAAGTCTGAAATTGTTTCTAAAAAGGATGTATGATGAGAAAGTTGACGATAGTGTTGTTTGTAATCCTGGGTGCAACCGGTGGAAAGGATGTTTTTGCACGAGGATCTGATTTTGCCGACACAAACATTTTTGGCCTGGGCCTGTCTTTAAGTTATTCATATGACTATACTGCCCGCAGAACCATTACAGTACCTCCGATGATCGTATACTATGAAACGGGGGTTCATGAGTATATTACCGTTGGGCCTTTTGCAGCTTTCAGCAGCTGGGATTACAGGGACCGGCAGCGCTCCTTCCTGACCATTGGCGGCCGGGGAAGCTTTCATCTTACTCCTTTTATCAACGACTGGTTTGATGCTGCCATTGATGAACATGACTGGGATATATATGCGGCTATGGCTTCCGGCTTCGACCTGCGGAGCTATGGCGCATACGACGATGAAGATGCACGCGGCTTTCGGCAGAATGTCCGTTTCTTCCTGGGGCCTTTTGCCGGGGTGCGTTACTATCTGTCTGGTAATGTTGCCATTTATTCGGAGATCGGGCTGGGCCCGATGGGAGCCTTGTCTGGCGGGGTGTCCTGGGAGCTTTAGCCCGCGATTTAAGTATAGGAGGCTGGAACCGGGAGCCGGAAAGCATCCCTTGGTTACTGCACGTCGCTTATGTTTTGCAGCACAATCAAGCGTTCAACCACAGATCCCCTTGAGTTGCTCAGTTCAATAATGTAAATTATTGAATCTTGGATAAATGTGTTCGGTGGAGCGGATTATTCTTTTTACCGCACAATCAGGCGTTCAGTCACAGAGCCCCTTGAACCGCTCAGTTTGATGATGTAAATGCCTGACTCCAGGTTCCGGGCATCTACAGGAACAGAATACTCGCCCAGGTACCAGGCAGGGATGTTTACCTGGCGTATCAACTGTCCATTTATATCGAATATCTCCAGACGGTAATCATCTTGCTTCACGATGCGGAAGTCTGCAAATGCAATTTCAGAGGCAGGGTTGGGATATATGCTGAGCTTGTTGCCGGCTATGCCTGTTTCCCGGTCAGGGATGCTTGTTTCGTCCCCGTCGTCATCGTCTCCGTTATCTCCGTTGTCGTCATCTCCATTATCTCCATTGTCGTCATCTCCATTGTCTCCGTTGTCATCATCTCCATTGTCTCCGTTGTCATCGTCCCCGTTGTCTCCATTATCATCATCATCCCCGTTATCATCATCCCCGTTATCATCGTCGCCATTATCCCCATTGTCATCGTCTCCATTCTCATCATCATCATCATCGCCGGCTTGGGCATGAAACGGGGGGATTTGGTTGGTGATGCAATGGATGGCTCCTTCCCAGTGGATCATGGCATTGCAGTCGATGCCAATCACGTTTTTCCCGGGCATCAGGTCCTGGTATACCTGCAGGGCATAGCTGTCGCTCTGGCTGCTGTAAATGGGAACCAGCACCGTTTCGTTTACAATAAGGCTGTTGATATAGGTCTTCCAGTTGTCGGCCTTTGGGATCTCTTCGATCTGGTAAGTTTTGCCTTCGGGATGTTCAAGTGACTGGAGAATGGCCAGGTTGTCCTGCAGTATCTGGTGATCCGGATGCCATTCGTCAACACTGCTGATCACAAATGTAGTGTCATTCAGGAGCTTGACCTGCATGTCAAGATGTCCCCAGTAGTCATTGCTGAGCGCCTGAAAGGTGATGATGGTATCTATGGCCATATAGGTTTTCAGGATGGAATCAATGGTTTCCGGCGGGACACCCTGGTTGTTGGTATAGAGCCTGTCGGTGGCAAAGAGCCTGCTATGGCTGTCAATCAGGTAGTTTCCTCCGTCAAAAATGATATGGGAGAAGTCGTAATAATTGATGTTCCAATAATCAGCCAGGCGTTCCGGAAGGTCCTTGTCGCCGTGGTTGGGGGCCAGGTCGTTAAAGCCCACAAATGCCAGTGAATCGTTGTCGTAAATGCTGAAAGGGCCATGATCACGTATCCAGATCCTGTCGCCATACACCGGAATAAACACGACATTGTTGAGTGGCACGTTGTAATCGTTAAAGGTGTTGATCATGCTGTTCTGGTGGTACTGGCCGTTTGTTTGCATAAAAACCGTAGCTTCGGGCTGGATGCCGCTTACAACGGATGCTACAATCTGGTTATAGGCGTGGTTGCTGCCCGGGTACCAATACATGATCACACCTGCCACCGTGTCGTATTCCGGTATTGTGACGGGATTCACCGGAACACCCGGGTTGCGGTCATGGCTCAGGGCCCATGCAAGAGGCAGGCTGAGAAAAGCAAGGATCAGGGTAATTGCTGCACGCGGGGAAGCGTACCGGTTGGTAGTGGTAGTAAACTGCATTATAAAAAAGAAACGTGAAAAAGATGGTTTCGCAAATATAAGCTTATCTTCGTTAATAAAAAAAAGAGATATGAAGAGATTGCCGCACATTGTGACTTTGACGATATTTGTTTTCATTTCCTGCACCATGTCACGCAACGATTCTGAAAACACCGGTGGAGATGGGTTTATGGAAGGCGTGGATACAACACCGGTTATTGACATGCACACCTCCAGGATAGCACTGGACTATCACGGGATGTACCGTGGAATTCTCCCCTGCGGCACCTGTGAGGGTATAGAAACTACAATCTGGCTTTTTGAGGAGTACCGTTTTGAAAAACGTTTGAAATATTTGGGAGATGAGGAAGAACGGGTTAAATATACGGAAGGATATTTTTCCTGGGAGGAGAGCGGGGGTGTGATCCGCCTGGAAGGAGACCATGGCTTCACAAGATACATGGTAGCTGAAAACTTCCTGGTCCATATGGAAGATCAGGACGATACATTCAGTGGCGACCTGGGCGATCATTATGTTTTGGAAAAGATCCCGGACTGAGCTTTCAATAATACGGGTTTTGCTCATCTCTCTTTTTTACCGAAACCTTATTAAGTGCTGTTTGACCCGTGTCGCCATCTTTTTGTGATCGATTTTTCCAGGCATATTCGCCAAATACATTATCTTTGCCTCCATTCCAATACATACATCATCGGTTTAAACCCCTTGAAGGCTTGTTTTATGGCGGTTTATAAGATATTTTTTCAGGCTTTGTCTGCGATCCCAAATTAGTTGGGAAGCTTGCTGCATACCGGTGCAGCTCGTCTTGAAAATATCTTATAATATCCTCAACAGGTTATTTTCAAGGGCTTTTTTTTTAGCATTTCATTCACTCTAAATACCTTATTATTATGAAAAAACTGTCTGTTATTGCTTTTGGAGGTAATGCCCTTCTGCAAAGTGGTCAGAAAGGGACGATTGATGAACAGGAACAAAATGTGTACGAAACCTGTCAGCACCTGGTGCCCCTTATCAAAGGGGGGTACGATCTTGTGATCGGTCATGGTAACGGGCCACAGGTTGGGAATGTGCTTTTGCAGCACGAGGCCGGCAACAAGATCTATGACTTGCCCAAGCAACCGATTGATTTTTGTGTTGCTGAAACCCAGGGTTCCATTGGTTTTATGATTGAGCAGCAATTGCGAAACGTACTTGCCGAACAGGGCATCGAACGCAACATTGTTACGCTGGTAACCCAGGTTGTTGTCGACAAGGAAGACCCTGCATTTCAAAATCCCACAAAGCCTGTCGGCCCCTTTTATTCAAAAGAAGAGGCCGACAAGCTGGCTAAGGAAAACGATTGGGTGTTTCACAAAGATCCGCGTGATCGCGGCTGGCGACGTGTGGTGGCATCTCCCAGGCCTGTCGACATACCAAACTGGCCGGCAGTGGAAAAGCTTGCACGCGAGGGCAATATCGTGATCACTGTTGGAGGCGGCGGAATTCCTGCCTATATAGATGAGAAAGGCAAGATCATCGGTATTGATGCTGTAATCGATAAGGATCTGGCATCGTCGCTGCTGGCAAACCGTATTAAAGCTGATGAGTTTTGCATTCTTACCGACGTGCCTAATGTGTTTGTGAACTTCAACAAACCCAACCAGGAAAAACTGGAACACATCACGGTGAAAGAGATCACCGGGCATCTCGACGCCGGGCAGTTTACCGAAGGCAGCATGGCGCCTAAAGTACGTGCCTGTATCGAGTTTGTAGAGAATGGAGGATCAGACGCCATCATAACGGAAGCAAAAGAATTGGGTAAAGAAGGAGCCGGAACGGTTATCCTGCCCTGACCCGCATATGGAGAAAAACTCATTTAACCTAAATACAAAACATAAGGAGGACAAATCATGGCTTTTAATTTAAGAAACAGAAGTTTTTTGAAGTTGCTGGACTTCACCCCACAGGAGATCAAGTTTTTGCTTGAGATGTCTGTAGACCTCAAGAAGGCAAAGTATGCCGGGTATGAGCAGCAGCGATTGAAGGGCAAGAACATCGCCCTGATCTTTGAGAAGGCATCCACACGTACGCGCTGCGCCTTCGAGGTAGCAGCTTTCGACCAGGGTGCCCTGGTTACTTACCTCGGCCCCACTGGCAGCCAGATCGGCAAAAAAGAGTCGATGAAGGATACCGCCAGGGTTCTTGGACGCATGTACGACGGCATCGAATACCGTGGCTTTGCCCAGACAACAGTAGAAGAACTGGCCGAGTATTCCGGCGTGCCGGTATGGAACGGCCTCACCAACGAATTTCATCCCACACAGATCCTGGCAGACTTCCAGACCATGATCGAGCATAGCGACAAGCCCTTGCATCAGATATCTTTCTGCTACCTGGGCGATGCCCGCAACAACATGGGTAACTCATTGCTCATTGGTGCTGCAAAAATGGGTATGGATTTCCGTGCCGCAGCACCCAAAAGCGTTCAACCAAGCGAAGACCTGGTAGCCCAGGCCCGTGAGATCGCAAAAGAAACCGGGGCAAAGATCACCATCACCGAAGATGTGGAAGAAGCCGTTAAAGGTGTCGACTTCCTTTATACCGATGTTTGGGTATCCATGGGTGAACCCGACGAGGTATGGAAGGAGCGCATCGAATTGCTTAAGCCCTACCAGGTAAACATGGATGTAATCAAAAAAACAGGTAATCCCAAGGTGAAATTCCTGCACTGCCTGCCCGCCTTCCACAACCGGGAAACCACCATTGGCGAGGAAATTTACCAGAAGTTTGGCCTGGACGGCATGGAGGTGGTTGAAGATGTGTTTGAATCAGAACACAGCGTGGTTTTTGACCAGGCCGAGAACCGCCTGCACACCATCAAGGCTGTGATGGTGGCTACATTGGGCGACTGATATCAATTGGGCCGCAGGCACTGACTTAAGTGCCGGAAAAAACCAGTATGTTACTATAAATCAAAGCCCTGGCAATAATGCCGGGGCTTTTTTTTAAAAAAAATCTCAGTTTTTTGTCAAGACAAAGAAAATAATCATACATTTGCATATAGCAACTAATTCATTAATGATTATATGATAATCAGCCGGATACATATTCTTTATATCTGGGCCTGGTGGCCAGCCTATCCGGCTGCCACACTATAACATATAATCCCCTGGGGAGCGTGCCGCTCCGTGATCATCCAAGACACTTGATTTATTTTAATTGTTGCATCCCTTGTGCTTTTTCTGTATGCCAGAGAGTCAATGGAGCTTTTCATTCACATTTCACAAAATCTTTATTATCCATGGAAAACAAAATATTACTCACAGAACAGGAGATTCCCCGGTATTTTTATAATATCATGGCTGACATGCCGAACAAACCTATGCCCCCGCTTCACCCGGCAACCAGGGAACCCATTACACCAGAACTTTTGGAACCATTGTTCCCAAAGGATCTGATCCTGCAGGAAGTATCTTCTGAGCGTTATATAGAGATTCCCGGGGAAGTCAGACGTATATATGCCAAATGGAGGCCTGCCCCTTTGTTCCGGGCCAAAGGACTGGAAAAGATGCTGGATACCCCTGCAAAGATCTATTACAAATATGAGGGCGTAAGTCCTGCCGGCTCACATAAACCCAATACAGCTGTGGCTCAGGCATTTTACAACAAGATTGCCGGTACAAAGAAGATCACCACCGAAACAGGTGCCGGCCAATGGGGTACCGCACTGGCATATGCCTGCCAGGCCTTTGGAATGGAGTGCGAGGTATACATGGTTCGGGCCAGCTACGATCATAAACCTTACCGAAAGGTTATGATGAACGCATTTGACGCACAGGTGTATCCCTCTCCATCTGATCGCACGGAATTCGGGAGAAAAGTCCTCAAGGAAAATCCCGAATCAACAGGTAGCCTCGGAATCGCCATCTCGGAAGCCATAGAGAGAGCATCCCTGGAACCCGATACGCATTATGCCCTGGGGAGTGTGCTGAATCACGTATTATTGCATCAAACCATTATAGGGCAGGAAACCATAGTGCAAATGGAAAAAGCAGGTGACATGCCCGACATGATCGTGGCACCTTTCGGAGGGGGCAGCAATTTTGCAGGAATTGTTTTCCCTTTCCTAAGGATGAACCTGGCAGAGAATATGAACATTCGCTGCATAGCGGTAGAGCCAACCTCTTGCCCGAAACTTACCAGGGGTGAGTTTCGTTATGACTTTGGTGATACAGCTGGTAAAACTCCCTTGCTGCCAATGTATACCCTTGGCCACGACTTTATCCCCTCACCGATCCATGCAGGTGGTTTAAGGTATCACGGTGCTGGTGTGCTTGTGAGCCAGCTGCTGAAAGATGGTTTGATAGAGGCTGTCGCTGAAAGACAAGACCAGTGTTTTAAAGCCGGGCTTGATTTCATTAAAGCCGAAGGTATAATTCCGGCGCCTGAAGCAACCCATGCCATCTCCACGGTAATCAGGGAAGCACTGCGCTGTAAGGAAGAAGGCCGTTCCCAAACCATTCTGTTCAACCTTTGCGGCCATGGCCATTTTGACATGTCGGCCTATGATGCATACCTGTCCGGAAACATTAAAGACGCTGAAGTCCGGGACGAGCAGATCAGTGCCTCTATGGCCGGCACCGATATGTTTCAGCCGGCCTGAGCCGTCGGGCAAAGAAAGAAAAGGCGCCAGTCAGCTATGCAACTGACGCCTTTTCCTTCAGCTCCTGCTTCGGCTCCTGCTTCGGCTCCCTCATCTCCTATTCAGGCTCTTGCATCTCTTTTTCCAGTTCCTGCATCTCTGCCTCCAGCTCTTTCAGCATTTCTTGCAGGGCCGGCCCCATTTCCTGCAATTCCTTTTGCAATATCTGCATGCCTTCATGAAATGACTGCATTCCCTTATGAAATGCCTCCATGCCCGTATTTACAGCTTTGCCAACCTCGTACATCAGTGAATCCCAGTCAACTGCATTCAACTCCTGCATGGCTTGCCTTATCTCTTCCCTGGCCTGCTGCATCTCCTCTTTAAATTCTTCAGAATCCATCTCCCTGAGAATTTCTTCGCGCACTTGCTTCAATGCGATCCCTACCTCTTCGATGGCTTTCCTGATCTTTTCCTTGTCTTTTTCGCTGAGGCCTTCAAATTCGACCTGTGTCCCATCATCGAGATGCACTTTAAAAGGCATTGACGACAGATCCGGTTCGGCATAAGCAAGATAGGCAGGAGGCGGTGGAGGAGAGTCGGGAGCCTGCTCTTGCTCAGCAAAATGTTCCAGGTTAATGGGCTCCATAGGATTGTAAGCATGGCTATCAGGGCTGGCAAGGTCCGGTTGGTCCGGAGCAGAGGGCCTTACCCATGCCACTGTGGCAAAAGCCAGGATAATAGCAAGCGTGGTGGCCATTTTCTGGCCTGTGTTCAGCGATCTTGTTTTCATGGTCATCATGTGTTTAATGCGTGTGAATAAATGATTTTTTGATTGCGTGGCTGCTACCATGGGTTGCGGCATGGAGGCAGCACGACTTTGTTCTATGTGCAATAGCGCTTGTGCATAATCGGCCGGACGGGCAATCTGGCCGACAACCCATTCGTCGACAGACTCTTCCCTTGCCTCTCTCACCTTTTTGCCAATCCACCAAATGGCCGGATGATAAAAGAAAAGGATCTCAAACAGGTGCTGAATCATGTTGATAACATGGTCTCGTCGCCGTATGTGATACAGCTCGTGCATAACAATGCTCTCGACCTGTTCAGTTGTCATGGAGAAAAGCATGGCCGCGGGCAGCAGCACCACAGGCTTCAGGAACCCAACCACAAGGGGTATGTCAATGTGTTCTGACATCCTTACAGGCAGGGAAGAGGACAGTTGTGTGCGCCGTACGAGTTGCGAAACAATCCGGCTCCAGTTCTCAGGCAAGAGAGTTGAATGTTTTTTTAAACGGTATATTTTTCGGTATGAAAAAAAGGAAAAGGAGGCAACGATCAGTATACCCGTTACATAGACCCAGAAAATTACCGGGCTCAAGGCATCCAGTCCTTCCAGGAAAGCAGGCCTCCCTTGCTCCAGTAAAAACAAGCGCTGATGATAAGCAGCAGGCAAAACAGCTCCGGTGTCAGTTTCTATCGATATTATCTGACGGGCATTGCTGTATGTCTGCCACTGCCGGGCAAACGTATAGAAAAAGCTTGCCGGGACAGCAAAAAATGCAAGCAAAGACAACCTGTAGCGAAACAAAGCACTGCTTCCGGATACAAAATACAGAATGACCCTCCAGAGCAATACGATAAGGGATATCTGCCAGATGCTGTGTATCAGCGACCAGGAAAGTGCGTGTACTATGGGGTGGGATAAGTTCTCGATGAGGTTCATGGCAAAAGCTATTCAAATTGTTCAAGGTAGGCTTTGATCTCATCCAGCTCGTCCTTCGACAAAGGCTTATTGTCCAATGCACCGATCACAAGCTTGCTGGTTGAACCCTGAAACAAATTATTAACCATTTTTCCCAGGGTCTGCCGCTGTGCTTGTTCCCGGCTCACCTCCGCACGGTAGATGTGCTTGCGCTGGCTCGTATCGCGCGAAAGCAATCCCTTCTCAGTCATAATCTGCATGGTTTTCAGGGTGGTTGTGTAACCCGTGTCCTTCTCCTGCCCAAGCTTTTCATGTACGGCCTTCACGGAAGCAGGCCCTGTATCCCACAAAACCTGAAGGATCCTGAGTTCATTTGTTGTGGGTTGTTGTGTTTTCATGGGTTTATAATTTTTCAACTAATTGTTATTGAGATGCTTATGTTCTTGTCAAAAGTTTAGGGGTTGTGTTGCAACTGTCAAAATGTCGAAATGTCAAAAAGTCAAAAGGCCGGAACGGGGCAGTTTGCAATGTCAAATATCACAAGGTTTAAGGTTACGGCACAATTTCAGTCAGATGTAATTTCAGTTTTTTATTGCATCTGATAAACTACGATTGTTTTCGTAGCAAACTTATTACGAAAATCTTCGTAATGCAAATTTTTAACGTTTTTTATGATTTTGAGGGTTCTATATGCGATAGCTGCGGGATGCTAAATTGTTTGCAGTTGCTTAAGGATTAATTCGCTGAGATTACTTAGTTTTGCCAGCAACTAATCAGGTTGATCTTTCCCGGTTAATTGATAATATCCAGAAAAACATTGCAAACCGGGGCTTTTGGACTAAGTCGGCTTTTGGCTATTAGCTATTGGCTATTGGCAAGAGAGCCAAAGGCTAAAAGCCAAGAGCCAATAGCCAACAGCAGTCCTCCTGAAAACACAAATATCAGATAACCAATTAGTTGAAAAAATATAAACAGATGAACCAATACGAGATTAAACTTCCGGCTTTCAGACGCGGTTTTCATTTAATCACGAATTACATTTTGGATGAGCTTGACTCCTTGCCAGATGTTGGCCTCATGCACATTTTTCTGCATCATACTTCAGCAGGTTTATTGATCAATGAGAATGCGGATCCTTCTGTGCGGGTGGACCTGAACAGCAGTTTTGACAAGATCGCGCCTGAGCGCATGCCTCATTATACACACACCATGGAAGGTGACGATGATATGCCGGCCCACATCAAGGCGGCACTTACCGGTATTGACTTAACCATCCCCATCAAAAACGGACGCCCGAAACTTGGCACCTGGCAGGGCATTTACCTGGCCGAATTCCGCGACCATGCCGGCAGCCGCCGGATCACGGTTACTGTTACCCGGTGATTGTATCTTTAGCTGTTTATGTTGTTGTTTCCATGTGTTGCTGTTTCATTTGCTTTATTGGGGCAGTAATTAAATAAAGTAAGAAGTAAGAAGTAAGAAGTAAGAAGTAAGAAGTAGGCAGTAGGCAGTAAGTTGTCTCTGTCTCGTCCTGAAATAGGTTTACACTTTTTGTAAACAAAAATCAGGATTATTATCCAACGCCCATTATCCGGCGATACTTTGCCAAAACCAACCGGCAAACATCATCGCCATAAAACTGTTGTACTCTTGTAAGAAGTTTCTGAACCCAATAATCATTGATTTAAGATATGTCTGATCAGTTTTTTAAGCCTGTAGCCTATAAGGTAGAAGGCATGAGTTGTACAAACTGCGCGCTTGGTATAAAGCGGGCTTTGGAAAAGGAAGGTTTTCATAATGTCGACGCCGACTTTACCAGTGGCGAGGTGCGCTTTGACGTGGCAGACGAAAGCCGTCTCCCGATGGCCGTTAAGCGGATAGAATCCCTGGGTTACGAGGTGCAGCAGGAGATCGACAACGGGGATAAGCAAAAAAAAGGGTTGGCACCTATCGAAAAGAAGTTCTGGTTCACTGCCATCTTCACCATTCCGCTTATCCTGCATATGTTTTTGCCTTTTGCCATATTGCACGATGACATTTTTCAGCTCATCATGACCATCCCGGTCTTTATCGTCGGTTTTTTTCATTTTGGACGCAGTGCATGGAAAAGTCTCCTCTCCGGAGTTACCAACATGGATGTCCTGATATTCCTGGGCAGCACGGCAGCATTTGTATACAGCCTCATTGGCACCATTTACGGCCTTGGGCATGACTACCTGTTTTATGAAACCTCAGCCAGCATCATCTCGATTGTTTTGCTGGGGAACATGCTTGAATACAAGTCGGTGAAGAAAACCACCTCGGCTATCGACGACCTGGTTCGATTGCAAAAGAACACGGCCCGGAAACTGACCACTGAGATGTATGAAGGACAGGAGACCATAGAAGAAGTGGATGCCTCCCTGCTTGAGGAGGGCGACAGGGTGCTGGTGAACACCGGGGACAAGATCCCGGTTGACGGTGAGATCTACTGGGGATCAGGCAACGTGGATGAAAGCCTGATATCCGGCGAGAGCGTGCCTGTGGATAAAGAGAAGGGAGACAAGGTTGTTGGAGGGACCATCCTGCTATCCGGCACGCTTCGGATCAAAGCCACAGCAACTGGAAAGGATACGGTGCTTTCGCAGATCATAGAGATGGTGCGGAATGCCCAGAAAGACAAACCCAGGTTGCAGAACCTTGCTGACAAGATCAGCATGGTGTTCGTCCCGGCGGTAGTGTTCCTGGCTCTGG
>SL_5KL_010_SEDDRAFT_10002055_pt1 | contig 11555 bp, 10 predicted proteins | sample SodLakKL_010_SED_FD_9118 | JGI IMG/M metagenome (IMG submission 9118)
CCACATAAGCCAGGGTCTTCATTCTTGCAGTGAATGGTCCTTTCAAGCTCGTTTTTACTTCGCAATATGGCATTTAGCACGGCCACAACAGCTGCCCGGTTGAAATTGTTTATTGGCGGCAGGTTCAATATTTCTGCCACAGTGCCTTCAATATTGCCCGGACGGTCAGTATAGGCCTGACCGCCGTAATGGCCCAGTTCGGCCTGCATTAATTTTTCTTTACCCTTTTGCAGGGGAAAATCATCCCGATCCGGATTGCCAAGGGCTTCTTCAGGGGTGAGGGTGCGGCAGGTGATATTTACCTGTTGTGATGACAGTTCCCGGTCTTCAAGGATTTTGCCTACATGCGGTTTTAAAGCTTCAAATATCCCGGGGATTTTCCCCTTATCACTCATTTTTTTCACTTCCCGATGACTTTTTCTCTTTTGAACGTTCGGCCAGTCTAATCTTACGCCTGTCTGCTGCTTCCCGGTTGCGTCTTTTTTCCTCCTCGCTTACCAGAGCCAGGGGTGGTATCTCCCTGGGGTTTCCATTATTGTCAAGAGCAACAAATGTAAGGTATGCCGAGGCAGTATGGCGGCGTTCACCGGTCATAACATTTTCTGCTTCTACCCGGACCCCGATCTCCATTGACGAGGTTCCCGTGTAGTTAATAGAGGCGTTAATTTTAAGAAGTTCTCCTACAAAAACCGGGTTATGAAAGTCCAGCCTGTCTATGGAGGCAGTAACCACGTTGCACGAGGCGTGCCTCGCCGCAACGATTCCGGCGGTGCTGTCGATTAATTTCACGATAGAACCTCCATGCACGTTGCCTGCCAGGTTTGCATCGGTCTGGACCATTTGCTGAACGATTGTCAGCCTGCTTTCGCTTCCTGATTTTTCTTTCATGGTTCCTCCTATCCCCTGCTGTTTATAACTATCCACTCATTAAAGTCAGGATAATGGTGCGTTTTCTCCTCGGTCCGTCGAATTCGCAGAAGAAAATATTTTGCCAGGTGGAGAGGCCGGGTTTGCCTCCCTTAATCGGGATAGTTTCTCCCGGCCCGACCAGGCCTGCTTTCAGGTGGGCATCGGCATTGCCGTCCTGCCGGTCATGTTCCCAGATCCCCCGGGGAATGATCCCGGCCAACAGGTTTACAACATCATTTTGCACACTGTCATCCCAGCCTTCCTGGATCATGATTGCCGCTGTAGCGCCCTGGGCGTAAATGTTGATCAAACCGCAATCGATGCTGCTTTCGGCTACAGCTTTTTCAACCAGCGCAGTGATATCGTACAGTGCTTCCCGGGCGTGGGTGCTGATTGTAATCTCTACCTGCTTGCAGTGCATATCATTCCTCCAGGCTGCTAAAAGTAGTTTAGACAAATGAATATTAAATAAATAGATGACAGTGCTCTAATTTAACCACAACAAGGTTGCAGGTTTATAGATTGCAGTTATTGAAGCGAATTAAAAATGCTTTTTCAATTAAAAATTTCTTGTTTCTTTTTATTTAGTTTCTTTGTCTTTTTATTTAGTTTCTCCGAATGAGGACAGGTAGATAGCGAATTCGTTTACCCCGTCAAGATCAATTATCTGGTTGACTTCCTCATCGAAGAAAGCTCCTACCTGACAAGACCCGAGACCGCAGGATACCGCTGCCAGGGCGGCGTTCTGGGCGATATGTCCGGCATCCAGATAGATGTAGCGATAAGCACGCTGGTCGTATTTCCACCGGGAACGTTCGATCATGGCACTCCAGACCAGGTTAAATGAAGAATCCCGCAGCATTTTTTGACCGAGAGCAGCCCGGGCCAGTTCTAATCCGTAACTGCCCTCTTTGAGTAAAATCAGTGAATGGTAAGGAACCTGGTAATGATAAATACCGGGCTTAAATCCTTCTACGTTGTTAATTGCACAGTATGTCTCGATAGGGAAGAGCCCACCTGCTGAAGGAGCGGTGCGGAACTGGTGATACTCAGTGGTTAAGGTTATACCCTGGGCAGCCCAAAGTACCTGGGACAGTTTACTGCCTGAAACAGCAGCTTTGTTATAACTTCGTTCCGAACGTCTTTGCTGCAGCAGGGAATAAAATGGCTCACCACCCTGCCGGTCCGGTTTATCCAGTTCGATATGTTCAAGGTCTGGTGGGTACTGCTTGTATAAAGGTGGTTTACTGTCCCAGTCCAGGTTTTTACCCTTCAGGGTCTCCCGGCTGTATTTGCTTAGCTGTTGATAATCATCCCCATAAGCCATGATTGGCCTCCTTTCATTCCTGTTAGTTAAATAAATGGATTTAGCTGTTTTTTTATGGTCCGCTTTAAAAAGCATTTCCTGCTCACCGTATAGCGATGCCGGGAAACAGCTTGATTGATTTAAAGGCATTACCGGCCGGTTTAGTTGATATTTTCGTTAGATTAGCAGTCGATTCCTGCATTTCGGGTATTAGTTGGAGAAAAAAATGTTTTGTGCAGGTTTGAACTGCTTACTTATGCTATAATTTTAGGAAATGAGAATTACCTGTGCAAATAAGGGGGGCCGGGATGCAGGCAGGTTTATTTCAATATCTAAAGGGGTTGATGATTTGAACCGGGAATATGGTCAGCTGGAATACCTGGAGTTAAGCGTTCTTTTAGAAGATAGCGCCGGCTATGATAGCGGCCTGTTATCACAGCACGGTGTTTCATTTCTTTTGGAAGCCGGGCCTTGTAAAGGTGCTAATACTGGAAGAGTGATTCTTTTTGACACCGGTCAGTCGGCTGAACCGGTCTTGAATAATATGCAGGTTTTAGGAAAAGATGTGCAGGATATTGATCTGATTTTTTTATCGCACTGTCATTATGATCACACCGGCGGCCTGGTTGGTATTCTTGGTCAAAGTAAGCGCTGTCGGCTTCCGGTTGTTGCCCACCCTACAATTTTTCGGCCCAACTTTACTGTTAAAAATTCTTTTTGCATGGTGGGGATGGGACCCGAAAACAGCCGGGAGGCCGTCGAAAAAAACGGGGGCGAAATGATCCTTACTGATGAACCATTACCCCTGATGCCCGGGGTTGTAACTACCGGAGAAATTAATAAGCGGGTCAGCTTCGAAGCAACCCCGACTTTATCCCTGCTGACCCTTCAGGATGGAAAAAAATCCCCGGACGTAATGGCTGACGATATTTCCATGGTTTTTGTTCTGAAAGAGGGGCTGGTTATTGTTACCGGTTGTTCTCATGCCGGCATAATCAGTATTATCGAGGAAGCTGTTCGCTTGACCGGTGTAGAAGAAGTCTCGGCAGTTATTGGTGGTTTTCACCTGATTGATGCCGAGGAAGAAAGGATTAACAAGACGGTGGAAGCACTGACCACCATGAATGTAAAAATGATTTATACCGGCCACTGCACCGGTTTGAAGGCAGAAGCAAAAATGCTCATGGAGCTGGGAGATCGCTTTTGTAAGCTTAGTACCGGTATGAAAATTACATTCCCGAAATAATTCATTGCAAGGCCAAGGTTGTTTATTACAAAACATTGATTAAGGAGAGATTATCAACTTGAATATCAAAGAGATTTACGATTATGTCGTAGACAAAGGAATCGAGAAAGATCCGCGAAAGCGGGAAGGCGTTGAAGAGATGCTGGCCAGGGAAAAGAAAAAGTATGATGAGATGAAAGAAAATGAGAAAAAAGATTTTGATGTGGAATCTTTGACCAATCCTTACAGTGATACGCGTATTCTATGCGGCGATCCGGAAACCGAGGTTAAGCGAATGATGGTCGGGGTCGATATGGAAGTAGGAGAAGTCCTGCTTGCTGATCGTCTTGGTGAAAAAGGCCGACCGGTAGATTTAATTATGGCTCATCATCCTGAAGGGAAGGCCCTGGCCGGACTTCATTATGTAATGCATCTGCAGGAAGATATCCTGGCTCGTTACGGGGTGCCGATAAATGTTGCGGAAGGTATCATGGCTTCCCGGATTAGTGAAGTTAAGCGGGGCCTGATGCCCCTTAACCATAACCGCGCTATTGATGTCGCAAAAATACTTGACCTGGCCATGATGAGCGCCCATACTGTAGCCGACAACCAGGTGAGTACATTTTTACAGGATATGTTTGATAAAGAAGAACCCAGGACACTTGGTGATATAATTACACTTTTAAAAGATATACCCGAGTATGCCGAGGCGGCAAAACACGGCGCCGGTCCTGATATTGTTCTCGGCAGCAAGGAACGCCGCGCCGGAAAAGTCCTGGTCGATATGACCGGCGGCACCGGTGGTTCCGATAAAATATATGCAAAGCTGTCTCAGGCCGGGGTAGGTACCGTTGTCTGTATGCACATCAGTGATAAAAACCGCGAACAGGCTGAGAAAAATCACGTAAATGTAGTTATAGCCGGCCACATAGCCAGTGATTCGGTGGGCATCAACCTGCTGCTGGATGGCATTGAACAAAAAGGAGTGGAAATCATCCCCTGTTCCGGGATAATCAGAAACAAACGCAATTGATCAGGATATACGAACCCTGGCATCAAGGGCTATAGCGCCTTTTCCTGCGCCGAAAACCCGTACCGGGTTAATATCGAGTTCCTTGATGCCGGGGAAATCGGCCAGGAGGTGAGAAGTTCTCATAATCAGGTCGATAAAAGCTTGAACATCGCCGGGAGTTTTGCCGCGCTGCCCTTCAAGAATTTTATATGAATGCAGGTTTTTAAGCCATTTTACTACGTTTTCCTCCCTTACCGGGCAGAGCGTATTGGCTATGTCCCGGAATGTCTCTATGTAGATGCCTCCCATTCCAAAAAAGATCACCGGGCCGAATGAAGGATCCTGCCTGCCTCCAACAAACATATCGTATCCATCCCCGGCCATTTGCTGAACTCGTACCCCATGGAAACGGGCATCTTTGTTATAGGCAAGCAGGTTCTGGCGTATAGTTTTAAAGCCCCTGGCAACCTTTTCGTCATTATCCAGGCCGAGAAGAACTCCACCTGCATCCGATTTGTGCAGGGCATCGGGTGAGATGACCTTTAAAACAACCGGGTAACCTATTTCAGAGGCTCGGGCAACTGCTTCTTCTTCACTGGCAGCAGTTTTCGAGACAGTGACGGGCAGGCCGTAAGTGTGCAGGAGATCGAGTGCTTCTTCCCCGTAATCTCCTGCTTTATTATCCATCCACCGTTTTGCTGCTTCACGATCGATACCTTTGGGAGGCATAATTTTCTTTTCTTTATCTGTAATTTTTTTCTGCTCGTAATATTGCATTTGTACAGAAAGGGCTTTGACCATCTCTTCAGGGCTATTGAATATGGGAAATTCAACATAACGTTTACTTTGCTGAATGATCCGGCTTGGACCAAAAAGGCATATCCCCAATGGTTTTCCGGCTGATAGTATTGATCCCCAGGCTTCTTTGGAAAGGTCGGTTAAAAACATCTGATGGAATATGTTTTCACCCTGGGGCATTTGTGGTCTCTGGCTGATAAAAATAGAACCGTCGACCTGTTCGGAGTGCATTACCGAATAGATAACATGGGCTGTGAGCTTTGGGTCATAAATATCGCCCATATCAAGAGGGTTGGAGAATTTAATAACCCCGGCATTACTGAACTGCTTTAAGCTTTCATAGAACTGGTCTCCCATATCAGCAAATTCGAACCCGGCTTTTTCACAAAGGTCGGCACCCATAACCGAAAAACCACCGGCAGGGCTCATAACCATGATTCTCCTTCCCCTCATCGGCGGCAGTTGAAAGGCTTTGGTTACTTCAATAAAATCAAGGAATCTATCAATCCGGATGATTCCGGCTTCTTCAAAAGCTGAATTTATTATATTTTCATCGCTGCTTACAGCTGCCGTGTGACTCATTGCCGCCCTGTTTCCGGTTGGAGTAATACTGGATTTGTAAACAATAATGGGTTTATCAATTTTTTTTGCTGCTTCGATGAAATCCCTGCCCCGGTCCAGGCTTTCCAGGTAGACCCAGATTGTTTTTGTTTGCGGGTCACTACCGTAATATTCAAGAAAATCAACTTCATCCAGGTCAAGTTTATTGCCGATGCTGGCAAACTTGGCCAGTCCGATCTTTTCATCAAGAAGATAGTTAAGCATGGTCAGGGCTACTCCGCCGCTTTGGGAAATTATCGACATATTGCCCCTGGGGGCTTTATGCAGGGCAACAAAAGGCAGGCAGAGGCCGTTTTCAGTATTGGCGACAGAGACACTGTTAGGTCCGACAAAGCGTATCCCGTACTTTCTGGCCAGGTCAAGCAGTCTGTTGCTTAGCTCCCTGCCCTCATCGCTGTATTCGGAGAAACCGCCCGAGGGTATAGCCATCCTTTTGATGCCGAATTTGCCACAGCGATCCATCATATCAGGGATGAGACTGGCCGGGGTCATGCAGTAGGCCATATCGGGAATTATAGGCAGGTCTTCAATGTTTTTGTACATCCTGATTCCGTCAACATGAACATCGTTGCTTCTTTCATTGACTCCGTAAATTCTTCCCCGGTAACCCCAGCGCAGCAGGTTTTCCAGGGTGAGCCTGGGGATATTGGTCGGTTTTGAGGACAAACCGATAATTGCGATCGATTCCGGGTAGAATATTTTTTGCATGATTTCTTCACCTCTTAAAATAAATCAGCCTGGCCAAAGATAAGGTATGCCCCGGGCAGCGGTGACGCTTTTTCCGGTAAGATTAAACACACCGCAAAATGACTCCTGCCTGTAAAAACACACCTTTAATTCTATCACAAATTGAGGTATGATAACGTTTCAACTGAGATAAAATCTTGCCCATTGTCATTTTAGATCCTTTTTGTTAGATTTTAAATAAGCCGGTTTGGTTAGATGGTATAAATTGCCCAATCGCTGCAGTAATATAGGCTATAAATATTATGTTATAATCCAACATATGGCTAAAATCATACTTTCGGACGATATCAAGATCCATCCACAGGACCTTTTGCTTATGCTGCCCCCGCTGCTAATATTAAATCAGAAGCAGTGAGGTTTACTGGCACTGCAAAACTAAAAGCAAAGGGGATAAATAAAATGAATAGTCGTTTGTGGGGTTTAATATTAGTTGTTCTGGGCATACTGGTTTTACTGCAGGTAATTGAAGTTTATAATTTTGGCCTGGCTTTCTGGCCGGTTGTTTTGCTGCTGATCGGGTTTGCCATCTTGTGGGAAAGCATCAGCAGAGGTTATCATTTCTGGTTTTTGCTCGGCCTGGGGCTATGGGTCGGTGGAATTGGTTTATTTGATATCCTTTTTAATGCCGGGGTTACCGGGCTGAGCGGCAGCGATATAGCCCGCTACGGCTGGCCTGTTATATTGGTTGCCATCGGTTTATCGATCCTGATTGGTAATCGAAGGTCATTTTTGGGTAAATACTTTATCAGGAACGGTTCAGGCAGGGGTAAAAAATCAGATCATTCCCAGATGCGCCATATCGGTGACCTTTACCACGGGCGTTCTCACTGGATTCTCGACGATGATATTGATTTTTATCACGGCATTGGGGATGTGGTCATCGATTTAACTACGGCTGAAATTAAACCCGGTAATCATAAAATATATGTTAAAACTGGTATAGGCGAGGTAACGATCAGGGTACCAGATCGGGTTAACCTGAACATTGATGCCTCGGTAGGTCTGGGTGAACTTGATGTGCTGGGTGAACAGCGCTCCGGTATTGGCGGTATGGCTCTTAGCAGAAAAGTTGTAGTAGATGATGCCGATGCATCGGTCAATATTGAAGCAAGAATGGGTCTTGGTGAATTGAAAGTTGTGTATATGCCGGCAGTTCCGGGGGTATCAAGGTGAGTGAAGAACGCAGTTTTGGCTTGCAGTGGCGTCAGGCTGTTTTATATCTGGTTTTTGGCGCCGGCAGTTCCCTGGCAGCATTAACCGGCTACCTGATCGGGAGATACTTTGGGCTTGACCCGTATACCGCAGTGGTCCTGGGATTTTTTGCCGGACTCCTGATTGGACTGGTCGGATCCATTACCGGTTCTCTAATTGCCCGTTCGGTTAAGCTGAGGTTGTGGGAAGCCGGACGATTGGCCAGCCGCATTGCCCGGGGAGATTACCATGCCAGGTTAGATGTCGGGGCGGATGATGAAGTGGGCTGGCTGGAAGAACAGCTCAACCACATGGCAGTTCAACTGGAAAGTGCAGTAGAATCATTAAAGGGTCTTGCCGAACAAAACCGGCGTCTGGGCGAAGAAGCGGGAAGGGGCGCAGCATTAGAAGAAAGAATGCGCCTGGCCCGTGATCTTCATGATACAGTTAATCAACAGCTGTTTGTATTAGCCATGAGAATTGCCGCTTTAAAAAAACGCCTGGAACAGGCAGGAAATGATGCAGCTTACCTGGTGCCAGAAATGAACAATCTTGAGGAGCTGGCCCGTAATGCCCACAGTCAAATTCGCGAACTGATTCTGCAGATCAGGCCGGTTACCCTGGAAAAAGAAGGCCTTGGAGCTGCCTTGAAAGACTATGTAAATAGTATTGCAGGAAATGAGGGCTGGGAGGTAAAGATAGAGATAGATAACTCTATTCGTCCAGGCGGCTTAGTTGAAGAATGTTTATTCCGGGTTGCCCAGGAAGCCTTAAACAACATCAGCAAGCATGCTGCAGCAAAAAAGGTTGGAGTTGTCATGGTTTTGGAAGATAAGAATATTAAACTAAGCATTAATGATGATGGGACCGGTTTTGATCCCGGCAGTACACACCGACCGACAGCTGTAGGTCTGGCCGGTATTAGGGAAAGGATAACGGCTGTTAATGGCAGGGTGGATATTAAGAGTGCACCCGGGCAGGGGACTGAGCTAACAGTTTTAGTGCCGATTGAAAAGGAAGGGATGGAGGATCAATGATCAGGATTATGCTGGTTGATGACCATGGGATGGTTCGCGAAGGTCTAAAGTACTACCTTGAAATCGAGGACGATATTGAAGTAGTGGGAGAAGCCAACGATGGAAAGGAAGCAGCAGAACTGGCTGCAAAACTCAAACCTGATGTTATCCTCATGGATCTGATTATGCCCGGAATTGACGGAGTTGAAGGAACCAGGCTGTGTTTAGAGGCCAGTTCTGGTTCGCAGGTGATTGTGCTTACCAGCAAACCTGAAGATGACCTGGTTTTACCGGCGATAAAAGCAGGAGCCCTTTCTTATTTGTTAAAAGATGTTTCAGCAGCAGAACTTTCCACGGCTATTCGCAGTGCTGCAGCCGGGAAGCCGACTCTTCATCCCATGGCTGCAGAAAAAATGATGCAGGAGGTAAAAGTAGGTAAGCAAGAAAAAAATGGGACAAAGCAAATCAGCCCGCGGGAAATGGAAGTATTGCAGTTAATTGCCCGGGGCTTTAGTAATCGCAGAATTGGTGAGAAACTTTTTATCAGTGAGCGGACAGTCAAAACTCATGTTACACACCTGCTTGAAAAACTTGATTTGCATGACCGCACCCAGCTGGCCATCTATGCAATTCACAATAAGCTGGCAGAACCCCTGGACAACTCTTAAACACCCTTTTTCATGCCCCGGTACAAAACAGATCTAAACTAAATTGTTTTTTAAACCTGACGTAAACTTTTAATCTGGATGTTATAATCTATACAGGCTCTTTGAGATCACTCAAAGATAATGCGAGATAAGGATCACTTTATAAAGGGGTATTCATGTATGAGTAATGAAAAAAAATCGCCGTTTTTTTCCTGGCTAAAACAAATATTCCTTATTATACTGGCAACCCTGGTTATCAGCACCCTGTTAATCCAGAGTTACAAAATTAACGATGTTTCAATGGAACCGACATTTGACCGGGAAGGAAACCGGGTGCTGGTATTTCTCACTCCCTATTTTTTTGATATCCTGCCTGATCACGGTGATATTCTTATTGTCGACAGCAGGGTGGACCGGGAAAGGTTTTTTTGGGACAGGGTGATTGAAAATCCACTGGTATCAATAATAGTGGGTGAGTATAACGAACACCTCTGGGTTAAACGGGTTATCGGCCTGCCCGGAGACAAAATTGAGTACAATGAGGGCAGTGTCTATCGAAATGGCCAAAAGCTGGTGGAAGAATACACAGCAGGTAAAATGATTAATGCCTTTGACCCGGTTGTAGTTCCTGAAAACCATGTTTATATGATGGGAGACAACCGGAATAGAAGCAGTGACAGCCGGCAGGTTGGCCCTATCCCCACCGATCATATTCAGGGCAGGGTGATTATCAGATTTTATCCATTCCATAAAATTGACACCTACTGATCCTGTAAGAACGGTTTCTTGTATACAAACCCGAACAGTGCAGGTTAGTTTGGGATCAATCACCAGGAGATAGTCATAATGGGTAAGAAAAGAAGTAATAGAAGCAGTTTTTCTCTTTTTAAGTTTGTTTTTATAATCTTAATTCTTTTATTTTCGACAGGGGTTGTCATTGCCTTTTTCCCCGGTTTGTTTTTTGGCACAGCAGCTGGTTTACCGGGCCCGGCAGTGGAGCAGGATCAAGAAAGTGATCCTGATAATTTCTTTAAGCGTTACAACACAGAAACCATAAATATAGCCCTGCTTGGTTTTGACGGTTCAGCATCACGTGATCAGCAGTACTCTATTTACCGGCCTGATACAATTTTAATTGCTTCAATCAATTTTTATTCCGGCCGGGTTTCGTTGGTTAGCATTCCCCGAGACAGCTATGTGAAAATACACGGCACAGGGATATACGATAAAATTAACCATTCCTACATGTATGGATACTACCGGGCCGCTGAAGATGAAAAGCCACATGACAGCGGCATCAAGACTACACTTTTGACAATCAGTGATTTTCTCGGACAGGTGCCTTTGCATGGTTATGTTGTCCTTGACATGGATGGAGCAGAGACAATTGTCGACAGTATCGGTGGTATTTACTATGATGTAGATGTTGAGGTGCGTACTGATTACGGGCGGGGCAGACTGCTGGTCGAAGAAGGCTACCAGCTTCTGGACGGGAAAAAATTNATGAATTANGTCNGAAACCGGGCTGGCTTNCAGGGAGGTGAAAGAGCCCGGACTGAGAGACAGCAGAAAATCACNATTGCCTTTTTTGATCAGTTGAGAAAGATGGAAAATATACCAAAGCTGCCCCGTTTATTCCTGACCGTCAGAAATAATCTGGAAACAGAGCTTAATCCAGCTCAGGTCATGGCGCTTGGCCTGTTTGGATTACGGGTTGACTTTGCAGAAATTCAAACGGCAGTTTTTAGCGGCAGAGGACAGCTTTCATACCGGGACGGACAGAATATCTGGTACCTGGTCATAGATGAAGAAGCCAGGGTAGAGACCATAAATAAGATTTTCGGGGTATCTGTGGGACAAAGATCGCAAATTACGCTTCCCGGGCCGGTTGCTTCTGAAATTGAAGAACCGGAACCGGAGCCGACTCCGGAAGAAATTGACCGGGAAACAGAGGATCCGGTGCATGGCGAACCTGGTAATGATGAGGTCGATGAAGAGGAACCGGCCGATGAACCAGAGGAAGAACCGGAGGAAGAACCAGAGGAAGAGCAGGACGAAGAACCGGAGGAAGAACAGGACGAAG
>SL_5KL_010_SEDDRAFT_10002059_pt1 | contig 11547 bp, 14 predicted proteins | sample SodLakKL_010_SED_FD_9118 | JGI IMG/M metagenome (IMG submission 9118)
TCTCGAGATCTTCTAGCCACTTGATAATACGGCGACCTGTTTCAGCTTGCCAATCAGTCTCCGCCGATAGATGAGGGTCGCCTAGCACTAAAGTCTTAGACATGTACAGATACCCCTCCGAATGTAAACTTTTTCTGAGGGGGTGTATTATTCAAAACACCGTATAAGGCTTTTTCAATCACAGCTCGAAGGTGTGAATTATTCTCACTCTGCCATGTATATTTTCGTATACGGCTCATGGATGTGTCAATGGCATCCGTCAATTTGAGATTAACCAAATACTGTGACCTCTCTTCTTTTATTTTATTGCGAACCTCTACCGGGATAGAAGAATCAAGAGATACAGATGCGGGTAGACTCTCCGGAGAATGAGAAGAAGAATGGGCTTCAACAATTTCGATGAGTTTGTCATGTGGAAGGTCTTTGGGTTTGATAATACCATCTATATTATCGGCTTTGTCCCCTAAAAGTGCCTTATATACCGCCACTGAAGAAAATGACGGTTGAAATCCATACTCATTGACGAAATTCTCTTGGGTATAGAATTCATCTTTGTTCAAGAACCACCAGACCTTCGTATCATATCCAAGACACGCATACCAGTCTGAATCGTTAGTGATTAAAAGTATAGGGGCGTTATTGGTGTCTAAGAATTCGTTAGGAGAATTCTCCAGGAGTGTTTTGATCAAGTCATCGGCCTCTCTCTTGGGAACACGTGCCACGTACACATTAGGAAGGGCGCATTTACTAAGAAAGAATTGGACAAAGTCCATCGTTCTGTAGAAGGTTGTGGGCATTTTACTGCGATTGCTTTTGTAAGTCTCGGAGATCATAGTTCGAGCTTGTGACTTACTAGTAGCGTTGTCGAACAAGCAAAGAACTTTGTTTTGTCCTTTGTGAGCCTCGGACTCTACAATGCGAATAATTGATAGCGCCATCTCAGCATACACGTTTCCATCCTTCTTGGCGTTAGCCTTCGGAAAGGAAACCTCAGAAAGATGTTCAGGCTCATCGTTCTCCCTCTTTGTCCTCATCAGAGAATGATAAACATAATGACCTACAGCGAACATGTCGAAGACAACGTCGGTGTAATGATACGCGGATTGTTGTGATGTCATATATTATCCGTTGATTTGTGTTTTGGTTTTGAATTCTCCAGGTGATACTTCAACGATCTTCTTCGGAGGATCATTTGAGTTTTGGGAAGACTCTTGGAGCTGTTTCTTCTGTCGCTCCAATTCCTCGAGTGTTACCGGTTTTCCATCTAATGTCATAACAGACTCCTTGTGTGCTTGTATTAGGATTTAATAATCCCCTTCTTCCTGGCCGGAGGTATCATTTTCATCAGGCATCTGATGTTGTCGGTTGGCTTGGGATAATAACTCTTTATACCGCTGTGCTCCGACAATGCGCGCCCACCACTGGTGTTTTTGATTGTGGGTTAACCGTCTTCCTGTGATAGGGTCTCTGTTAAGATCTAAGTTTTCATGTGAATACCTATTCAGTAGAACAATATTCTTAGGTTCATATACCATAGTGCCATTGACGCTGGCTGGTATAACGTGAGCGGGGTCAAACGTATTGAGCTGTTGGCGCGGGGCCATTTTTTTCAATTGTGACATCTCTCCAATGGTCAATACTTTGAACAGACGACACACCTTATCTCGATTACGTATGTATTGGACAAGAGATTTCCACTTCTGACCATCCGCGCCTCTCTTACCCATTGTACAACTCCTTACGTTTTCGTGCTTTAGTGAAAAATCTCTTCCCTAATTCTTCACCAGAATGATTACCAGACTTGAGCGAAACCAGGAAAGGTGCGGCGGGTTCATACTCAAAAATAGTCCGCTTCCCTTCTTTGTCTATGAGAGTAAACTTATTCGACGAAAGGTCTACTTTCTCTACGACAAACGGTTTGGCTTCCACTATTTCTGTTTGATAAGGTGAGGCGTCTGATTCCCTTAGCATCCGGTTTATGACTTCATCAGTGTCTAGTTCTCGCTTCTCTAGCCGTCGATACCAAAGAACAGGGAGATGAGGGGCAATGACCTGATTCTTTATGTACGCTACAATCTCTTTGCTGATCTGCTCGTTGTCTTTGCAACCATTGTAACAGGGGATTTGATTGAAGAGATATTCCCATTGAAGAGTCCGTACAAGCGTCTCACTCTGAGTAGAAATAGTAACTTCTACGGCAACAGCGGAGGTACTTGTTGAAAAATCGACGGGGGAGGTCTTAGCTACATTGTGAAGCTTTTTATCCACCATTTGACTTATGGCACTTAGGTCTTCAACAGATACATTAACTGACATTTTTTCTCTGCTCCTCTTCGTCGAACATTTGGATCATGACGTCAGCCCGTTCGCGAGTGTATTCGGCGGGAGGAGTATTACGGAGCCAATACTTGATGTCATCCTCCCTCATCTCGATCTGTCCCAAATCCTCAAATTCCTTGGGAATCTTCTTTACTCTTATATTTAGTTTGGAATCGATGAAGGAGCGTACAAGACGAAAACCAGGCGCGTCATTGTCAGGGATGATAATCACCTTAGGAAACTTACGAAGAAGATGTATCTTGAGATCGCTCAACGAAGATCCAAATAAGTATGTGATATTACTCCTAAAAGGATAGAGTCGGGCCGCGTCGACCAATCCTTCACACAGATACAATGGCTTACTTTTATCTAAGAAAGGGAACCGGAATAAGAAGTCCATAGGTCTTACATAGAGTGATTTAGGTGAGCCTTTACCTGTCGTCCTTGCTTCATAAGAAAGAAGATTGCCATCCGGTCCATACAAAGGAATAATGGCTCGTTTGTAAGAGGTAAAGCGGCTTTCATCATCATCCGGGTCTTCTTTATACTGACCTATAATATCAGTTCTCATTGCGTATTGGAATTCCCAATCATTGGCCACTTTCTCTTGTATACCTCTTCGCTCCATCCAGTTCTTCACATCATTGCTTTGATGCCAGGGTACAACATGACCTGACAATATAGGAGGCTTGGCGTTCTTATATGCTTCAAGTTTGGAAGTAGGTGAGACCTCATCGTAATACATAGAAGCCAGCCGAGTAAATGCCTCAGTTGATCCTTCCTGATAAGAGAACGCTTTTGAAGGAGACTTGAGATCTCCTAAGTAGTACCTGGCGCCTTTCCCCGTCAGGTCATATACCAATTGAGGTAGCGTGCCACTTCGCTTACACGAGAAGCATTTGTAAATACCTTTTCCCAAGTGGACATTGAATGAAGGGGTCTTGTCTTTATGGTAAGGACAATGACAAGTGGCTTTATTAGAAGACACTTTGCTGATACGTATACCCGCCGCTTTAATCAATAGTTTAGACTGATCCGGTGTTAACTCCAGACGTTGAGGAGCTTCGTTCATGTATAAAGAATCAGTTAATAGAGGTGTTTCCCAACTTATCGAAGATATCTTGTGTTGACTTTTGGAGTTGACGGGTTGAAAAGGTAGCGGCGGATTGCTTTTTCCCTTTCTGAGATTCATTCAGTAGCCGGGACATATCATCTTTCAAGGTGGGAGGTTTAGTAGGAGCTTCTTCCATCGCCGAGATTTCCATCTTCTTTATATCCAAGACAAAGTGAATCCCGTAAGTGTTTAGGGCTTTCTTTATCCTGATAAGTAGGTTGGGATGGTTTTTCTGGATGGAGAACTTATCATCAAGGAAGTCTATGAATTCACCAGTATCAAAGAATCCTTGGGGACTTGAATCAATATCATAGAACACCTTGACGACATCGTCTATTTTATTGTGGCGGCCTCTTACCGGCTCCTTCACAAAACGAATGAACCGGTAAGTGCCTAATCCTTCTTGAGTAGTTGGCATTACTGCTTTTTACCCTTCTTACCGCGTAGCTGTCGATAAGCCCACTTCTTAGCCTTCTTGAGAGGAAGACCTTCACTGGTCGCGGCTTCCCAAGCAACGCATGCGTTGCGGAACTTACGGAATGTCATAGTAACAGGCTGTCCAATCTTTTCTTCAATGGCAAAGCGGCTTCTTCCAAGGAAACCATACACTTCCCTCTTCATCTCTTCACTGACATTCTCGATATGAATATTGTCCATAGCAGAATTGATAAGTTCAAGAATCTGCTCGTAGGTAAACATCATGTCGATAGTGTAACAACGGTCGTCAACCGCGGCAGGAACTTCACTTAGATTCGAAATGAATATCATCCGAGAACGGAAGTAGAAGTCCTTAATCGACTCACCATCCGCGTCCCTGGCTTCATTAAGATTGGTTTTTTTAGAGGCCTGTTCAAAGATGTATTTACCGTCTTGTTCATAAATGTGGAGGTCGCGGTCGTTGAGGGCCGCTTCTCTCATTTCGGCTCTGAGTTGTTCTCTATCTACATCAACGCCTTGGTCATCTTCGTCGAAGTCATCGTCCGCCTCAATATCTGGGATGCCCAGATCATCATCGTCTTCGTCTTCATCGTCTTGAGCGAATAGCTGCCTGAAGTCGGCACGCGTATATGTAATATGGCGATCTTCTATGTCCGTGTTTAATGCACCTTTAAGGTAGTTGGCGGCGGATTGATCTTGAAGAATTTTATCGTTATCGTCAAGAACAAGAATATATCCCCTCTTGTAATTGTAAAGAAGAGACAGAAGGCCCGTTGAACCTGCAACGGCACCAGTTTTTACAACAACCTCTTGACCGGTCTTCTTAAGGGTCGCCTGCTCTTTCTTGGTAACCTCTTTTACAACCCGGCTCTTACCAATACCTGGTGACCCGTATACGAACATAGCCCAGAAATTAGGATCATCATGTACCATCTTTCGGACGGCTGTTTCATACTCTTGGAACCTATCAATAGCCTCGTCCTCTTCCAGGTCTTCAAAGACGTCTGCGTCTTCTTCAGCATACAGCGGTTCTTCTGGGGCTGCTTGGCGCACACCATAAGAAGTAGCTCCACCATCGCCCTGAGGTGACTGACCCCCTTGAGCTTGGAATACCTTCTTAGCATTGCCAAACATTGTCTGAGATCCAATAGGTTTATTATTAGCTGAGGCCCAGCGGATAAAATCGCTGTATCCACCTCCTTGTGTTTTCAAGAATTCAATGACAGCATCTTTCTTCTCTGATTCCTTCAGACGTGTTTGAAAACGTGCATACTTGGCACCTTCGGCAATCACCCCTTCCACGTCATCGAGATCTTCAGGCTCAGCTTCCGCATTCAACATTCGTTCACCAAAGGCGTTAACCAACTGAACAATGTTAATGTTAGGATCTAGTATGGAAAGGGTAATGTCAGGGTCATCAAGAGCTTTGATTCCCTTGTACAGTTCAAAAGATGTGATTCGAGTCGAATCATCATCTAAACTGAATGTGACTCTGAATGATAGGTTATCATCACTGGTTAGTACCAGGTATGAAATGAATTCATCCGATGACCCTTCAGGTGAAAAGTAGTAAGGTACATTACCTGGGTAAGCCTCAAGTCCTGCTTGGCGTGCCATGACCCTGGCTACCTTGTGGGCGATATTAGTAAGGTCTTTCGACCCGCGATATGTAAATCCTTCTCGGAGCCTTTCCTTAGAAACGGTATAGGCGGGAAGTTTACGTGCTTGTTCAAAAATCATATGGTACTCTCTCTATCTAATGTTATAGGAATTAGTGAGAGAGCACCATAGTAAGCGGATAATTAAGCAGTGAATGCTTCATAGGCAAACAGGTGGGACGGCACTTTCATGTCGGTCATAAGTGTAGACCCAACACTTCGTAGCATGTCGCCAAATCCTGCAGCGTAGTACTTTGTAATCTTGATGCTCTCTGTTTTGTCTAGAGTCTTCTCGTAATTCTCGAGAACCTCATTTATATACATCTTCGATTCGCGCTCTTCAGGTTGCACAGTAATCACAGGCTTGCAGTGACTGAAATAATCAACGACTCGACTATTGCGTACGAAGAATTCGTCTCCGTGTAGTTGGGTTAATGCATATAGGGCGTTCTTGAATGCGTTGTCAATCTCGTTGCGTAGTCTGTCACAATCATCACGATATTCACGTGTGAAGAGAATCTCTATTGAAGGTAACGGTATACCTGAGGTTGGGAAAGGGGCCACGCCTTTAGAGTACGTCTCGTCCTTCTTAAAATTGATCCCGTGTATATAATATAGATAATATAGACGGGCCGTGATTGCAGCTTGGATCAAATGAGAGGAGGCGGAAAATATACCTTTTACATCAGAAGAGTCTTTAACGGACCACAGAATAGTTGATGCAGGAGAATGAGTAAGCGTGGTATACATTCTTCCTCGTTTTAACCATTGAGCTGCCCATTCATAGTAACGGATGAAAGGGGCGATTCCGGTTCCTGTAGCCACAAACACCTTCCGTTGAATATGTATTCCATCCGGCTTATGAGAGGCATACTCAATAGGGAATGTTTCCTTTTCATCTAAAGGGAACATTCGGTAGGGAGGGGTAACGGAAACTGCGCCAGGGTGTTTCCGAGTGGCCCATTCCATTAACCAACCTGAATGATGACCCATCGTCTCGTGCCTGTCTCTTACTATCCTAATATAGAAAAGAAAATATATGTAAGAGTCGCCTTCGTATACGGACGCTACACTATAAGGACGTCGTTGGGCATCAATTTCAAGATCGATCAAACACCCAGGGGGAAAGTCCTCAGCTACATCTGTAGAGGGGTAAGATTCCTTATCTACTCTCAGCAAAAGAGTAATTAGGTCGCTAGTCAAATCTGTCTGGGTGGGTGTGACAGGATACGGCTTTCTGAGGTTATCATTGTTGGGAAGCTTAGTGGTATTGTAAACAATCTCGGCTTTGTGTGTTTGTAGTCTGCTCATATTTATTTTCCTGTGGCCATATTCCACACGCGAACTTGATGTCGGTCTGTGAATCGAACATTATGTTTAACTGCCATGTCCCAAGCCAATTGAGATGTCTCAATAAGTTCATCCTGAGTGCTACCGGCTGGCATCAACACAATGCGGGCTCGTTCGGCTTGAGCCCGTAATTGTTCTTCGATAGAGGCATCATGAGGTGAGAACAGATAGGCGAAGTCTTCCATGATCTCATTCCAATCTTCTTCCTCGGCTACAACAAACTTCCACCAGTGATTGGGATGGGAGGTAATCTGATCTAACGCGTCTTTGTTGACTCTCATACTGAAAGGCATGCCGCTGTTGGCAAGTTTGGCAGAACAGTTGATTTGCTTCACATACCCTTTTTGGTATAAATCATCCACATGCTCGCCGGCTATTGATCCATTGGTTTCTATTTCAACATACGTAGAAGGAGAATGATCAATGACAGGTTTACTATACGGGTTAAGTGTATCCTCTATGAATTCATCTGAAGAATACGGATTAGCCATTCGGTGAAAATAACGAGAAGCATAACTATTGAGAATGGTGTCATTCTCGTGTTCTTCATCTAACCAACGATGATTCATGTGATCGAGGAGAGCGATAAAGTCCCATGCATTATTAGGCATAGTAGGCTCTCCGCCGGTAAAAATGATGTGAGTGGTTCCCAGCATCACTCTTTCCCATTCACCTACTTCTTTGAGGAAGTCTATGATTTGATCATAGGTCCAGGGTCCACCATTCTTCCAAACAGGCTCTGTATCACACCACCAAGTAATCTCTTTCCCATCTGGCCCAGTCTTCCCTACCCCTGTTCCGTTGTGGAGACCGCAGTTATGGGTAACGAGGTTGTTTACTATAAATGTATTATAGGGTGCACACGTAATATCGTAAGCTCTGAGGGGAGTGTAAGTAGATACATTTTTATCGTCAGAAAAATCTATACCTCCTACGCCGTATTTCTCTTTCGCATACGGCCGGACGTAGAACTTACGAATCCGTAGAACCTTTCGACCATTGCGGGCCGATACTTCATTATCAATAAGCGTACGGATGGTGTTTATGGATTCAGAGAAGTCCGCGAACGTACATTCATAACCTGATGCGCGATAAGCCTTTAGTCGCGTCTTCTTCCATGCCTCATCTCTTACCTCGTACTTGCCGTTGCTCCACATTACCTCGATCAACCTGTCAGTACCTTTTACGCGGAAATCGGGATAGTATGTATGGCCTTCATATTGTACAGGCAAATCAAACCTGCCTACATACTCCAATGGAAGCCCTTGAGCGGCTGCCATCTCAGCGAATTGTTTCTCTGAAAGAGACATATACGGATAATGTTCATTTATATTCTGATGGGTTCCCGTTGACCTCCTGACTACCTCAGGGTCAGCCATTGGGTTGTTCTCCGTCATACGTTTGGACAATCCATCGCAGAAAGCTTGGTGACGCTCAGGGTCATTCTCTCTGAGCCCGGTTATAGAACCCTTGTACGTGCCTTTTTCTTTTTTATCTGCAATGGCCTCAGCCATTCTTCGACCCGCTGTTACGTAATCCGTGTTAGCAGCCTTGTTCTTCGCTATCTCTGGATTCTTCATAGGATTAGCATCGGAAGACATTCTGGCCTGCTTGAAGTCTTTGTTCCCCTCGAAATGATAAATCTCATGTTCTTCAGTGAGTTGGTCTGTTCTTACCCACCCCATGTTAGTCATCCATGGGTGCTCTCCAGAACAGAAAATAGTCCGGCCGTTTGGTTTGCCTCTTTTACTTTCTGTCTTGTGGAAACGTGTAGCAGGTTCTTCTACAATCAATTCGTAGAATTCTTGTAACTCGTACTCAAACGATGCTTGGACTATGGTAGTGGTCAGATTGTTATTTTCATCTGTTGCCCATACCTCGTCTCCAGGTTTAATGTCCTGTATATTCACAGGACCCTTAAGTGTGTTGACTTTAGGTTGCGAAATACCTTTTCGCACGCCTATGGATAAAAAATTACAATTCTGGACACGAATGAAGATAGAAGGAACACCTGCTGTCGGTCCTTCCCCTTGTAATACAGGCCCAAAGATTTCCGCGATGTTGATGGTGTTTCTTTTGAGCTGTCTTTCAGGTTGCCACATCTTAGCGGCTGCCCTTACTGGTCCGAGTTCTGATTCATTTGACATGTAATAATAATCAGTAAAAAAGCCCCTGCGGGCTCCTCCTTCTTAGGGGGAAATTTATAGTACAATAGGGGCGTTAAAAAGAGCTTTCTCATACCCTTTAACAGACATCACATCTAGGAGGGGTTTACCATGCCATCTATACCATTCTGGCTTATCAAGAAATCTCTCCCAAATGCGAGAACGAAGAAGGTAACTATCTTCTGCGGAAGGTTGCCAATCACCTACCCATCTCTCAGGTATGGTAGAGAGGTCGAAGAATGAATAATTCACTTGGAATCCACGTTTCTTCATCTCTTTGACCAATCCTTCGTGTCGACGCTTTAGATAGATCTGCTTATCTCTCCAAAACGAAACATGACCCTTACCGAGAGCTAGCTTCTCAGGTATAGGTGTTTTGGTCTGCCAGCCAAGAGACTTCAATTGGCCAACAGGTATCATCAACTCTCTATACTCAGCTATGAGGTGTTGATCGGTTAGAATAGAAGGAGGGACTCCAGCATTACATCTCATGAGGGTTCCGAATTAAACAGTTCTTCCATAGTCGGTGCTCGACGTCTCTGCTTCGAAGAATCCTCGGCTGCAGCGTTGCTGACACTCTCACCTGTTGCTCTTCCAACAACAATAAGACCATTTTCCTGATCCAATAACACCATGCCCACTTTTGGGTTACCCATCTTCTTCAGCTGACGTCGTTGTTTACGTGTCAACTTGAGTACAGATTCCTCCCATTCAATAATATGGCCTTCCGGCATACGGGGGTGTGCCAGAAGAACTGCGGGCTGGTCTAGTCCTGTCTGTTTTTTTCTCTTGAATATCATATACAAAAAATCAGCCCCTCAGAGGGGCTGATTCTCCTTTTTTACTCACCGGTGAGTTTAAGTTTATGGGGTGCATGCTCCTCTTGTCGTGGAACAACAATCGATAGAAGTCCATTCTTGTAAGAAGCAGCTGCCTCTTTGATCTTGAACCGGGTTGAGGGTACCGGTACCTTGAATTCGACCTTACCGGATTTAAGTCCGTTGCGGATATAAACTCGGCTCTGGTTATCTTCTTTCTTGTACTTAGACAGTGCATTGTCCTTACAGACGCCCACTGTCATCGTGTCGTTCTCAAATGAGATGTCTATATCTTCTTCATCATATCCGGGTAAGGCTATGTCAAAGTGAAGATCCCCGTTCTCTTCGTCCACGCTCACATCTGTGGCGGGGAACGAGGGGAGATCTTTATAGACCCTTTTCGCCTTTTCGAAGACATCGATTGCTGGCCCTCCCGCGCCCTGTTTTTTCAAGAATTCGATCAGGTCGTCGATTCCTGTCGGGTTGAATGATGGACGGTCTCTATAATCGATATCCGGATAAGGAAAGGAATCAATGATTCCGGTATGAGGGGCAGTGGATCTTTGTAGCTGCCATCCGCCAGTATTATACCGGCCGGTGTCCACATCACCACCAGTATGACAAGAGGCATCCACCCGGAAAACAGTAGGGAGATGATCGAAAAAATCATCGAAAACTTGGTTGAGAGAAGTGAAGTTGTTGCGCATAACAAACCTCCTATTACCTACTGAACAGCTATTCAACGAATACGCCGTTGCTCGGTACGGTTTATGTTGAGCCCTGTATACACAGCGGCTTTAACTAAGAAAAGCCTGACACATTGTGACCAGGCTTTCCTTGTTGCTAGTTAGTGGTTAAAGAATCCCTGGTTTAGAATTCGTCCAGGTCATCTTCCATCATCGGATCGTCCATGTCAAAGTCCTCGTCGACCTCAACAGGCTCACAGGCTACCGCCACAATACCGATGGTGAACACGATTGTGATAATTTGTATAAGCTTCTTCATAAGAAACCTCCTTGACGGTTGATGTTAATTAGGATCAACAAGCATCAAGGAGGTAATAAGGGTTAATGGGTTTTATAGCAAGATTGTTTGAGAGTTACTGATTGAAGTCTTCGCGGACCTCATCTACCGCATCCCGGGTTTCTTCTTCCCAACTTTCTCCTACCGAGAAATTGATAATTTCATCCCTCCATCCTCGGTACGTATCGGTTACTATATCTGTAAGCTCGCCTACAAACCCCGGAATTGCGGTGGGAACGAAATGAATATTGATCGCATCAACATCATGATGATCCGGATGTCGGACTTCAAACACCCCACCTAATGTTGATATGAAGAATATAATAAGGATCACTCCCAAGATCATTCCAATGAATCTTTTTATTGCTTCAATCATTCCCTAGTCCTCTCTGATAATAATATACAACTTGATATCAGAAAGTGGGGCCAAAAAGTTACTCTTCTTCTTCGTGTATATCCCCCTCATCGATACTTTCGTTTATCATTGCCAGATTGGTGATATGAATCAAAAGTTCATAGGTAGAGTTTACCTTACGGGTATGAGAGAAGAGGGAATGCAAAACATCCTTTACTGGTCGAGGTGGGTTGTGTTTCTGTATGTAAGACACAACCTCCGTCCTGATGGTTTCCTTCATATCTTGAGGATAAAACTTCTTATACTT
>SL_5KL_010_SEDDRAFT_10002060_pt1 | contig 11546 bp, 4 predicted proteins | sample SodLakKL_010_SED_FD_9118 | JGI IMG/M metagenome (IMG submission 9118)
AGCTGTACCTCATCGCGGCGCGTAAAGGTGTCCTTGCTGGTGACCTCNACGCCTGGCAAATTGTCCGGTCTGTGATACCAATATCTCGTTGCCCGATATTGTCCGTCATGGCTCTGGACGGATATTTTGATGCAGCCGTGAGGTAGTTGGTCTGTGGGCAGGACCATATGTTGCGCACTGTCCTCAAAGTGAAACGCGTCTTCCCATAACCGTTCTTCGCGATGATGGACGGCGATGCGCCCTTCCGAGCCAGTCAGGCCATTTTGCACAATGTTTGCCTGCAGTTGCCTGCTATTTCCGTCGAGCACAAAACCCAAACCATCTTGCCCAACAGCAGGGAGCGCAAAATTCTGGTCGGTTCCATCCAGCAACAAGGTATAAGCCTCTGCTGAGTCGGGGTGAAGCTGAATGGTATTAAAGCCATGCGCATTGAGCCTGCTGGCAGCCAGGGTGTCGCCTGCAGCGTTTGTAATATGGACATCCCTGTTTGAGGTATCGAAGTCACCCCTGGTTTGAATAAGCAAGTTTGCAGGCTGCCCGGCCAGCAGGTCACCGCCTTCCACTGCAAAGGCGACTTGCAGGTCTGTTTCATCACCGGCTAACGGCTCAGGTAATTGGAGTTCTTCATCAAAACGGTTGGCGATGAACAGCTCCTTGCTGAAGAATGCTTCTTCGCCCAGATTGCGCATCCAGTTAGTAAAACCGATTAGCTCATACATCCCCGTAGACAGGGTGTCATGCAAAAACATGCTGCCACTGGTATGCTGCCCGTCCAGCTTTAAGGTCATCGTTTCCACCACGCCGTGCTGGTTGCGCAGTGTGAGGTAGGCAAACTGGCTTTGTGGCCCGGACCAATTGTTATCATTGTCAAGGTTATATAGCCAGCTTTGGAAAAATAAATACTCGCCTGCCACATAAAAATCACGGTCGGTATGCACATAAATCTGCTCGTGGGGAGCGATGCGCAGATCGTTCCCGGAAACTTGACTGGTGTGGAGGAGGGTGGTGAACCCACATATCATCAGGATAACAATTTGCTTCATGGTTTATTCAAATTTGTCAAAATGGCTGAATGTCAAAATGTATAAATGTCTTAAGATCTGGGTGTGCAATGGTTTGTGTGTGATAGATATCTTTACGGCAGCTTTCGGGTTTGGCCCTTTTTCATGGGATATTGCGTTGCATCCTGTCATTTGCATGTGCTTCAGGCAGGGTCAGGCCCGAAGCTTCAACCCAATTGATTCACAGCCTCAAACCAGGTGTATTGCCAGCCCCCGGCAACCCCATAACCCAGTAACTCCATAACGCTGCCCAAACCGCCAGATCTATTCGATCCAGAAATCCGGAAATTCCATATAGGAGCAACCTTCCTCGGGTATGGTCTCCGGGTCTAGCCAGGGGGTTAGGGTAACCTCTCCCGTATTGGAGTTATAGTGGCTCCTCGCCGAAAGTGAGGTTACCGAGGAGGCTTCAAACAGGCCATAAACACGGCGTTCCTCGTCGTTAACACAGCGCATGTTGGTCGGCAGGTCAATCGCAATGGGATCAAAGAACTTGCCTTCGTCGGAAAGCTGTTCGTTTTTTGCTTGGTGAAACGCGTATGCATCAACATTTAACGAATAAAGTCTGCTGATCAGCGTACGATGATGGTCATAACTCCTTTCCGGGAGATTCAGGTATAGCAGGTCGCTGGTGTTATAAGGAAGAAACCCGATCTGGTGGTTGCTGTAATCTGATCCCGTGCTGAAATCGGGGATGTCACGCGGGAGCATATCCGTCCCGTCGTAGATCATCCAGCAATAATCATAGGTTTCAACGCCTCCTGCCGGAATGATGTTGACATACTGCAGGTACAGGCCTGCCTCGATGCGGAACCTCGGTGTCTCACCGTCTTCAATCAGGGTTTCCAGGTAGATTTTGGTGCCTTCTACAATGTCTTCATAGATTCGCCCTGAGATTTCCGACTCGAAATAGAACGATTCATAGGTGAACTCCGCTTCCATGTCCTCAAACTCCACAGGTTCCTTGATCTTCTGGGGATCGCTTTCATACGTGTACCCGTCAGACGTCACAATCTGCAGGGTGTAGGACTTGCCCACTTTTCCCCTGAAGTCGTTTGGCGTATAGTACCACCCGTTGCTGGTTTCTTCAAGCAGGACTTCATTGCCTTCATCATCGGCGATGGTTACCAGTGCATCCGTGATGCGCGTCAAGTTGCGCGGCTCTCCGTAGGGTGTCGTTTCAGACAGCCTGACGCCGTGGGGCCCTTCCTGGGTTGTAAGCAGCCCGTCCACCACCAGGTAGTTCTCCAGGGGACCGACCGAATGGTCAAACTTTTCCTGGCACGCCACGGCAAGGATGAGCATGGTCAGCCACAACAGCTTGTTTGTCTTATTTGTTGTCATCTTCATAATCTCAGAATGAAAAGTTATAGGTTATTGTAGGTAATGGTCTTCCGATGATATACAGCTGGTAAAGGTCGAATGACCTTCCTCCCTGCTGTGTGTCCGGTTGTTGCCTGTAGAATACTGAGAAGGGGTTTTTTCTTCCGTATACGTTGAGTACGGAAAATGTCAGGCTTCCCTTCCCTCTTTGGTCAATGCGCAGGTTTTCTCCCAGCGAGATGGAGATATCCAGCCGGTGATAGTCCGGCAGCCGGTAGCTGTTTCTGTCGGAATAGGCCAGCAGCATATTGTTGCCGTGCTGGTAGGTGTATTCCGGCAGCGTGACGGGCCGGCCGGTGTTGTAGTTGAACGTGGCACTGATGCGCCACCTCCTTGACAGGAAGTAGTTTGCATTCAATGAGAAGTTGTGCGGCCTGTCATGGTTTGATGGGAAATAGTTGTTGTTGTTGATCTGCATGTCGGGGTGCGCATGATCGGTCCGGCGTTGCGATGAGGAAAAGGTATAGCTGGCAAAACCGGTGAGGTCGCCGGAGTTTTTCCGGACAAAAAACTCTGCACCATAGCTATAGCCTTTGGCATTGATCACATCCATTTCCAGGTAATCGTTCATGGATATCTGCGCACCGCTGGTATATTCGATGGCGTTGTGGATCTGTTTGTAATACACCTCCAGGGAGGTTTCCACCGTATTGTCGAAGAAGTTGCGGAAATAGCCGAGGGCGACCTGGTCGCTGGTCAGGGGTTTCAGGTGCGTGTCGCTGAGTTTCCAAAGGTCGGTGGGTGCCATTACGGAAGTGTTGGATATCAGGTTGATGTATTGGTTGGCGCGGTTGTAACTCAGTTTCATGGAACTGTTTTCGCCAAGTCCGAAGCGCAATCCCAGGCGGGGTTCCAGTCCGCCGTATTCGGAAACCACCTCGCCGGATTCATACTGGGTGCTATCCACGATGGTATGGTGGCTGTAAGCTTCGTTTTCAGCATAGTCCCTGACGAGTGCCGGACCCATTTGCAGGTAGTGGGAATAACGCAGGCCAAGCTCCAGGGCGATCCGGTCGCTGACGTTGATCTCATCGCTAAGGAATGCCGCCAGTTCGTAGGCCTGTTCGCTTTCCAATGACCAGGGACTTACCTGCGATTCGTCGCTGGCCGGCTCTATGCCCCCTGGTGCGATGTCGTAGCGGATTGCATCCACGCCAAAGTTAATTTCGTGAATGGCACTGGGATAATAAGACAGAAACCAGGTCAGCTTTTTGTATTCGATGTCCGAATTGATCTGGTAGTGTCCATCCGGGTTGAACTCAGGTTTCTCTGCCAGGCTGTATTCATAACCGCTGTATCCGGCGATAAGCGTCGAAGACAAACTGGAGCTGAGGTAGCTGTTCAGGCGGAAAGAAGCCAGGCGGTTGTAATATTCGTAATCGACATCGTCGCCAAAATTAGACTGGTCATAACTCCGGTACCCGAAAAGGGTCAGCCTGTGGTTTTGTCCCAGGGCCACGTGCAAATGACCGGTCAGGTCATTGAAGTCTACTGAACTGTTCATCAGGTCTTCGTTGGGCACACGTTGCAGCAGCCAGTCGGAATAGGAAGACCTGGCGCCAATCGACAGCGCCACCCGGTCTTTCACGATGGGGCTTTCGAACAACAGGCGGCTGTTAATCAGGCCCACACCACCTTCCAGGGAGGTCCTTTCCAGGTCAACGCCATTGCCGAGCCGGATATCCATCACGGCAGAGGCTCTTTCCCCGTATCTTGCCGGGATCCCGGCTTTCATGAGGCTAACCTCCCTCACCATGTCGGGATTAATGACGGAGATCAGCCCGAACAAGTGGGAGGAATTGAACAGCGGCACATTTTCCACCAGCATCAGGTTTTGGTCGGCCCCGCCTCCCCGCACGTTAAATCCAGACCCGAACTCTCCGATGGTCTGTACCCCGGGCATCAGGGTAAAGCTGCGCACGATATCCTGTTCACCAAAGCTTCCCGGCAACATCTCGAGGGCATCGGCATCCATGGTGATGAGACTCATCTGGGTGCTGGTGATATGATCCCTGGCCCTGCGGGCAGTCACGGTGACCTCAGCCAGTTGGGTCGCCTCCGTAAAGATCTCAAAGGTCACTTCGCCGTCGCTGATGAGTCTGACATCCCTGTATGCGTCGTCATAGCCCACATAGCTGATGCGCAGCCGGTGATCTCCTACGGGCAGATTCATGTCAAAACGACCGTCCAGGTCGGTGGTGGCCCCCTGTTCGGATTCAGGCTCATAGATCACTGCGCCAATAAGTGGTTCAAAGGTGGCGGCATCCAATATTCGGCCACGGATGGTTGCCCTCGCGTACCTCCCATATTCTGCAGGGTCACCTATGGTGGTCATGTCGTCGTCTTCAGCAAGCTGTTGCCGGTGATGACTATCGCGTGGCAGCAGGAAATAGCGTCCATCCACTTCGAGGAAGGTCAGTTCCGACCTGCCAGCGATCATCGAGATCGCTTCTTCGAGTGGTTCCTCCAGGAGCGACATGGAGTAGACTTCATCGGCAAGCCAGGTTTCCCTGTAATATATGGTGGTATGATGCTTTTCTTCAAGCGCTTCAATGATCTCCCATACGGGAATTAACTGGCCGGGGGAATCCGCTGTTTCCTGGGGTGAAGCAGGCTCTGCTGCAAAAAGCAAAGCGGCCAACGCCAGGGTCCAGTGTAAACGATAACGATTCATAAGCAAGGGAATGATATATAATAGCTTGTAAATTTCCTGATTTCTGTCTTTAAAACCAAATGAACGGCATATTTATTATACCGAAAGCTTTTTTCGTTGTCTCAAGGGCCTTTTCTTTACTTTAGCCTTTTTTCTGCGTGCACCACGACTGGTGGACCAGGAAAAGACAACCTGCCTGTCCGATAAGGCAACCAAAAGTGGTCAAACTCCGTGCCTTTCGTATTAATTCCTATGATTATCAGGGATCTGTCAATACACTGCCGCCCGCTCGTGATCCGGCCAGCTGTTCGCTGCTGAACAAGCCTGTTCGCATGCGAACAGGGCACAGGCATGGTGATTTCCACAAAAAAAGGCTTCCCGGTCTGCATATACATTATAATATGGTATACACTGGCCAAATCCAGGAAAAGGTGTTGTCCGGCGGCAGCCGCATACATTATTTATATTGGGACGGCCACATCTTTAATGTATATGGATCGCCAAATCCCTCCTTTTTAATATAAATTAGCTTAAGGCCTGTTAATTTTTTTTGAATTTTTTATTGTTTTTTGGGGAAAACGTTTTAAATTTGAAGGTCAATCAAAGCAAGACTTTTTTGATTTCTAATTATTAACTAAAACAAAAACAACATGATGAAGCGAGTTTTCATTCTGATGGGTGTGTTGCTCTTTATGGGTTCGACCCTGTATGGGCAGCAGATCCAGATTTCCGGTACAGTGACCGATGCCGCCGACGGCGCGACGCTGCCTGGTGTAACAGTCCAGGTTGAAGGAACATCCGTGGGTACAGTTACAGACATCAATGGTCGCTATGAGATCAGTGCTGCTCCTGATGCGACACTGCTCTTTTCGTTTATTGGGATGCAGTCTCAAGAGGTGCCGGTGGATGGTCGTAATGTGATCGACGTTGAGCTCGAGGCCGAAATGGTAGGCCTGGAAGAGGTCATTGTGATCGCTTACGGTACCACACGCCGTGAGTCATTTACTGGAGTAGCTGATGTGATCGACTCCGACAGGCTTGAACGCCGTCAGGTGTCGAACATCTCCAGGGCACTGGAAGGAACCAGCCCCGGTGTTCAGGTCACCAGTGGTGGTGGTCAGCCCGGAGCCGGATCTGAGGTGCGCCTGAGGGGCTTTGGCTCAATCAACGCCTCCAATGCACCGCTTTATGTGGTGGATGGTGTACCCTTCGACGGCAACCTGAACGCCATTAACCCCGATGACATCGAAAACATCACCGTACTTCGTGATGCTTCCGCTGCTGCACTTTACGGTGCGAGGGGTGCAAACGGTGTAATCATGATCACGACCCGTTCAGGTGACACTGAAAGGCCTTTCATGCGTTTCACTTCAAGGGTAGGTGTGGTTGACCGCGCTATCCCGGAATATCCACGCGTAAACTCCGGTGAGTTTATGTTGCTGAGCTGGGAAGCTTATCGTAACAACCTGCACTTCCGCCAGGGTCTCGACCTTGAAGATGCCAATATGGTAGCTACCTGGGGCGCGGATGCAGGTATGGGCTTTGATAACAGTATCATTGACCACCTTGGACGTTACAATCCCTTCCACGTTCCTGAAGGCGAAGGCCTCTTTGTATGGGATGCTGACAATCCATGGATTGGATCGCTCAACCCCAACGCCACGCTGCTTTATGAGGACGACTGGCAGGATGAACTGTTCCGTACGGCTGTCCGCCAGGAGCACACGTTCAGGATCTCTGGTGGTACGGATGTGTCAGACTACTATCTCTCCCTGGGATACCTCAACGAAGAGGGTCTGTCCATCAACTCCCAGTTTGAAAGGTTCTCAGCCAGGCTGAACATGAATACCCAGCCTCTTGACTGGTTTGAAAGCGGGTTGAACCTCTCCGGTTCTTTCTCAGAAACCCTGCAGCAGCCATTCACCGGAACACAGACCTCCAACGCGTTCTTCATTTCGCGTACCATGGGTCCGATTTACCCGGTTTACCTGAGAGGTGCTGATGGTGAATTCATTCTGGACGACGATGGCAACAAGATCTATGACTTTGGTACGGGTGATGGACCACAAGGTACCCGCCCAAATGCATCCATGTCTAACCCTGTAGGCTCCCTGCAGCTTGACGACCGTTCGTTTACCCGTGAGAATGCCAGTGCAAGGACCTTTGCACAGATCAACTTCTCCGAAAACCTGAACTTCAGGGCAAACCTGAGTGCCGACTATTACAGCATCTATCAGACCACTTTCCAGAACCCGGAAATGGGTGATGCAGCTGCAGTAGACGGCCGTGGTACCAAGTCGCATACCAGGAACCTGAGCTGGACCTTCAACCAGCTGTTGAACTACAACACTTCCTGGGGTGATCACAACCTCGATCTGCTTTTTGGTCATGAGGCCTATGAGCGCCGGATCAATGTAGCTTCCGCAACAAGGGTTGGTTATCCGATCCCCGGTATCACCGAAATCGGTATTGCCACCACGATGGAAGGATCAAACTCTTACATGGACTCTTATAATGTAGAAGGCTACTTTACCAGGGCCAGCTACGACTACATGAACCGTTATTACATCTCGGGTAGTTATCGCCGCGATGGCTCATCCCGTTTCCACGAAGATTCCCGCTGGGGTAACTTCTTCTCCGTAGGTCTCTCCTGGAGGGTTACCCAGGAAGACTTCATGCAGGGTGTAGACTGGCTTGACAACCTGAGGCTGAAAGCCAGCTATGGTGAGCAAGGAAATGACGGTCTGCCTTCCTTCTATGCATGGCAGAGCTTCTTCGATCTCGGATTTGACAACCACAGCCTTGCCGGTGCCGTTTATACACAGCACGAAAACCGCGAGCTGCAGTGGGAGGTGAATGCCAACACCAACATTGGTTTTGATGCACGTATCCTTGACCGTTTCGAGATTGAATTGGACTACTTCCGCCGTGAGTCTTCCAACCTGCTGTTTGAAGTGCCACTGCCGCTGTCCACTGGTGTGAACGAGATCTCCATGAACATCGGTGAGATGCAGAATACCGGTATCGAGTTCCGTATGCTTGCCAACATTATGCATACCCGCGAATTCCGCTGGGACATTGACTTTAACATCACTGCTCTCGAAAATGAGGTCACCAAGTTGCCCGGTGATCCTTTCATCCGCGGCACACGCCGTATTGCTGAAGGCCGTTCGCTCTTTGACCACTACCTCCGCGAAGTAGCCGGTATTAATGAGTGGGGCGAAACCCTTTACTACATGGATGTACTTGATGAAGATGGTGAACCTACAGGTGACAGGGAAACCACGACAGACATGAACGAAGCCGACCGCTATTATGTAGGTACTGGTATTCCTGATTTCTGGGGTGGACTGACCAACAACTTTTCCTTTGGTAACTTTGACCTTTCTGTCCTGGTTACTTACGGTGTTGGCGGAACCATGTATGACCAGAACCGCTCCTGGTTGATGGGAGAAGGACGTTATGGTTATCACCTGCACGAAGACCGTCTGGATCGCTGGCGTCAGCCTGGTGATGTGACAGACCAGCCACGTATGGAAAATGATAACGTTAACTTGTTTTCGGCTTCTGACGAACTGTTGCAGCCAATGGACTTCCTCGCACTGAAAAACGTGACCCTGAACTATAGGGTACCTCAGTCGTTCACCGGCCAGTATGGCATCAACGAGCTGGGTGTTTTCGTATCTGCTGAGAACCTCTTCATTATGAATGAGAACACAGGTATGGACCCACAGCATAGCTTTACAGGCCAGACAGACCATGGCTACATTCCGGTCAGAACGATTACTTTCGGTCTAAACTTGCAGTTTTAATCAAAAAAATAAGAGAGCATTATGAAGAAAATAAATAAAATCATTGCGCTTTTCGTGCTGATCTTCTTTTTAGGCAGCTGCGAACAAGACTTTCTCGAAACATCTCCGACCGATCAGTTCTCATCTGACCTGATGTTTGAGTCGATCGAAGGAGCGAACCTGGCGCTGAACGGTATGTACCGTTACCTCTACGCGTTCCACCCCGGCGAGGGATGGGGCTATGGTAACCATGATGGCTTTGGCCACATGGCACACAACCTCGAAATGGACCTGATGGGTGAAGACATGCGCGTCTTTTCTGCGGGTTACGGTTGGTTCAACAGCCAGCACCGCTGGATTACCCACCGAAACGCTGTTGCCGGTGTGACCCACGAGCGTTGGCGCATGCCTTATGCCGTGATCAACAACGCCAACATCATCATTCTTTACATTGATGATGTGGATGCACCACAGACACAGCTGGACCGCATCAAAGCCCAGGCATATACTGCCAGGGCAGCCATGTACTATCACCTGGCTATGATGTTTGCTCCTGCTTATACTGATGATCCAGGCGCACCCGGTCTGCCACTTTATGACGTACCCGGCCAGGAAGGATTCCCCAGGAGTTCTGTGGAAGACACCTATACCATGATCGTCAATGACCTGGAAGAAGCGGTTAACCTTTTTGACGGTGTAAACACACGTCCGCACCGCTCGCACATCAACCTGGCCGTAACCCACGGTTATCGTGCACGCGTTGCACTCGCCATGGGCGACTACGAAGCTGCACACCACAATGCGGAAATGGCCATCGAATATCACGGAGCTGGCAACCTGTTCACGCAGGCCGACTATCCGGATAAGTTCGAATATGTGATTGAAGATGGTGAGATTGTGGGTTATGAATACGATGCGCATAGCGGATTTAATGATGCAAGCGCTTCCTCTGAGTGGATGTGGGGCTCCATCATCAACGAAGAGCATGCCACCATCTACGCTTCATTCATGAGCCACATGGACCCCCGATTCATGACTTATGCAGCACTTGGCGGTCAGAAGATGATCACGCCTCCGCTCTATGAAGCCATGGGTGAAAATGACGTGAGAAGGAACCTGTTTATGTTGACCACCACTGATGGCAACGACGAAGATCACGGTGGTTATTCTGATGCAGAAGCTGACATTCCACCTTACACGCAGCTCAAGCTTGTCACCCAGGAAGTGGGTGCCTGGGAAGCTGACTACATCTACATGCGTCTCGCGGAGATGTTCCTCATCAAGGCAGAAGCCGAAGCACGCCTGGGAATGGATGCTGACGCTGTATCTACCTTGAATGAACTGGTGCAAACTCGTGATGCCGATTACGATGCAAACGGACTCAGTGGTGCAGATCTCATCGAAGAGGTGATGCTGCAGCGCCGCATTGAGCTCTGGGGCGAAGGCTTCCGTTGGATTGACCTGAAGCGCCTTGGACTCGACCTGGATCGTAACGATATGGGTCACGACCCGGGTATGGCAGGCGAAATGTTCGTCGAAGCCGGACACCGCTGGTGGAACTGGCTCATCCCACAGGAAGAGCTGGACGCCAATGACCAGATCGGTCCCGACGACCAGAATCCGTAAACCCTGCTCCCGAAATATTTCGGAATGAAAAAACCCGGCGAAAAATTCGCCGGGTTTTTTTGTGCTGTGCTATGATGTTAAGGGTTTAAAAGATTATGACTGGGTTTACGGTTTGAAGCTAAGGTTAAGACTAAGAATAAGGATTGACCATACAACCCGACTTTTAGACCTTTAGACTTTTCGACCATTAATCCTTTTGGCCAGCCCCTTCGATAAAACCTACTCCACATCCCACCACATCCGGGTGAAAAGGTCTACGTTTTCCGGTACGTTGATCCCATTGATGTTTTGCTCTTCTTCTGAATAAGGGAATCTCCTGGGGATCTCCTCAAAGTCATCTTCTGCGTCGTAATGCGGAATTTCCGGATAGCCTGTGCGGCGGTAGTCTGTCCATACCTCCGGATTCAGAAACAGGGCGATGTACTTGGCTGTCATGATCTCTTCCAGGCTGACATTTTCGATGGATGCGTGCGCTTCCTCCCACTCGGGATCCACAATGTCGAATGAGCGAAGCGAAGAAATCACCGCCTCTTCAAAGGCCTGATCTGCCATGCCTTGATCACCGGCCTTGTAGTAGACCTCTGCTTCAATGAATTTTTGCTCTGTGTAGCCAATCAGCGTGGTGGGTGTAGTTTCTGATGCGACGGCATCGCCAGGTGAGGAAGCATTTTGCATGGTGGAGCCCACGGGCTTGCCTACGTATTCGCCATAGATGTTTTTGGTCAGGAAGTACGGTATGCGCGGATCATCTGTTTCCATGAGCTTATCTACGAAAAATTCACCGGCGCGCGTGACCTGCCTGAAATAATAATGCGGATTGACCTGGTCAAGGTCCGCATTGTATTGATACACCATGTCGTCGTGCGTGCCGGAGAACAATTCCTGGTTCTCTATTTGTCCCCTGGCCAGGTTATAGTTGCCTGCGTGGTTGCCCATGCGCAGCAAGTGTCTGAGCCGAATGACATCTGCTGCCTTTTTCCATTGGTCCAAATCCCCGCCATAAATGGGGTCTTCCGCTGCTCCAGGTTTTAG
>SL_5KL_010_SEDDRAFT_10002061_pt1 | contig 11544 bp, 9 predicted proteins | sample SodLakKL_010_SED_FD_9118 | JGI IMG/M metagenome (IMG submission 9118)
CGGAAGTGTTTAAAGTGTTTTGTTTATTTTGTTTAATGCCTTAAAGATAAGCATTTTAGCTCACTTCCGTTATTTTTTATTTTAGATTTTTAGGTTATAATAAAGTTTGAATTTCATATCTTTGTTATAAGATTAAATGTTTTCTCATAGCTATTTTTTGCAGGAGATTAGAGGGCTAAAGATAAACGTTATCAGTCAAAACCTAATGAAATATATTTCTGTTCTTTGTTTTGAGAAATAAATTAATTATCTCCTTTCTCCTTTATTGATAAAAGTTGCCTTTGATGCTTGAACTTTAAACCCGGAAAATACATTTTTTGTTTTTTTTTTTATGAATAAAAGAATTATATTTGCGTTCCGTTTTCGAAATAAGATAGTTAAAATATAAAATATTAAAAAAATTATTATTATGACAAAAGCAGAAGTTGTTGCAGAAATTGCAAATAAAACAGGCATAGAAAAAGTTGATGTGCAAAAGACAGTTGAAGCTTTTATGGATACAGTGAAAAACTCACTGGTTAAAGGAGACAATGTTTATCTGAGGGGTTTTGGCAGTTTTATTATAAAAGAAAGAGCTGAAAAAACCGGTAGAAACATTTCAAAAAATACTACTATTATTATTCCCGCTCATTGCATTCCGGCTTTTAAGCCTTCAAAGGATTTTGTGAGCGAAGTAAAAGAGTCGGTAAAAGTTCCGGCTAAATAGTTTTCAAATAATAAAGAATTATAAAAATAAATATCATGCCAAGCGGAAAAAAGAGAAAAAGGCACAAGATGGCTACACATAAAAGGAAAAAGCGCCTAAGAAAAAACAGGCATAAGAAGAAGTAACCTTTTTTGTACTGCAAAAAATTTAAACAAGTTTATAAATAAAATTACATAATACCAAAGGCGGGTATTATGTAATTTTATTTAACGCGTTACATATCGACATTACATTATCCTTCCATATTTTGCTGGTCGAGTGAGATTTTCCGCTTAGCAAAAAAATTATCTTAATGTGAATAAAGAATTAATAATTAATTCCGATTCAACGGAAGTTGTTATAGCTCTTTTAGAAGACAAGGAGCTAGTAGAGCTTCACAGGGAGAAGAAAAACAATGATTATTCCGTTGGCGATATTTATCTTGGGAAAGTAAAAAAAATAATTTCCGGGTTAAATGCTGCTTTTGTGGATGTTGGTTATGAAAGGGATGCATTTTTACATTATTTGGATTTGGGCAGCCAGGTTAATTCTCTCAACAAATACACTAAACTTGCTATGGGTGGAAAAACTAAAGCTTTACCCATGGAAAATTTCATTACAGAAGAAGAGATTGAGAAATCCGGTAAAATAACCAATGTTTTATCCTCAAACCAACCTATATTGGTTCAAATAGCCAAAGAACCAATATCTACAAAAGGTCCTCGCATAACCAGTGACATTTCATTGGCCGGTCGTTACCTTGTTTTAGTACCATTTTCCAATCGTATTTCAGTTTCCCAAAAAATTAAAAACACTGACGAAAAGAACCGTCTCAAGAGGCTTGTCCAAAGCATCAAGCCCAATAATTTCGGGGTAATAATCCGTACAGTTGCCGAGGGCAAAATGGTAGCTGAGTTGGATTCTGATCTTAAAGACCTAATTGCAAAATGGTATCGACTTGCTGAAAAACTAAATGGGGCTGCACCTCCTAAGATGATTCTTGGAGAGTTAAATCGTACATCGGCTATGCTAAGGGATTTATTCAATGAATCTTTCAACAATGTTCATGTCAACGACCCTGTTTTATACGAAGAAATTAATGACTATGTTAAAACTTTTGCTCCCGACAAAACCGATATTGTTAAACTTTATAAAAGTAAAGCACCAATATTTGAACACTTTGGAGTAGAAAAACAAATTAAGAGTTCATTCGGAAAAATAGTTTCAATAAAAAGCGGCACATATCTCATTATTGAACACACAGAAGCATTACATGTAATAGATGTTAATAGCGGGCAAAGAATAAAGTCGGAAAATAACCAGGAAACCAATGCACTGGAAGTAAACCTTGAAGCAGCAAAAGAAATTGCCCGCCAGCTTAGATTACGAGATATGGGTGGCATTATCGTTATCGACTTTATTGATATGACAAACCCTGCAAACAGGCGAAAGCTCTTTGAACAGATGAGAGAAGAGATGAAAAAAGACAGGGCTAAACATAACATCTTGCCCCCAAGTAAATTTGGACTTGTCCAAATTACCAGGCAACGCGTACGTACAGAAACAAACGTTGAGATCCTTGAAAAATGCCCCGCTTGTGGTGGTTCTGGCGAAATAAAACCCAGCATTATCTTTATTGATGAAATAGAAAATAATTTGAGATATCTCATTTATGAGCAAAACGAAAAAAATCTGACTCTAAAAGTTCATCCATACATATATGCCTACCTTACTAAAGGTTTATTTCCAATGCGATGGAAATGGATTTTTAAATATAAAAAGTGGATAAAAATAAAACCATCATTATCATATCATTTCCTTCAATACAAGTTTTACAATAAAAATAATGATGAGATAAAACTCTAAATAATGAAAGTATTTCATAATTATTCATCTTTTTTTCTGAAAAGTTTTTTGCCGGTTTGAGTTTAGTTTTGAATAATTTTTTTTGATATTATTAATAATCTGTTTATTACTGCCGTAATATTAAAGTCTTTCGCAATGCAACTAATAGACACCCATGCACATTTATATCTTGATCACTTTGACACTGATCGTCAACAAGCAGTAAAACGGGCTGTTAATAATGGTATTGGCCGTATGCTTTTGCCAAACGTTGACCAAAGCACTATAGAACCAATGCTAAAGTTAAGCAATGAATTTCCGGGAAAATGTATTCCCATGATCGCTATACACCCTACATCAATAAAAAAAAACTACGAAAAACAGATTGAACTGGTCGAAGAAAAGCTAAACGTATTTAACTTTTGTGCAATTGGAGAAACCGGTATAGACCTTTACTGGGACAAAACTTTTTTCAAGCAACAATTATCAGCTTTTGAAAAACATATAGAGCTTGCTATCAGTTATAATTTACCTTTAGTAATCCATTCACGTAGCAGTCTGAAAGAAATCTTTGATGTTCTGGAAAATTATAAGAATAAAAATCTGCGTGGTGTTTTTCATTGTTTTCCCGGTGATACAGAACAGGCATACAAAGTGATTGAACTGGGGTTTATGATAGGAGTCGGCGGTGTAATTACCTACAAAAACAGTAAAATAAAAAAAGTCGTTGAAGAAATTGATTTAAACAACATATTGATCGAAACCGATGCTCCTTATCTTGCTCCAGTACCAAAAAGAGGAAAAAGGAACGAAAGCAGCTACCTAATCTATATAGCTGAAAAAATTGCTGAAATTAAAAACACTAATAAAGATAAAGTTGCAAATATCACCACCAAAAATGCAGTTAACCTTTTCAAGTTAAATAATTTTTGATAAGAACCTTAATATTTTTGATCAAGTATATTTACATTCAATAGAAATGATAAGCTTTATAATAACATTTTAATATTTTAAATAATAATGATATCCCAACCTGCAATACTGATAATATACACTGGAGGAACAATTGGCATGATGATGGACAGTGAATCAGGGGCTCTTCAGCCCTTTGATTTCGGGCATTTATATGACCAAATTCCTGAAATAAAAAAATTTAAATGTAAAATTGATAATATCTCTTTTGATCCAATAATCGATTCTTCTGATATGGAACCCGGTATATGGGTACGTATAGCTAATATAATAGAGGAAAATTATGATAGTTATGATGGTTTTGTTATACTTCATGGATCTGATACTATGGCATATACTGCTTCAGCTTTAAGTTTTATGTTGGAGAATTTGTCAAAACCGGTTATTTTAACAGGTTCCCAACTGCCAATAGGGATGATTCGCACCGACGGTAAGGAGAATATTATAACTGCCATTGAAATTGCAGCTGCCACAAAAGACGGTCGTGCTATAGTACCTGAGGTGTGTATATACTTTGAATATCAACTATACAGAGGTAACCGTACCCATAAATATAATGCAGAGCATTTTGAGGCATTCAGGTCAGTTAATTATCCTGTACTTGCAGAAGCCGGGGTTGAAATAAAATATAACCACCGGGCAATACATAAAGACAAAAATCATGAATTTCGTATTTTTACAAACATGGATGCCAATGTAGCAAGTCTTAAACTCTTTCCCGGCATTCAAAAGCAATACATAAAATCTGTGCTTAATATCAAAGGCTTAAAAGGCTTAGTACTTGAAACATTTGGTTCGGGAAACGCATTAACCGGGCAATGGTTCCTTGAAGAAATCAGGGAAGCAATAAAAAACGGTCTTATTATTTTTAATGTTTCGCAGTGCAGGGGAGGTTCAGTAAAAATGGGGCAGTACGAAACCAGCCTCGGATTACGAAAAGCCGGCGTGTTAAGCGGATATGATATCACATACGAGGCTGCAATAACAAAAATGATGTATCTGTTTGGAAATAATTATTCGCATGCACGAATCAAAAAATACCTACAAACTCCATTAAGAGGAGAAATGACGGTATAAAAAAAATTACCTGATTCTTCGGTGGTATTTTTGCAGATAGTACTTCGAAAACGAATGAAAAAGGTTAATATCATCTTTATTCATCATCATGAGCCTTTCCATTATCCGGGGATAAATAATTCCGTTTGGGTCAATACCAACGTCAATCAATATTTGTTTTGCCTTTTTACGAACAACTGGCAGTTCAACACCGGAAACTTCTTTTTCAGCTTTACTTTTATAGTTTAAAGTTATTTTACTCAAATAAGTAGCATATACCATGGCTGCCTGGCCGAGATTTAATGAAGGATAGTTTCGATACATAGGTATTTTAGATACCAAATGACACATAGATAAATCATGATTTGTCAAACCCGATTCTTCACATCCAAACACTATGCCTGCAGTATTTAAGCTTTCTCCTTTGCCTGTTATTATTTCAGGCAAATCCTCAACCCAATGATAATCCTCATGTACGCTCCTTTTCTTTGCTGTTGTGCCTACAACTAAATCTAAACCCGATACAGATTCTTTAAATTGATTGTAGATCCTGGCTTTCTCAAGTATATCCTGTGATCCGTGAGCCGTGAATAATGCTTTGGAGCCCAGGTGATTGCACTGTGGATCAACTAAATATAAAGCCTGTATACCCATAGTTTTTATTGCACGGGCAACTGCTCCAACATTTTCTTCCCGCGACACACCAACTACAATAAAAACTAATTTTACCATTATAAAACATTTAACCGGTTAAACCATTTCTCTATAATAACAATAGTAAAAATGTTATAATTAAATTTACTTATACAAAGATTAATTTTCCAGTCGTAATCTTTTTTGGTACACCCTGTTAGAAATAATTATACTTAACTCATACAAAACAATTATTGGAAGCCCCACAAGTATTTGGCTAATCACATCCGGTGGGGTGATAATTGCTGAGAGGGCAATTATAATTATTACAGCTACTTTGCGATTTTTACGCATGACAACAGGTGTAAGTATGCCAATTTTACTGAGAAAATATACCATTATAGGAAGCTCAAACAAAAGTCCTACTCCTAAAGCCAGAGTGGTAACCGTAGTAATGTATGAGCGTAATGCTATTTGATTTTCAACCAGGCCGCTAACCTGGTATGACCCAAGGAAATTAACAGCCAACGGAACAATCAAAAAAAATCCAAACAACACCCCGGTTAAAAAAAGCAAGGATGTAACAAATACAGCACCTTTGCTGTTGGCCCTCTCTTTAGGATTAAGAGCAGGCATAATAAAACGCCATAACTCCCATAAAAGATAGGGAATAGAAATAATAATACCGGTTACTAATGAAATAAGAATATGAATTGTAAATTGCCCTGCCATCTCAATGTTTATTATTTTTACAGGGTCAACATTAATTTTAAGCGCCGGCATTGACAAAGCCTCAGCCAATTGATAAAACAAACGGTTAGTAATAAAATCGGGTTCTTTGGGAGCCAGTATTACATAATCAAATATTATATTTTTACTTAAAAATGCAATAACTGCCATTAAACCCACCATAATAAATGAGCGAATCAAATGACCGCGAAGCTCATCCAGGTGAGACCAGAAAGACATTACCTTTTCACCGTCTTCGCTTAGTTTATATTCTTTCCCGGCAGTTTTCAAAATTCATTAAATTATATAGATAAAAATTAAAATAAAGTACAAAAATACAATATTTAAAATCTGTCATGAAAATAAATCAATAACAAGTAACCATATCAACAAAATAGAAAAAGCCCGCATCATAAAAATACGGGCTTTTTTACATAATTTGTAAGCTACTTACAAATAAGATACCTTATTCGGGATGAATAGCTTCAACAGGGCACACATCGGCGCAAGCACCGCAATCTGTGCAAATATCAGGATCAATCTTGTAAATATCACCTTCGCTGATAGCATCCACCGGGCATTCGTCAATGCAGCTTCCGCATGCAGTACAATCTTCATTGATTACGTAAGCCATGTTTATTTAAATTTTAAGTTTGTAAATCATTTTAATTTCACTGCAAATATATATTGTTATTATAAAGAAATTAAATTTTTTTTTGCTTTAATGTAATTTTTATTCGTTTTAAATTGGTATTATGTTTTTTAACTTAAAAATAATTTCATAAAAACCACTTAAAATATTTATAGTAAATGATAATCATATATTTATTAAGACAAAAATAATTTATTATTTATATCATAATTACTAATTTTGGCGTATAAAAATATATTTTTGCATTTGATAAAAAAATATTTTTTATAAAAAACTGCAAGGTTAGTTTATTCAACTTATAAATAGACTAAAAGTTAACCGGTTGGTAGGGATAAAAATGAAAATAATCCGGTCAATAAATTTGAATTAACAATAAGCCTGTAAAAAACTTTATTTTCAATAATACAAAATAAAATTTAATAATAAGCGTATTGTTTTTTAATTGAATGATTGAAAACTTATTTGATTTATATGAAACGATCATTTAGCCTGGTTTTCTTACTTACATTTGTGATGCTATCTCTATTTTCAGATAAAGTTTTCACACAAATAACTTACCCAATTGATTTACATGACAGCCAAACTATCGAAGCTTGTTCCGGTTTTTTTGTTGACAGTGGTAAAGACACTCTTACCACTTATGGTTCAGAGGAGAATTATTCTGTAACATTTACAGGTTCGGATGATGATCGACCCTATTTCTCAATGGAGTTTGCATTTTTTGATCTGGGTCCTGGCGATTACCTTTATATTTATGATGGAGAAAATGACGACGCAAAACTATTGTTTGAAGCCGGTGAAGATGATGATTTAGCCGGAGAGATCATATTTCCAACTTCCGACACTTTACATTTTAAATTTATTTCGTCACCTTCAGAACATGGAAAAGGATGGTGGGCTGAGATAAATTGCTACGATATTTGTGAATTATTCACTGCCGATGTAACCACAGAATTTGAAACCATGAAGTTATGCCCTGGCATCGGTGAGGTAAAGCTCATTGCAGAGGGTTATTATAAAGATCCTGATATAGAGTTTGATCCCGACATGATAGAATACACATGGTTTTACAACAATGAAACCCACTTAGGATCAACTCTTTACTATGATTTTTTTGATCCCGGCGCATATTCTTTTCACGTTAATATTTTTGAGCCTGAGCATAATTGCGAAATTGATCTTTATGAAACTGTACAGGTAGGAACCAAACCAACTTTTGATGAAACACGCCCTAGTGTTGATACAGCATGTGCAGAAGAATTTTTTACTCTTTTTGGCGAAGCAAATATGGTTACATGGATTGGGTTTAAAACAGAAATTATGGACACTGTAGCTATACCTGATGGAACCACCCAATCTTACAAATCAACTTTAGAATTTGATGTTTTTGACGATAATGATATTATTGAATCAGAAGACGATTTTGGTAGTATTTGTCTGTTTATTGACCATGTTGATAGCAGGCAATTGCATTTTGAGCTCAAATGCCCGAATGGTAACAGTGTAATGCTAAAAAATTATGGAGGCGATTACTATGCCAATCTTGGCGAACCCGTGGTAGAGGACACTGTAACCCCGGGAGTCGGTTATAAATATTGTTTTACACCAACACCCGAATATGGACTTATTAATGAAGCTGAACCGGAGTATCATGCATATTATGACAATGCCGGTAATTACTATCCAAACGCTCCTTATATCCCCCCGGGAAACTATGAGCCTGAAGAATCATTCGAAGAATTTGAAGGTTCACCCCTAAACGGAGAATGGACGCTTATTGTTACCGATGACATACAAGATGGAAATAACGGTTTTATGTCGGGTTGGCGACTCTTATTTAATGAAGATATTTACCCCGATTCATTAATTTTTACGCCCGAAATAGTAAACGAAACATGGTACGATAACAGTCATGACCTTCAAGCAAATCCTGCTACGGTTAGCAAAGAAGATAAGGGCGATTATGAATTCACATTCGAAATTACCGATAATTTTAATTGTACTTACGATACTACAGTATCAGTAAATGTTATAGGAATACCTAAAGCCGAAATCAAATCATATATTGAATTGCCGTTTTGTGAAGGTGACTCTACAATACTCTCTGTTTATCCAATTAACCATACCGGACATAACTGGACTTACAGCTGGTATTATAACGATATAGAACTTCCCGGTAGAATATATGATACCCTGTTAGTGAAAGAAACCGGCTTGTACCGGGTAGACATTACTGACACTGAAACAGGTTGCATTGCTTCTTTCGATAAAGATGTGTCAGAAGAAAATTGCGACCTGGTAATACCAAATGTTTTTACCCCAAATAATAGTGGCATTAATGATTATTTTGAAATTCTAAACCTTGAAAACTACGAAAGCGCACAAATAGTAATATACAACAGGTGGGGTGAAAAAGTTTTTGAACATTCAGATTATTTTGGCAACTGGTGGGATGGATCCGGTGCACCCGACGGCGTTTACTATTATGTTCTAACCTATAAACGCTTAGGAGTAACGAAACGTAAAAATGGTGTAGTTCATATTGTCAGGTAGTTTACCTTGAATGCAAGTTTAAATTATCATACAATACTGTTTTTTTCAAAATTAAATATTTTAATACATTTATATATTTTATTGTTAATAAAGTCAGATAGCCTATCGGGGATTATGTGTCAAATTAATTTAAAAAATAATTTTTAATAAATGCATATTTTTTTTGCCAAAAAGCTTATTAAACTTATTTTTGGCATTTTATTTAATGTAATATCTCAGCTTTAAAAAGCTTGTATATTGCGGTAAAGGCTTTTAATCCAATGTAGTATAAATCAGTTTAGTTAACTTTACGATGCCGGAACATTTAATTTTTATTGAAGACTTTTTTATAATAAATGCATATTCAATTTTAATTTTAACTTAAAAATTAACTGTAAATATTAATATTATGACAAACGATAAAACAAAAAGTAATGGCGTTTTTAAGAAAATATTAGACAAAGTTGAAATAATAGGCAACAAGTTGCCTCAACCAGTAACTTTGTTTGCTATTTTGATGGGTATTGTTCTTATTTTATCCTGGATATTTAGTGGAGTTAGTGTTTTAAGGCCTGGTACTGGCCCAGGTACCGATGTAGAAGCCGAGCATATTGTTGTTGAAAATCTGCTTACCAGGGATGGTTTGCAAAGGATTTTCACGGAGATGGTAGATGTTTTTGCCTCATTCCCGCCCCTGGGGCTTGTTCTTGTTGTTATGCTGGGTATTGGTGTTGCAGAATATACCGGGATGATAAAAGTTGCTTTAAGGGTATTTGTTTCGAAAGTTCCAAAACAATTAATTACTTTTTCAATTGTTGTGGCAGGTATGCTTAGTTCAGTTGCTGTAGATGCAGGTTATGTTATACTCATTCCTATAGGGGCGACATTGTTTCTTGGTATGGGCAGGCATCCACTTGCAGGTATTGCTGCTGCATTCGCAGGTGTTTCGGGTGGATTTGGTGCTAATGTGCTGCCTACCGGGCTAGATCCAATGCTTGCAGCTTTTACCGAACCCGCAGCTAACATTATTGATCCTAAATATACAGTAAATCCGCTTTCCAATTATTATGTCATGGCAGCTTCCGTACCATTAGTAGGTATTGCCGGCACATGGGTAACCGAAAGAATAATAGTGCCCAGGCTTGGAGAATACAAGCCGGGAGGAGGTATAGGCGACGATACGGATGATGAATCAGGCAAAGAAATTACCCCACTTGAAAAAAAGGCCCTTAAATGGTCTTTTATCTCCGTATTAGTAGTTCTAGGCCTGGTGGCATTAGCGGTTATCCCATCAGAAGGCATTTTACGAGGAGAATATGATGAAAACCTTGGTACTCATAGCTTCACACCTTTCTATAATTCAATAGTACCTATTATGATGATAATATTCTTCGTAGCAGGGCTTGTTTATGGAAGGATTTCTAAAACTATTAAATCTGATAAAGATGTTTCTAATATGACATCCAAATCAATGTCAACTATGGGGCTATACATAGTAATAGCATTTGTAGCAGCACAATTCGTGGCTTATTTTAACTGGTCTAACCTGGGTAGTATTTTAGCGGTAAAAGGTTCAGAAGGCCTGACTGCAATAGGATTTACCGGCATACCATTATTAATCGCTTTCATTCTTGTTTCTTCATTAGTTAACCTTATTATGGGAAGTGCTTCTGCAAAATGGGCTCTCCTGGCACCTATTTTTGTGCCTATGCTAATGCTAATGGGCTTTTCACCCGAAATAACCCAGGCAGCATACCGTATAGGTGATTCATATTCAAATATCCTCACACCACTACTACCATACTTTCCCCTGGTAATAGTCTTTGTACAAAAATATGATAAAACCGCCGGTATAGGTACCCTGATATCTATGATGATACCATATGCAATAGCATTTATGATAGCAAGGATACCAAAATTCATTATATGGGTATTGGTAGGCCTCCCATTAGGTATCGAAGGACCTTTGTATTACGGAGAAGAAGCTGAAAATAGCGAAAAAGAAAAAATCGAAGCTCATCATATTGTTGAAGAAAAAAATATAATTGAACAAAAAGAATTTTCTGAAAACACCTTTGTAATCGAAGGATTCGACGAAGCAATTAAAAATGACGAAGAGGTTAATATGGAATAAATAGTTAGTTAGTAATTATATAAGAAGGTGTCTCTTTCAATATTTTGGATGCTACGCAGTTGAGACGTGCCTCTCCGGCACGTCTCACTTTGCTGAATCCGTAAAGCATTGTACAGACGTGCATTTCGGCACGTATCCAATTTTTTCGATTTTATTCCGCTTCTTGATATACAATGCCAAACAGAAACTCTTTCTCACTATTAAGTTTTTAAACTTTTTTCTCATATAAAACCAACCTATTATAATTGAAAATAAAAATCCCATACAACAATTGTTATTGTTGCTAAAAAATGCGGCAATAATCTG